>Ga0210059_1012907_pt1 | contig 12557 bp, 6 predicted proteins | sample Ectturendosymbi2_FD_188042 | JGI IMG/M metagenome (GOLD analysis project Ga0210059, IMG submission 188042) | Ecteinascidia turbinata endosymbiont from Florida, USA - Sample 2 (SPAdes) (version 2) | ecosystem: Host-associated > Tunicates > Ascidians > Unclassified | place: Key West, Florida...
CATTCTATTAAATGTGTTTTTGCCGTTTATAATGAATTCATAAAGGGCGTGAATAATATGAGGGGACCACGACACTTGACTTTGAACAACTGAAAATTTTTGTAAAGCATCAACCAGAGCAGTTGATCGAATAAGAAATTTTTTCGTCCATCACTGACATATATTCAGTTTTTTTCTGACAACGTGATTGATTTTGTGGATCTCTTTTCTTCCATTTCGAACAATTTTCGGTTCGTTCTGATGTGGGACGTAAGACGCAAATAATCATCTATTAAAATTTAGTGTTTAGAAGCAAATGTTAGTAGGCAGTGTTTAAACTTTTTGATGTGGAACTAGTTTTTGAATCACTTTTTCTTGTACACAATCAAGTAACAGTTACATGCTCTACAATTAGCGCTTTAACATCTACGCTAGTTTTCATTCATTCGCCAGTAGATAACGCCGCCCACGTCTATGAGCATTTGACTGGGCCGTATCAAGTGGTTCGATTAAAGCGGCAACATCTTATAATTATTATTGCAGTATAAAATTTCATCTTCAGTTAAAAACAGATTTTTGCAGACAAGCGTTTATAGACTCGGTGCGGAGAAACGAATGTTCACCATATCGAGACATCGCAATCAACACAATCTTTTACCTGTGATCGACCACTTTATTTGACTTGAAGGGGCTATGGATGATTACTGGCATGTCACTGTATCACACAAATATTAGTGCTGTGATTTACGCAGCATTCCATGCAAGAAATCAAATCGTAAAAGTCGTAATTTGCATCGGAAGATCCACCTCCCAAAACATTGTTTAGGAATCACCTCTTTTTTATATTTGTTTGTGATAAATCACACATTGCTTTATCACAGTTTATGATAGCAGTGTTCCTTGTATAGGATTAACAGTGAGGAACTAAATGAAGAACAAAAGGAGAAGACAGCTCCACTTAAGACTGAACTTGCTGAGAAGCGAAAAAACGTCCTTGAACAATATAGACTTAAGCTTGAAGAATCCCGAGATGACTGCTTTAAAAAGTTTGATAAAAGCATCGATGAATACAAAACCACGGTTTTGGAGATGAAACTTGCCTCGATACAAGAAATGCAAAGATAAAACAATATCAAGAGAAGTTGATCAAAACTGTTATTAATGATAAAATAAAAATGCTAAAAGACATGATTCGGGTGAGTGATTGTCACTAATTTGCATTTGACAAATTTTATTGATTTCAATGAGAGTGTTGAAACAACAGCCTAACAAAAATATTTGTTTCACTCTAGCGTGAAGCATGAATTAGAGACAAAAATATTTTTACATTCATGAAATTAATTCGGTGCGAAACAGTGTCCATCCACCCGAATTTATTCTATGCCGGGTTTACTGTTTTGCACTGAATTCCAACAAATCGTCATGAAATTCTTTGTTTTGTTCAGAAAAAGGTTGATTGGGTTGGAAAGGTCTACATGCCCATGTACGAACATTTCCATGAAATCAATGTGACAGACTTCTCACAAGAAATAAACGATCTTATCAAAGCCCATGTCGATCAAATCGTAAACGATTGCAACAAGATTCTCAATAAATGCGTCGCCGAGTGGCTTGAGGCCATTCCCAAGCTCGTCCAACGTTATTCTTGCTGCTACAGCTGCAAGGCTTCCAAACTCTGCATTCCAACCTATTGCTTTGGAGGATACTACCAAATGACGGTCAAATATCCATCCGCTTGTTACTATCGTTACTACTATAAAGTCTACAGGTAATTGCTGACCTGTAAAAATTTTAAATTTTTTCATTGCCATTGTCAACGTACTGACTTCATTTTCTTCTTTTTTTGGCAACTTGCTTTTGAAATATCAGCGATTTAGCATTTGAACACTTTCCTGCTTTTCCTTCCAGACGATACAACTCAGTCCGCATTGGATATGTGAAGAACTGCTTCAGATACTGTTGAGCGTAGGGATGTTTCAATGCTACGACGGTCATGTTTTCCATTTTCGTTGGTCTGCTGTTCAATGACGCTCCAGTGTTTTTGTCAAAAATTCAGGATTTTATTTGAATAAGGGCTGATGATATCTACTCAGTAGGCGAAATATATACTCTGATACGACCATATTGTTTGATTCTTGGTTTTGAAAGGATTCCTTTTGAAAGACAGAAAAGCTTTGGAAAGTTATATTTTTTGGTTTCTGTTCAAGTGCTTTGAGATGTGTTTTGGTAGGAAAGAGATTGACACGACAAGGCTTTGCATGTGAGTTCGAAACAAGCATATTTTCACAGCAAATGTAAGTATGCAATACGCACAGCGAAAGAACTTACTGTGTTTTTACAAAAGCTTAAATAATACAGAAGGGTGACTGAAGTGTTCATATTGCTCACGACTGGCAGCTAGATCGCAGTGTTTCATCAACGTTGTTTTGCACAACACATTCTCTCAAGTGCGAACCTTGTTATGATTCGAAAACCTGAAGAAATCCTTGTTTCCTGCTCTCGGCTTTTTTAACGCTGGATATAACTTATTGCGCTAGGGTCATGTTGCGAGACAGCTGAAGCGCAACATTGTGGATCAAAAACATTTCAATCGGTCCAAAACGCTTAGCGTAACCACTGATTTTGTTACTTGAAAAACACCCAGTCGATATATCTGCAATCGCAACGATTATGTTGCTCACGATTGACATCGCATATTGAAGCTTGCAATTTTATTCAACGTTGCTGTGAACTTCGATTTTTTGGGCAAACTTTAGCTTTTCACGGGTGAAAATTTTTTATGCGTATTGTATGACGGTTGTTTTTTGTAAGTACCGACGAAAAAGCAAATGGCAATGAAAAAAACAACGTTGTTATTGACTGCTGTTAATAATACTGTACTGCCATTCAAGGTTCTCAAACACGACATATTTTTTCTCAAGACTAAAATCGTTTGCTTAGAATAAGGGAGATCTTTTAGTTGCTTCCAGTTTTGTTAAGATAGTCCAAGCCATGAAGCTCAAATTAGAAAGTGACTGCGACTATGCTTACAAAGAAACAGTTTTTATAAATGAATAGCCTATGTATAAGAAATGACGTGACGCCTAAAATAAATGGAACGAACAATGTAGAAAAAAGCAACAGTGGATTACCAAGCTAACTTTCAAAAATTTTTTTGTGCGTGTAGGTTCAAACGAAATGAAACACGTCTCTGTAAATTTCAAACAACAGTTTTGTCCAACGTGGTAAAGCGAAAGACTTGAAAGGACTTGCAAAAACAAACGACCCTTGAACACAGAATCGATCTTGTTGCAAAAGCTGTTCACAGGCAGGAATTTGCTTACTGCATGTGAGCCGCAACATGCCGCTGCTGAGAGACAATAATTATTTGATTTCGTGGCGCATTCCTAATTTGGTTCGGCAAAACAATCGATGATTTTGTGGATGTGCATGTTTTGAAAGAAACACTATTTGGAAAAGCTTTGGAATGAGGACAAATTTCGACTTGTAAGTAAAGCGCCTAGCGCAAGATTACTACACAAGCATGAAGATATTTCGAGTAATGCAATGATTTTTTAAACAATGCCAATTTATTTCGGTTTTTCGCGGACCAATGAAAAAATACGCTTCCAATTTAGACGAAGCGCCAAGCCTGTTTGTTCGACAGGTGCTTTCAACCATGCAACAAGCTTTTTGGTGGTAACAGAGATATGGAGGTTTTGTTAGCATGTCCATAGGTTTACTTTGCACAACATAACGGGTTGTCGTGTGCCAGTTTGTTCAGCAAGTCACAAAGAAAACGCAAGAATTTTTCGAAAATGGGATAAACTCAACGGCAGAGAGTGAGCAAAAGCTGCGCTGTTGCGCACAGAAAAAATATCAACTGCACTAAGATGATATGTACTGCCTTATTTCAACTTGGCGATGAGCAAACAGCAAAATTAATTTTGAGAAAAGTTGGAGAAATTTCTTTGGAAAATGTTTTGTACCGAAACAAAACCGAACGCAACGACATTTAAATAGCCTTTTAACAAAAATAATGGCCAAGGAAAACGATATGAACGACATTTTGCAAACGTTTCGATAACTCCTGTTATCATCATCAATGCATTACAAATTCATATCGATTTTATTGGCCGTTATTTTCATTATAAGTAGGGCAACCAATTTTTTGAGCTAAAAATTTAAAATTTTGACTTCATAGTTTACAAGTTGTGACTTTTTTTTATCTATAAATTTTCTGCGTTTACAACTGCAAAATAATTCAGCCTTAGATGTTGAGGTTAACCCAGAAGCATATTCATGCACTCTAAGCTTCGAAACTTAAAAAAATTTGATTGTTTAACTTTGGGGATGATATATTGATAAATACATTAACAACTACAGTAGAGTCAAACCTGAAAGCATCATAAAGCTGAAACACTATATGCATAATAGATTGAGCATTTACCAAAACAAGTGCTGTAAGACCATATTTCTCGCGTACCACACCTATCCTACATAATATTCAATCGTCCAGTGGTGGGAAAAACAACATTATTACGTCAGAAATCGCAACAAACCCATTATTATTATAGAATTGCAACTAAACTTGCACAAGCATATCAAGATCTGTTGTTGTAGTTTCAATAAAATATCGATAAAGAGAAAAAAACTGTGCTGCAAGAAAATTTTGACCTAATGATAAATTTTGACTTTTTTTGACCTAATAACTTGGGATTCCCTCATGGTATGAGCGTGAAATTTGGTTTGTGGACGTTTCATAAACCTAGAAACGGCTGAAAATTTTTGACTTCATTGACTTTTGGTTGCCGTAATTATAAGGCTATCCAGCATTTCTGCTTTTCGTGTACCAAAGATATTTAAATAGTGTGAGAACTTTTTAGCAAATACTTTGTCACGAAGAAAGAACGCAAGTTTTTTTAAATCTGTGAGACTGCTTTCGTTTCGAAAATATTATGACTCAAAAACAAACCATCCAATGATTTTTAAGACGTTTCGATCACCAGTTGTTATCATCTAACTGGTCTCTAGTGACACATGTAAATATTTGCCTAATAGTTTGGAGATCATCAAACAAGGTAGTAGAATTACATTAGCTGATGCGACGTGTTTTCAGCGAAGTCATGAAAATTACGTGAAAGCATGACAAGCACGAAAGTTGAAACACGGAAAAACAAACACTCCGAATGAGCTAGCACTACATGCAAAGTCAGTGACAAATAATTGTTTACTAGGGGCAGTTTACACACAGCACTTTCATAATTTTGTGTTCAGCACAACATACAAAGGAATGCAGACAGTGTTTGTGAACGTTCAGAACAAAAGAAGGAACAACCACAACAGACAGCATAACACTACCGCGTTTTAGCATTACCAGGATTTGAAAAAAAATACTTATTTTGTTTTACTTCCTTTTCAGTGAAAGATCGCGTGATATATTGTGCAGATTCACCACTGGTTAATTTTTTAAGACATAAAATTGTTTCGTGTGGATGTTGAGCAAGTGACCGCTCACTACGGCAAAGTTAAAAACGTTAAAGAGCAACGGAGAGCCCTGTTGTTTCTTGACTGCCCTCATCCGACCACCTGGTATTAATTGACAACTGAGGACAAAGTAGACGCTGAAGTAACATGATGAAGTGGTCGTGGTAGAGAGATTTTAGGAAAGTTTTTTTTATATGAAAAGCACCTAATAGTCGAAGACAATGCAAAGTTTGAATTGAAATTTCAACATAATCAGTAAAGTTGCTTGACCATGAAATTTTTAACGTTCGAATGAGTTCGATTAAAGTTACTCGTGAAAGACGAGTGACAACAATCTACAGTAATGTAGTGCAAATGTAAGAAAAACATTTTTTCAAGACAGGTAGAAACAGCTTTGACTTCAAACATCATATGGTTTTCCAAAAGCTACGCATTCCTGCATTGTTTTGCTTTTAACCCTTGGCTGGTATTTTTCCAGCCATGCTTCCACGTTCAAACAAACGTTTTTCCACTTTCAAACATTGTGGTTGTTATGCGAATAAACTGAACCATGTAGAAGGAGCTCAGCTTGCAATACAAATAGTCAATGATTTATTCGGGCGCTTTTCACATGGAACATGTACCAACATAACCTTTCTCTGAAAATCTAAAACGATGCATAAATTGTGGTGCGGGGAGAAAATGCCCTGTTCACTTCCCTGGTTGTAGGTCTTATTCAGCTTACTCGCGCATAAAATTCTGAGAAAAGCGCTTTTGATCTTTTTATTGCTGACCATTCTTTCCTGTGCGACTTCAGCGAGAATTCAGCATTGATAAAAACGATCGATACACCTGCAGCAATCCACTATCCACTCACGAAGCTAAATGCACTCTGTGGTGTGACTGCAGTCTAAGCTTCATTTATAGTCGTATTCACTGTAAAATAAAAGAAAGTTTCCTGTTACCAACTCAGTCACGTCGCTACGGGAAGGCTTTGGTGGGCTTCGTCCCCCCCAAAGAAGCTCCAATGCAACCAAATCGAAATATGAACACTATAAGTTAATGGAAGTTTTTTAAAATTTGAATGTCAAGTCCACCCTGCACGAACGTAAAGCCCTCCCGCACAAAAATAAGGCCTCCCTATTGAGGACTTTCTGGCGACGGTTCTGAACCAACTGTTCGTTGACATTAATTATTTCCAGAACTTATTTCAAACAGAAAATCGCTCAAAATTGACAGTTTTTGAAAGAAGCGTCTATGTCAGTGTTTCTCAAACTTTGTTATTCTATCGCCCTTTTCACTCTCGACACGTCGTTTTCGACCCCCAAGCCTGATAAAGTAAGCACAATGTAGTCAATTTAAAGAATTTTATTTAAAGAAAGTGTTAAATAGCTGAACCGAGCCATTAAATAGCTGAGCTAAGCAATTGTATTACGACGCTGATCTTACATTCAGAATTCTTGTGAAAATAATCCACGCTGTAGCCTGGCACATGTGATCCAGAGCAAGATTACGGACAAATTGCTTTAGCAACAACCTCCAACGATTGTAAATTAAAATTTGCAAGAAATCAACTCATAAGAGTAGTTTACTGAAGTTAACTCAATGATCGATTAGTGGTTGAGCATTTTCGCCCTTTGTGTTGTTTCGCCTCCAATCGCCCCCTTTGTATTTTTCGCCCCCGTGCTCCTCAAAATCGTCCCCAAGGGGGTGATTCTGCCCACTTTGAGAACCACTGATCTATGTTAAAAAATCTAACCTTCAGATGATTATTTCAAGGTTTTTATTTCAAAATTAGGTTTTTGAACATAGACGCTCTTAGAACTATCAATTTAAGGTTAGCATTTTCAACATCAACACTACAGTAGTGTGCAAATTAATTGGGGCACTTCACAAAATTCAACAAATTTGTAGAAAAGCGAATTTTTATTTTTGTACTGTAAGAACAGCATTTCCAACAACTTTAATGATTTATGTGTCCTCCTTCGGAATTGATAAGCATAGCAACAACACGTGTGGACATTGAATCTACCAAGTTGGAGCAGAGATTTTGCAGTTCCTCATCATGACAAGAAATCTGAATTATCCCCTCTATCAGGTTTGATTTGGTTGTTCAATCATATTTTTGGAACCTTTTTCATGATTGCCCACACGTTTTCTATCGGATTTAGGTCTGGGGAATTGCCAGGCCACTCGAAAATATTTAACTTGCTCTTTTTAAAAAATTTTTGCATCATTTTATAATGTGGCACGGCGCCAGATCCTGTTGAAAAATGCCTCCTCCATCGGAAAAGGTAACTCGGACAGTTGGAAGCAGAATTGGTCAAAATGTCTTTGTATTTGATGGAATTCATCATTCCTTCGACAGTGATTAGCCTTCTTGTACCTTCATAAGTGAAACTGCCCAGAACACCTTTTCCGGCGGGAGTTTTGGCGCTTGCTCATTATGACCACCGTGGAGGGGTTCTCCCTTACTTCTTCGTACATACTGAGACCGATATCGTTAAACTTCAAAATGACTTTCATCAGAGAACATAACCTGTATCCATTTTTGTTGATCCCATTTTTAAGGTTTCTTTGCCCACTGTAGTCTTTTCTTTTTCATAACTGGTGTTAAAAGTTGCTTTTCCTTGGGCCTCCTGGCAATTCTTCCTCTTTCAATCAACCTTCTTCTGATAGTTGATGAATGTGCATTCACCCCAGGTGATAAATCTCTACACTGGTTTTTCTCCGATCTTTAACGATGGTTTCTCGTTATCATTTGGTCATCTCGAGCAGTCGTTTGTCTTTTTCTGCCGCATCTCTCCTGTCGTTGGACAATGACGTCATCGTTCTCATTGCTCCTTTTAACAATCCGATCAACTGAAGATTTGGGTATTCCTAACTCCTTCCCGATCTTTCTCACTGAAGTCTTAGCATGATTACTTAACGCCACAATTTGTACTCGCTTTCTCGGAGTCAAATGCATTCTCAAAAGAAGTGAATTATCAAAAGCCACAAAATACAAGAATGGTATTAAAGTAGACTGCTAATAATTAACCTTAAATATTCTAAATAAACGATCAAATCTGCAATACAAACGACAGATTACTGTAGGAATGCATATAAATGCAAACTAATTTGCGTGATAGCATAGAAACTTATATGCTTTGAAGCAACCGTCAAAAAGATTGAAAAGTCAAAAAATGTTGACCGTCCCAATTAATTTGCAAACCACTCTACATCAGTAAAATAGCACCAAAAAAGAAATTTGAAAGTGCACCAAAAGCAGCGGTTCCGAATAGCGGCGTTGATAGCAGTGTTGCGAAGTCGGAGGTAAAATGTTCGACTCTTAGCTTCCGAAATTTTCTGACTCCGACACCGACGTCTTAACACACCGTTAAATGAAGTTTGGCTGTCAATGATTTTGTCGCAACTAGCAATCAATAGAAATCGTGGTGCACAGCAAGAATTCTCTGTTTCAATAAAAAAATTTAAAAAATGTACAATTTCAACAAGCATGAGTTAGAATTCCTATGTTAGGAGTGCCATGTAAAAAATAATTCAATTGGACTCCCAGAGTCGGATAAACAAATCCGACTCCTGATGCATCTTTGGAATCCTTGTGACTCCGACATCAGCTCCGACGCCCAGGTTGATAGGTGGCTAATATATTTATTCAGTAACGGTTGTGGTAGCTCCACTCAGAGGTGATCGGACTCAAATTTTTTCGAGTCCGACTCCAGTCCTGATCCAAGAGGTAGGAATCCTGATCCTGATCCGATTCCTGTTTACAACACAAATAGGAAATCCGAATCCTAAAAAAATCCTTTTAATATATTTGACTAATCAATGTGCAACTATTAAAATTTTTTGTTTCCAAAAAGTAGTGGCTGCAGGTCCGTCTGTGGACCTTTGTATTTGAAATGTTATTCCTTAGTCACCTGTAACGTGACAGTGACACACGATGAGTGTGTAGTAGAGTGCACTAAGTTTGGTATAAATGTGCTAAACCCTAAACCTATCCCCTAAACCTAAACCAAAACTGTAAATCTGAACACAAGGGTTTGGAAACATTTGAAGAAGGTAAAAAAGTGGTCCCTTGGCAATTGCAACCATTAGACTGCTACCAAAACGAACGTCACCAAGGTGAGAGTCGAACCGAAAACCATTCACACAGCAGACGTAGATGTATTCGCTACACTACCACAACGGTGCTGTTAAAGTAACAAAGTGAGCATTTTGTTCTAACCACATCACTCTCGCCGGACCTATAGCCACTTCCTTTGTGAAAAGCAAAGCTTTTCAGTACTAAACACAGACTGGGAAAAATAAAACCACACATAACCAAATATGGCGCTAAAAGGCAGATCCAGAAAATGCAGTCAACCAAGTTCATGCAATGAAAGATGAAGCTGAAAGCAATATTACCAATTAAACTTCTAATCAAAAAACAACTTAAGCTTGTTAGACCTGCTGCATCCACTAAGTAACAGCAGCTGATAATTAATCCCTAACCGATAAGTAAATAGGTACTAACTGATATTGATGCACACTAAAATATATAATACAGTAAAATAGACACAGCAACACCACATCTCTAACCTCCACAACTCACAATTTGCAAATGTAATCTCACTAATCTGACATCACGTTGTATTGAGCCTGATGGCTGATAGTGGACTGATGGGATGCTATGGTGGTGGACTGGTGCTCTGCACTACATGGCACATCCGGTGTAACAGCGCCTCTTTCACACATTTGCAATTGATGTGAACTACATTACATCCTTTAAATCTTTGCAAAAATTTTTTATGATTGTGTTGGCGTCAAATCCCAAAACAGTGAAGTTTGAAAATCCTGATACTGATCCGGACACTTGAATAAAACCGTAGTCCGGATCCAATCCGGTTTGTTCAAAATGTGCTGAATCCTGCCGGACTCAAGTCCTGAAGTCCGGATCCTGTACACCTCTGGCTCCACTCTTACATTTAGTAAATAGCGCCAGCGGTAGCGCCGCTATTTCTAACGTAGCGATTGCCCATCTCTGTTACTTCACAATAGCCTATACAAAGAAAATGCAGTTTGTTTTCATTACATGCATTGCTCTAATGTTGCTACCACACCACCACAAATAGGTTGTTGTGCTGGAAAATTTTGCATTTTATGCATTTAAAAAAGTCATTTCACTGCCACTGCATTCTTTTCAACACTTGCTGACCTCTGGTTCAGCGAAAATGCCTGACCTTTCAAAAATATTTGCATTGTGTAAGTTTTGTTTTTTCGAATAATCATCATATAATAATAGCAATCAGGGATGAGAATTTATGGGCCCGAGGCAAACTCTCAGAAAGTGGGCTTAAAACATCATTACTGCGAAAGGTAGGTATGTGACTAAGTGGATAAAATAATTATGTTTGTTTCGTAAGCTTTTTAACCAAACAATGCAAAAACTAAGTGCGAAATTCCCAAATGGGGCACTACACGACATCTCTGAAAAAATATGGTGCCCGAGGCAACCGTCTCGTTCGCCTTCCTTGTAACCATCCCTGATTGCAGCATTAACATCCATGTGGATTTTGCGGGTCTAGTGTACTATTCTCCATCCCCATAATCCAGAGGTGGCCGGAGTCACTTTTTCAGACTCCGACTCCACTCCTGTTCCAAAATTTTTGAATCCGGGTCCGGCAATTTTTCAGATTTGAGAATCCGACTCCTGTTCAGACTCTGGCTACAGTCATCGATCCAACCGTCATTTGCCCATGTTTTTACTTAAGAAATGACCACACAGACTCCTGCTGCTGTCGAAATTGAAAAGTGACTCCGGATCCGGGTCCGGTGTTCCCAAACTTTTGCCTCCGGGTCCGAAAGAGAAACGCAGAGTCCTGCCGAAGTCGACTCCGGTAACCGGATCCGGTCCCACCTCTGCCATAATCCAGGGTGATGATGGCACTGATGACGTCATCGATTAAAGATGGTGGTGGGAAAAGGCCAAACACTAATTTTGGTGATGACGTCACTACCACGTCCTCAGATGAAAAAGTCAAATTTGAAGGCCTATACATATCTCGCAGCGCGCACAGAAGCGCGCACAGTTATCGTAGCTTTCTTCGCAAAGAGGCTGCGGCATTCACAAGTCACGCAGCTCTTCGAAACTTCGCTGCCAGCCAAGTTGCTGCCGAGTGGGAAAGCGGCAAACCTTGCTTTGCGACCATGTGTGGAAACGCGGCCCTTCGCCCCAAAGTGGTCTTGTGTGTTGAAAGTGGAAATCCTTTGGTCTTTCAAAGTATGCCCTTGTTTGTGGCTCTCTCTCACGGTTCACATTCGTGATCTCACAGAGGTGGCCGGAGTCACTTTTTCAGACTCCGACTCCGCTCCTGTTCCAAAATTTTTGAATCCGTGTCCGGATTTGGGTCCGGCAATTTTTTAATTTAAAGAAACAGACTCCTGTTCAGACTCCAGCTGCAATCATCGATTCGACCGTAATTTACCCATGTTTTTATAATAAAACATGACCACGCAGACTCCTGTTACTTATGAAATTGAAAAGTGACTCCGGATCCGTTTTTTTACAAATTTTTGACTCCGGGTACGGATCCAGGTCCAAACGAAAAACGCAGAATCCTGCCGGAGTCGACTCCGGTCCTCCGAATCCGGTGCCACCTATGGTATCTAGCAAATTAACAAAATATACCTTTCATTGACAAAAACTACGCAATTCTTTCCATTAACTCAGTCCCAATCCGGTCCTGATCCTAAATTTAGGAAGCATTTTACAGTCCGGGACCAATCCAAAATCAACATGATTCGTCATAATCCGGATCCAGTCAAATCCAAGTCCAGTCTAATGCTCATCTCTGGCACAGTTAACAGCATTAAATGTCCAGGCAGGCAGAACCTCCGTTCGATGAATCGTGAAAAAATGATTTCCAGGATCCTTGTTTAGTGGATCGTGGTGACTAATTTCTGCAGATTGCTGATGCGGAATACTGCCTAGAGGAGCAGAGTGGCCACACAAATTCGGAGACAGACTACCGCCCCCAAAATGCGACAAGAAAGAAGACCCACAGGTTTGGGCTACATCTTTTCCCCATCTGCTTACTCTAACACAAAAAGAAAAAAAGTTAAACCCGAAGGCAATGATTACCTACAAA
>Ga0210059_1012908_pt1 | contig 12556 bp, 9 predicted proteins | sample Ectturendosymbi2_FD_188042 | JGI IMG/M metagenome (GOLD analysis project Ga0210059, IMG submission 188042) | Ecteinascidia turbinata endosymbiont from Florida, USA - Sample 2 (SPAdes) (version 2) | ecosystem: Host-associated > Tunicates > Ascidians > Unclassified | place: Key West, Florida...
GTTTGCGTTTGACGTCTTTTGCGTCACAGCATTGTCTCTTCTTGCGTCACAAAGCCTTATGGTTTTGAATTGCTGACATTGCCAAGTGTTGCTTTATTTTTTGACTGAAGATGGATTAAGAATAATCTGAAACGTCTCGAAATAAAACATGTATAGTTTTTTGAAGGCTTTTTTAGTGTTGATGAATCTGTTAAGTCTATCCCAGTGTCATGCTCCAAAAACAATTCAGAATAGGTTTTTTTCTTTTTCTTTGTAGAAAAAGCAAAATCTTGTTTCTTTTTAAAAAAAACAGGTTTCCGTAAAAAAACAAGAAAACCCCGTGGGTTGGGTTTTCTTGAATAAATCCAGGTTTTTCTCAACCTGAACACAACGGTTAGGGTTTCAGTTGGGGTTAGGCTTCAGGTTTAAGGTTTACCTATTAAATTTAGTACATTTCAATCAAGCCTACTATGCTCTCGTCAAGTGGTACTATGTGCCAGTCAAATAAGGTTTCAAAAAAGAAAAATCATGGCGGTTCTGTAGCCACTGACACACAAAAAAAGTTTCTCAGAAACTCACTTACCAATCAACAACAACAGAAAAGAACAAGGAATAGCTCGATATTCATTGGCCATAACAATCCAAATAAACTGATCAGGCACACGTTGCAAATCCCACTGGCAAAATAATATTACTTTGGATGTCTTCACGACGTCAAGGACTTTAACATTATAGTACAGAAAAAGTTGCAAGTAGCGCTTTAGACAGTAGCCACACAATCAAGGTTGCCAAATTTTTGTTACTTACATCAGATATTCCAAATCTAGTCTAAAAATACACTAAATATGAACCAAATTTATCTGTAACAAGAAACTTCAATTATACTATTCAAATATAATGCTGTTTTTGCCTGGTTTGTTACTACTTCACTTAGGTGAATAAGGACTGAAGATGTGTTTGTATTTGAATAAGGACCAAAGATATATTTAACACGGAACTAGTTTCCTTGTGAAAATAAATTGCGAGTGATTCACTTGATCTGTGGTCACTGCTGTGACTTTACTGTTTTACTTACGACTTAGGTGATCAACACAGGGTTGCAAAATATTTTCTGTAGCTTATGGCCAAAATCTTAATAAAAAATAGTCAAAATGGCCGTTTTTAAAAAAATTAATGGCCAACATTATGAAATGACTTAACTATGGTAATTTATGTATTCCTAGAGGTCTCAAAATATTCGAATGGCAGTACAGTTTTTGCTGAAAAAAATCTGGTTTTTCAAAGAAGCAAGTTTTGACGCTAACAACAATTTCTGTCAACAACGCAAAATTATGTGCTGCAACTTGTCTAATATCTTAGCAAAACATAGAACCATATATTTTAAGGCAGTGTCTAAATAGCTGGCAATGGCTATGCAAAGTCAAGTGCTAAGTGGCCAGCAACAGCTACGCAGGGTGAACAAAAATAGAAACGAAAGAGAAAATATGTACACAAACAAGGCAAAATGGAGTCACAAAGAAATGTAGCATATAACAAAAATACAAAAAAAACATAGTAGACATCAACATAACACAGATTATGGTGGGCAAGCAATGGGTGAAGAGATGAGGCATGTACAGATGAGCAGGTGAGGCAAGCATACAGGTGAAGAAAGTAAGCAGCAATAATGGTTATGAGGCAGAGGGCAAGGCATTTTAGTACAACATTTCATAGCAAAACCAAGTAACATGGGCAGAAAACAATGTTTATAAATACACATCATGAAGAAATGTAGATTGACCCACAGACCACAGTGGGGTGGGTTGCATGGATGAGTTGTTCCCAACTGGATGCATGGTGTCACCGAATGAAGTTGAAGAGTAAAGGATGTGAACAGGTTACAGTATTATCAGCAGTATATAATCATTATTGATTTCAATAAGTGTTAGGTACATGAAAAACAAAAAAAAAATGTTTAGTAGGTCAGAGAATTATTTAGTTCTAAGGTATAGTTTCACAAAAAGCCATAGCTTATCTATGTAAACTATCCATTAATTTCACAAATGTAACTGGTGTCATGTCATTGACATCATCGTTCAGCTTTATGTGACTGTCCTGTGGGCCTAGGAATTAAGCTGAAGTCAATGTCCGTGAGGTCTTGGAGGTGAACATCACTTCGTTTGCCTCAAAATCCTCGTATTGCAGCAAGGGTGCTCCTCAAAAGAGCAAACCTGAGCTTTGTCCTATGTAGGTTATGACAGATGCAAACAGCTCCCTGCGTTTTTCAGCTATTTTTTCTGCCAGTCTGTTGTTTACTCTGTTGCATTCTGGTGCCATCCCTCCAGTTGTTGTGAAGACAAGGGGATTGAATGAAGACTTCTCTATGTAAATCACTCTTTGGTTGTATTTATCCTTCTTCTCCTTTTCATGTTGTTGGTAGACCTCTGCCAGGAACTTCCCACAATGTGACTGTGACGTAGGATGTGTGATCCTTATGTCAAAGAAAGTTTTCTCACAGCTATTCCACAGTCCTCTCACAGAGACATCCAACCTTGCATTGTCAGCAGTGTTGATTTTTCTTTGATAGTCATTTTCATTGATTGGTAGAAGTTTGGGTTCAGTCTGAACATGCCTACAGACCTCTCTCATTATCTGCGCCTCAGAGTCTCTCACTGAGTTGTGCCTCATTGAAGTGCAGCCACCTAGTTTGCATTTGAGGCTGTGATCCACAGAATTTGTCTCTCCACAAGCACAGTGAGTGGGTATGCCTTTCACCTTCCATCCATATCTCATGCATATTGCATCTGTGAATTCTTGTTTATTCAGTGCATATCCAATCGCTTTGATTGGCAAGGCTAACAGCCAAGAAGATGCTCCTTTTTATTAGTTGTTGTGACTTAGGGGTCATTTCCGCCAGAAGTTCATCACAGATGTTTTTGCATTTTTCATTTTCTCTTGTCGTATTCTGTTTTTTGTGTGTCTGGTGAAGTGCTGGTCCGAGGGGTTGTAGTCAAGATCGAGCTTTTGAGTGTAGATTTTGACTGTTAGTTTATTAGTGATCTGAGTGGAGTGCTCGTATTCCGTTTCGGCAGTTTCCCGAGGTCTGTCAGACCTAGCCCACCATGCCTGAGAGGAAGAGCGAGTATTTGTCTTTCAGCATCACCAACTTCTCGTCCTACAAGAGCAGGAATCAATTGATCTCTGATGGCGTTTTCAAGTGGTTCAAATAATTCACTCGCATCAGCCACTGTTCTTTGGAACAACTGCTCCGTAGCGGCAACATAAAAACCAAAACCCTGGCATAGTGTACAGTAGAGATCACCTACTAAAAATTAATACGCAGGCAAAACTTCCCATAAAGTAAAACTGAAATCTATCTCGCTTCCCACTATGGCTACGCAAGCCAAGTTGTGCAGATATGACGTTATTGAAGTATAGTCACGTGACTAAAAGCATAGCTATACGTTAGTTTCGGTTAAGACCCAGGATTTCATAGTTTCAATGCATTGGAAAAAATAAAGGAAATGGTTTCCCTAGAACAGTGGTTCTTAAACTTTTGAGCGCGACCCAAATCTGAGTTTTATGAACATCTCATGACCCAAACCTCAAACATCGAAAAATGTAATTTTAATGTTAGCACTCTTTTATTTTTTCAGGTATGTATGAAATAGACAAGACACAGACAACCAGTCATAGTGCACAGTACTGTTAAACAACGTTTACATTACAACAGTTATTGATAAATGTGAAGTTTACATACTTAGGATGTGAAAATGTTTCAAACTACTACTCTGAAAAATTAACTTAAATTCAATGATTTTAAATTCAAAATGTTTAATTCAGAAAGTTAAAAAATGTTAAATTCGAAAAGTTTAAAGTTAAATTCAACGATTCTTCAATCTCCCATATTTATGAACATAACAGTTGTGTTAAGAAAACTTGGGCAAACCTCTCCTCATCAACTGGAGTATGGAATGCAGGTACAAGCACCGCTGAACTCGCTTCGCCTAGCCTACTGGGACAATACAGTGTTGCCAACTCTTCTTACAACGAATATACCAAATCTAATCCAAAAATATGCCAAATATACACCAAATTTATATCTGTCACAAAAACTTTCAATTTAATGTTGTTATTTCTTCAATGCCTTTTTATCATTTCGCGCAGATGATTAACAGTTGCGCTGTGTTGTGCGATGATGGAGATGCTGCAAGCTTAATTTCTACTTTCTTAACTTTAGCAGTGACAATTTTATTAAGCACTAGAAAATTCATCATTCCAACACAGTGCATTTTCTTTTCTTTTGTGGTCCAGAATACTATTATGCTCTGCAATAGCTGTCAATTATCTTTTTGCACAGTTATCAGACGGCATACACAAAACCAGCTGGATACTTCTTTGCAAGCCAATCCAGCTCTATCAGGCACTCATTGCCAAATCTTCTGCCACTCTCGTATGCAGCTTTCTCACATTTGAATACATTTCCGTCTGACTGAAAACGCATACCTAGAGCTAAGTTCAGTTTTTTCAGAACATCTCAGCTTTCTTCCAATCTCGCTTTTCGCTTACCCAAAGTGCATGCTTACTCCCATGTTCAGCAAAATCACTGAACTTTTTTATACAGCTTCAACATCACTATCGGCTTCTATGTGTTCGCTTTGTGATAAACAAATAAACAGGTTCAAAATCTCAACTAAACCTTCTGATTAAAATATACTAAATATATACCAAATTTGTCATATATAGCAAATCAAAAATGTATATACCAAGCACTTTGAAAATATACACCAGTTCGCAACACTGGCACACAGGGGCAGAGCCAGACATTTTCATTTGGGGGGGCCACTGGAGGGGTCAGTTTTGGAAGAAGGGGAGCTGTGAATGGTCTGTGCAGGACTTTCAGAAAGAGACCTGAAAAATTTTAAGGGGCCACTAGGGAGCAGGCAAAATTTATGGGGAGCAGTGGCTCCAACTGGCACCCCCCTAGCTTCGTCCCTGCTGGGACACTAGGGTCTGCAGCCGGCAACACGTATTTTCTCTGCAAAGTTTTGATTGGTCAAGTCTATGACATCACAGAGAGTGGCTAAGATTGGATATGCTCAATCCAGAATGATTTTACTCACTCTATGATGTAACAGTCGCTATCGATTTTAAAAAAGATATAAAATACTGCTTGAAGACGTTGTTTTGGCTAAATCCAATTTTAAACAAAGACATACGCGACCCATTCATAAAGCCTTGGCGACCCTATTTTGGGTTGCGACCCATGGTTTGAGAAAACACTGTATTAGGCAAACCTACATCACTGTAAATCTGTATTTACCCTATTACGCAAAATTCTAACACTAAACTATGAACCTAAAAGTCTAAACCTAAAACTTTAAACCTGCAAAGCCTAGCTTAGAACTGTAAACTTGAAACTAAAGCAAACACCCTAACTAAAGCTGAAGATGGGCACAGAGTAAGAGTTGGTAGACTTAATGAATCCTTTGTTTCTTTTGTTGCATCAAATAGGGGAATGTGGGGTGCAGTTGACACTTTTTTGCATTTTCAACCACTGCTACTTTATTTCAAGTCCAAACAAGCTCAAAATTTGTCACACAATAAAGCAACTCTATATACACAAGATCATGCCAAAACATGAAAACAACGCTCTTCAAAAAAAATTTTTCCATCAATTCAAAAACGGTACTTTTTCTGTCGAATGTGCCCCATGCCTGGGGCACACTCGACATGAGCATCGGGTACACTTAACTGGTCAATAAAAAGTTGGATTGCATGCATTGCATAAGATAATGTTCATGTGATACTGATATCCCATGTAAAATAAGCACTTGCTGATTCTTTTTGAATAAGTGCCAGAAACATTGCTTATTATAATGCAGATTAGCTAAAGCTACTTGTCTGAAAGGCCGCTGGAGCCACTGGGGCATCCAGGATGAATAAATGTGGAGTGTGTCAGGAAACTGTCCTCAGCAAGGAGGAGGCCCTGCTTTGTGATGGAGAGTGCACAAAATGGTACCACTGCATATGTGTCGGAATGTCGAGTGGACAATGAGATATTTCGTGACGACTATGATAGACATAACATGTTGCAATGGCTATGCGATAGCTGCAAGGAGCAAAAATAGGGAAACCACCCAAAGTGAAATGCCTATCACATGGGGCAAGATGAAAGACTTAAAGAAAATCAAAAAGTTGTGATTCGGCATATCAAAAAATTGCAAAATGGAAAAAAAACTATATGCAAATCCCAAGAGGAAAATCTGGAAAAACACTAATTACAGAGGTGACTCATCTTATAAGACTCTTTAACAGCAGTAAAAGATGGGAGTCTATAACAACACATATGCTTCAAGTACTTCTGCCACTAATACTCCAGAAGTCATCTCTCAAATCAAAAAACAGAGAACATCTCAAATACCTGAACAAAAGAATGGAATGGTGGAAACACGGAAAGCAAGAAGAACTGATCTCAGAGTGTGACGACATTCAAAAAAGACTCAAAAGATCAATCAATTCCAAAAAACAATCAGACCAGAAAGCTTTCTGTAGACTAATGCTACAAGGACAGGTGAAAAAGGCCCTTAAAAGTTGTGAATCATGCCAGTGACATTGATGGAAAACATGACATCACTGCCAGTGTTCCCTCTAAGAATTTTGTTAGTCGGCTGGTGTCCAAAAAGTGCCATAAAGATCAAAAGCAACTTAGGCGCCCTTTGTAGATTTTCCTAAAACGCGTCCATTTTAAACAAAAATACTTTTCATCAACCATTCTTGGTGAATGACCAAAAAATATATATATATAATGGTTTTCACTTTTTCCAACACGTATACACGTAAGAATTTCTGATAAATGAACATACAAAGAGTCATCACAGAGGCAATGAATGAAATCAGCTGCATGCAAACTTCCTAGCCAAATGTGAACATTTTCTCTCAGGGGTTGCCCTGCGTACGGTCAGAATGACTGTTCTTGTCTTTATAGTGCATTGCTTACTGTCGCACTAAATCAGTGGTTTCCAACCTTTTTTGTACCATGAGCATTGCAGCAACCCATTCTAGCCCAACAACCCCCACCCAAAACTCAAATAAAGAAAAGGTAATACAGCTGCGTACACAAAATGTGTACTGATGACCCCTCCAAAAATGTCATTTGATAGATTTCCGGAAAAGAGCATATAAGTGATTTTCAAACAACAAAGGAATTTTAAAAAAGCAACAAACATTCCTAGCCCACTTGCTATGCCACGAGAATAAAAACAACTACTACGTAATTAACGGTTAACGTCCAGTCGCCTACACGTATACTTAAAATATTTTTTTACATCTGCATGCAAAGTTGTAAAAAATTCCAAAAATTAATTGAAAGTGTTTGTCAGATTTAGACAGTGGCCCAACCACCAACAAACCTTTGTTGTTTCGTTGCTTAACATAGAAATCTTCAGGTGGCTTAGATTGTTAGTGCTCATGCGGGACATAGAATCTAAAAAATTAGAAAAAAAGCTTCTTTCACAAATACTATTTGGGCGGCATAGCTCAGTGGTAAAGTGTCTGCCTCTCAACTGGAAGGTTAGGTGTTCGATCCACAGCCACTGAGTGAATTGCCGTAGCGCTTCTTGGGCAAGAGCGTTCACCTCAACCGCCCCGGCAAGAAGCACAGTTTAGGCTTCGGCCAGCCGCAAATTGCTGTAACCAAAATTAACAAAAAAATAAAAAATACCATTCTAGGTTGTACCAAAATTGTTATAAGATTCTATGAAAACAACTAGCCTCTACGTGCGATTTCTCTTGATAAATGTTGTGAAGTTCAGCGTGAATTTTAACATTGCGCAAACGCAATCCACCATGTGCAGGAATTGTTTTTCATTTGACCAAAACACTACACTGCAATTCAGACATGACACTGTTCCTGTATAATCTTAAGTAATGCAGCAGATATAATGGTCAAACAATAGATGTACAGAAACTTTTGATGTAGTAGCGTTGATCAAAGCTTTAAATTGATATTCAAACAGACCTTCTCTAAAGTTTGCTGCATGCATAACCTAAATCAGGGGTGGGCAATAACTTTAACTCAGGGGCCACTTTCAGAAGGCCATGTTCAGCAGAGGACTGTGCGTTCTCATGGAAATAGAAGCAAGTCTCAGTTCAAGTTAGCCTCAACACTGTGGGAAGAGTTTTCTGATTAAAATTATTTCCCTAATTGCTTCCGCGGGCCACTGAAAGTGCTATGGTGGCCCACACGTGGCCCGCGACCCACGGATTGCCCATCACTGACCTAGATCATTCAATACTACACAAAATTGATAAAACTGCAAAGAAATCAATTTTGGATCCCCTGTATGTTGCAGACATAAACTTAGTTATTTTTGTAGGCCTATCATAAAATCTTGTGTGTAACTGTACAAAGGGTGATGTAGCAACTTTACAACATCATAGCAGTGAAAATAAGAATGTGCCCCACCACAGAACTGTCACTGAATATATCATTTTGACAAATCACGTAGCCTGCATGTACTTTCATATAGCCTGCCTTTTATAAGTCCAAATGTGCAAAAGGCAGAGGTCGCCAAAAGCGACAAGTGTGGAAATAGCATACTGCAGACTATTGCAGTCATGAATTTATAAAAATGAACCTGAGCAGAAATTCATTAGCCTTTTGTTACAGGGAGAGATCACTGATGAGTGCCCAAATATCCCAAAAAACATTTCAGTCAGAATAAAAACTTATAATGCACCAAACATAAGGCCTGCAACATCCAACAATGCACAAATATCGGCTAAATATGTTCAAAACATTTTTTAAAACCAGAACAATCAAGACATAAGGCCCTTTTGTACAACATCTGAATGTACCGACCACGGTTAACAGGTTTTGACATTTTGTGATAAACAAAAATCACAAAATGTGTCCAAAAGATATTTTTTAACTATGAGAAGGTTAATTTCAAGTGTCGACTGTCAGACAAGCTACAGTTTGTTATTGTTCTGGTGTAGGTGTGTAGGTGCACCAACGATTAGCAAACATTTTGTTTGCACTCTCTCCAACAACCGTCGCCTACATCAAAGCACTTGCAAATCATCCATGTTGGATAAGTTCTTATGTGTAGTCCATTTGCCTGAAAGGTTTATTTGAAAAAGCAACAGCACTGCCACAGACGGAAAACAATATCCAGATATAGAACAGCACTCTACACAATCGTTTTGGACCTATTTTCTCACTTAAAATTTTAGGCATATTTATCTTAACTGCACACATTGGTTTTATATGATATGTCAAAATCGATTGATGGAAGCCTCTTCTTCCAGCTTTTTCGACTATTTGCACTAATTTGATGGACACACACTTCCTTTAGCCTAATTTCGCAAAGTAGCACTGACATCATTAGGAATTCACTGCATGTTAAAGTTAACTGTTTGTTTTAAATAAGTGCGTCGTACCTATATCTTGCCAAGCTTATGTATTAATTATAATTATCCATGATCATTGCTTCTTCTTGCGTCTTTCATGCCCATTTACTGTCATACTTGATACGTCATAAATGATCGTGAAATTTTACCATCAAACTATGTGGACCCACCAATTTACCAGCCATGCGATGCAACATGAGCTGAACCTGAAGTTGATACCAGTCGTGATAAGCCATACAAAAACCAAGTTTTACTGTCTTTTAAAGGTACACTATACTCAAAACCCAAGTTAGGCTAAGGCCTCTATGAACGACTCAGCTTAATTTTGCCAGGCATCTTACCTGAGGTCAAATTTCACAAAATATGTTCATTTTTTCGAAGTTCAGATATAACAACACATGTCTGAGGTGCCAGTTCAAGACTTTTTTGAAATTGCTTCGCATAAAGTCACACTCACACGTCACAACTTGTGAGTGCACTCGCAGTCCAACGTGAACAGATTCCAAGCATTCTTACAAAATGTGAAAGTCAAGAACTTCACAATGTGCCCGAACAACCCAGCAAAGATTTGTGGGCGTGTAAAATTATAAAACGAGGCCAAAGCATTTTTACAAAACATTGAAGTCAAGAACGTTTCTTTGCACGACACATAAATTGTGAAAATGCGCCAACAGCTTCTTTATCAATCTTGCAAGCAGAAAGCTTGCAAAATGCGTCTGAACCTCACAGCAAACAGCTTCATTTTTGGACACACAAATCGTGAAAATTTGTCCAAAACTTTCTCTGTAAACTTTGGAGGTGGAAAACTTCCGAAATGCATCTGAACGTCAAGGCAAACAGTTTCATTTTTGGACGCACAAATCTTCATAACGCACCCCAATTCTTTTCATAAACCTTGCAAAGCGAGACCTTCGAAAATGCGCCTGAATCTCACAGCAAACAACTTCGTTTTTGAATGCACAAATCTGGAAAAAGCGCCCACAACTCTTTTAACAAAGCTTGCAAAGCGAAAACTTCCACACTGCATCTGAACTTCACTGCAAACAGCTTCGTTTTTGGACGCACAAATTGTGGAATTGCGCCCACACTTTTTCTTTAAAACTTGCAGGCAGAGAACTTCCAGAATGCATCTGAATTTCACGGCAACCAGCTTCATTTTTGAACGCACAAATCGTAGAATTGAGCCCACAACTTTTTCTTTAAAACTTGCAGGCAGAGAACTTCCAGAATGCGTCTGAACTTCACGGAAAACAGCTTCGTTTTTGAGCACACAAATCGTGGAATTGCCTCCACAACTTTTTCTTTACAACTTGCAGGCAGAGAACTTCCAGAACGTGTCTGAACTTCACGGCAAACAGCTTCGTTTTTGGGTGCACAAATCATGGAATTGCACCCACAACTTTTTCTGCAAGACTCGCAGGCAAAGAAGTTCCAGAATGCGTCTGAACTTCACGGCAAACAGCTTCATTTTTGGATGCATAAATCAGGAAAATGCGCCCACAACTTTTTTTATGAAGCTTGGAAGGTGAAAACTTCCAAATTGAGTCTGAACTTCACAGCAAACTGCTTCATTTTTGGACGCATAACTCGGGAAAATGCACCCAGAACATTTTTCATGAAGCTTGAGAGGCGGAAACTTGCAAAATGCGTCTGAACTTCACAGCAAACAGCGTCATTTTAGACACATAAATCGGGAAAATGCGCCCACAACTTCTTTAAGAAAGCTTGCAAGGCAGAAACTTTCACACTGTGTCTGAACTTCACAGCAAACAGCTTCGTTTTAGAACGCATAAATTGTGGAATTGCAGCAACAACTTTTTTTACAAAGCTTGCAGGCAGAGAACTTCCAAAATGCGTCTGAGCTTCACAGCAAACAGCTTCATTTTTGGACGCATAAATCGGGAAAGGCGCCCAGAACTTTTTTTATGAAGCTTGAAAGGAGAAAGTTCCAAAATGCGTATAAACTTCACGGAAAACAGCTTCCTCATTGGACGCATAAATCGTGGAATTGCGCCCACAACTTTTTCTGTAAACCTTGCAGGCATAGTACTTTTGAAATGCGTCTGAATTTCACAGCAAACAGCTTCGTTTTTGGACGCAAAATTCGGGAAATTGTGCCCAGAGCTTTTTCTGTAAGATTTGCAAGTGGAGAACTTGCAAAATGTGTCTGAACTCCACAGCAAACAGTTTCAGTTTTGGACGCACAACTCGTGAAATTGCGCCCAGAACTTTTTCTGTAAAACTTGCAGGCAGAGAACTTAAAAAATGCGTCTGAAATTCACAGGAAAAACCTTCGTTTTTGGACGCAAAAATTGAGAAATTGCTCCCAGAGCTTTATTTTTAACTTGCAAACTGAAAATCTTCAAAATGCGTCTGGACTTCACGGCAAGCAGGTTTGTTTTTGGACGCAAAAATCGTGAAAATGCACCCAAAACATTTTTGTAAACGTTGGAGGCAGATAACTCAAAAAATGCATCTGAACTTCATGACAGCTTTGTTTTGAGACGTAAAAATCGGGAAAATACAGCTAGAACTTCTTTTCAAAACTTGCAAGCAGAGAATTTCCAAAATGCGTCTGAACGTTCTATATGCTGTGACTTGAGAATGGCTTCAATCGTGAAAATATGTCCTGTACATCTTTGAAAAAAATTTTAAATTGTGTTTTGTGAAATTTTCTCCAATGAAGGAAATTGCGTCCAAAAAATGCAAGTGCCAATTTTCAAAATTTTTGTCAGCTGGCGTCCAAAAAAGGTGCCAAAAGTGCCGTTTTTTTGGCTTAGAGGGAACACTGATCACTACAGACATCAAGAAGAAAGCTCAAAGAAAAACACCCAAAAGCGGCAGAACTAAAAGAATCTGCCATTACTGATAAGCCTGAAACCAAAACAGAGAGAGTCATCTTTGAAAACATAACTCAAGACGACATTACATCCACTACTAAAAACTCATCGGGGTCTGGAGGACCAACACAGATTGACATGGATACATGGAGAGAAATGATTTGTTCAAAATCATATGGCACCCACTCAAAAATGCTAACTGATGAAATTGCCACCCTACCCAAGCGTCTCGTGACGGACACCATTCCACACGATTACATATCAACCCTCCTCGCATGCAGACTGGTTCCACTGAAGAAAAAAGATAACGGCATTAGGCCAGTAGGTGTTGGTGAATGCCTACG
>Ga0210059_1012909_pt1 | contig 12555 bp, 17 predicted proteins | sample Ectturendosymbi2_FD_188042 | JGI IMG/M metagenome (GOLD analysis project Ga0210059, IMG submission 188042) | Ecteinascidia turbinata endosymbiont from Florida, USA - Sample 2 (SPAdes) (version 2) | ecosystem: Host-associated > Tunicates > Ascidians > Unclassified | place: Key West, Florida...
CAAAACATTTTAAATTGTTTACTGTGCTCTCTTCGGTCTTATTTGATTCGATGATTGTAGCTTTTTATTTTATAATACCTAAGTAGTAGGGAACTGGGGATTGAGGGGTCCGGCTCTTTTCTTTGTTTGTTTATTTTATCAACTTCTCAACGATGCCCAAAATTGCATAGGAATTCCCCACCCCAGGCCCTTGTCTTTCCCAGGGCCCCTCTGTGTTTCCTTGGGCCTCCCTGTCTGTCCTCATCCCTGAAAGCCTGGAGCAAGAGTTTTGTATTTTACTAGACCCCTGTTGCATTGTCAGCCTGTGTTGAGGTTTTGTCCGAAAGTTGAAACTCTTCAATGCCTGTGAGCTTAGGTATTTCCGTCATGCTGCCATGGCCTATTCAGGTGGTTTGCCAAGTTGCTCGTTTTAGCTGATTGCCTTGTTTGGCTTGTGATTGTTGAAACGAATTTTCTCTTGTTATTCACAGTCGTTCGCGAAGCGCCTTGTTTAGTTTGCATGCACTTTCTGAAACTTAGCGTGCAAAGCCAAGCTTTGCCCCGATGCGCGGTTTTTCATTGTCAAAAGGCGTAACGGTTTGGATGCCTGAGCCATTGTGCGCACAACGGTGTTTTATTTCACCACAGAGTTTCACACAGTCGGTTTCAAAGCGTCTGTAGAAGTTGTTAGGCATACAGTGATTGGTTTGCATTCTTTCCTATTGTTTGAAAGATAGTTTAGCATAGGGTGATTAGGTTTGTATGTTTCTTACTTTATTGTTTGAAAGATTGTGAATAGTTTAGGCATAGGCTTAGGTTTGCATGTTTCTTTCTTAATTGTTTGAAAGGCAGTTCAGCATAGGGTGATTAGGTTTGTATGTTTCTTACTTTATTGTTTGAAAGATTGTGTATAGTTTAGGCATAGGTTAAGGTTTGCATGTTTCTTTCTTAATTGTTTGAAAGATAGTTTAGCATAGGGTGATCAGGCTTGTATGTTTCTTACTTTATTCTTTGAAAGATTGTGCATTGGTTTGAGCTGTTTGCATCTGTTAAAGGGTGTTGAATTTAATTTATTTTCTTGTATTGTGCATTCAGAGTAATTCATTGCTTAGAGATTGAGTATCCATTAGTTGTAGTTAATCTGTTCTTTCAAATCTGAACGCAAAAAAATCGCACAGAGCTTCTCTAGTTCAATGTTTCAGAAATTGCCAGGCCATAGGTTTAAGACTGTGTTTATATTTAGGTAAGCATAACAGCTTTTCTTTTTGTTTGTAATGGTTTTGCTTGGATTTTGGTTGGTTTGCTGTTATATAATCGATGCTTTTGAAATTGCAAAAAAATGTGCTCTGTGTTAACCCTTCTCACCACCAAATGGTAAGATTTGTTTGAGGTTGTTTCAATCGGTGTGCAAAGTGGTCCTGGCTGGACTGTCTGAGCTTTTGTTCAAAGAGGTGCTTTGTGTTAACCCTTTATTGCCACCAAATGGTTATATTTGTTTGAGGCTGCTTCTATCAACCTGAACTTTGTCCAAAGATGGTTGCTCATGTCTTGATCGTTTGTGAAAAAAGCAAATTTTTCAAGGTGTGACACTCATTTGTGACAAAGCAATATCGTCAAAATATGTTTATAGGCTTGAAGGCTATAAACATAATCCGATTTCAATCATTGGCAGTTTTTTGAAAAAAGAGTTTTTTATTATTCAACATGCATTTTCTGTCTGTCACTCTGGAAAATGAGACTTTTACCACTGATGAAAACGACGAAAGCTTCTGTGTTTGCAGCTACGTTTGCTGAGAACTGTGCTTTTATCTGGATGTCAGTCACAGAGTTTTTGAGTTTTTCGCTCTGTTTTGAGACATCATAGACAAACATTGGGAACAGTTCCTTGTAATCTGCTGGGGTTATATTTGGGGAAGAAATCAACTCTTCATCATTGTAAAACTTTGTTCGGAATGCTGCGGCATCCCCATAAACCCTTGAAATTTTTTGCTGAGTAAAGTTTATGTCATCATAATCAATCTCAGGGTATCGCCGACTATTCAGCATCACAAACATGTTAGTGAGATTACAGTGATCGAAAATTGATGGGTTGTGTTCCTGGTTTCCAGATTTGTCTGTCTGAAATGCCATGATTATCCAGCGTGGTTTCTCTGGGGCTGATTTCACCGACAATCGCCAGGTAAAATTTCTCGTTTGTGGAACTGAGATCCAATCACATTGAATCATTCGGTAACCGACTGGGAGACTTGATTTTGACTCAATTGTTTTGTAGAGTACAAGTTTTGCTTGATCATTTGGAAGCACATGAGGCATATACCAAGAAAGCATTGACAAAACAACCTTTCCAGCATCAGTCGCAGCAGCTCTGAAAATCGCGTCATTATCACCCTTCCTCACAAGAGTGAGTTGATGCTTGAAGCTATAAACAACTTTCTCATAGTCATCACAGAACCCAAAGATGTGTTTCAGCGGAACTCTGAATGAAAATGTGCCTTTTGGATCAGGCTTTCGAATGATATATTCATGCCAGGCTACAAAACCATTATTCCGATTATTTCCATCAATTGAAGCGTCTGTGCCATTATCTTTATACCAAAGTTCATTCAAACCTGTGCTTTTCTGAAAATCATCTGGAAATTTCAACAGCCCAAGCATTGTTGTAGCCCGCCCAGGGGAAACAGACTTTCAATTTCTTGCCCTGAAAGTTGGTATTTTATGTTGTTGAAAAGGTGCATCATAGCATTGTTTGTTAGCATGATGACGTCAGCATTGGCGTAAGCAGCGTCGTTGGCGTTTTTCACCAACTTGCCTTTGCCGTCGAAGACCAGATAACTTTCACTCGGATTTGTGAACAAGTCTTGCGTTTCAACATTAATTCGAATTTCACCAGGCCGGTTAAGGTCAGTGCTAGTGATTGGCTCATAACTGTGGTATTCATATCGCTCAATTGATTCATCAATTTCTGGTTTTTGAGTAATGTTAAGAATGTCCATTTATTATAGGTTATTTTTTGTTTTCACTTTGAAAATCAGGTAGTTTATTACGCAATTCACTGTTGAAATATTTGAGTTCTTCAATTTCTCTTTTTAGTTCTTCAGTTTCTATTTTTAGTTCAACGATTTCGTCTTTGAAGGATTTAAGCCTTTCATAAAAATACGTGTTTGCTTCAAAATCATCCATTTCTTATATGTATTATTTGTTTAACCGTCTGACAAGGTCTTGAATCTTGATTGCTCTCCTGACCCAGCTATCAAGTTGTTCAAATTTGTTGTCACCTGCTGTGCCTTCTGTAGTGTTGCTCCTTGAGGTGCAAACGGAGGTGTTGAAGACACAAGTTGAAGACACAAGTTTTGATAAAATTTGTTGTGATTTGGGAGTCAACTTTGAACTCGCAAAATCAATAGCTTTTTTCCAGCCTTTTGCCCAGTACTTCGAGCGATGTACAAAGCTGTGTCGACAACTTGCTTTTTACTTATAAATCCTGACAAAAAGTCTTTGAGCTTTGAAAAAATCCCAGAGCCGCCGAGTTGATACTTTCTTTGATAACCACGTTTAATAATTAAAATCTTTATTTAATGTCAGCTTTCAGTTTTTATAAGCATCATGAGACAAAATTTTTTTCCTCAAAAGTTCATCACAAATGCTGACAATTTCATTTCGAAGGCTTGTGTTTCCTGCTTGTTTTGAAGCCATCAACAATTCCAAACGTTCACACAAGGCATTTGGATCGCTTGGGAGAAAGCCTTGACTTTGTGTTTTTTCTTTCGGCGTTTCGCTTCTTGCTTTGCTTTTTGTTTTGTTTTGTTCACATGTTTATCTTAAATTGGCTTTATAAAAGTTACCCATTTATGCCCTCCAATTGCTGCCGGCCTGTTTTGACTTTCTGTATGTATCATAGCACCTGTCCTTTTAATAATTTTTTTATAATTTTTTACATCGTCACAATCATAAACGCCCGTTTCTGGCTCTTTCTTAACAATGAGCTCCCAAAGACCTCGGGTTCCCTTGTATCTTTTTCCATCAACAAGCAAATTGCTATCGTTATCAATTATAACCCTTTTCGTACCCATGAAATATTTTCCTTCTTCTCTTCTTAATGCAAACGTTGTATCAGCATCTCCCTTTCTTTGTGAATACTTTTCAAGATATTCCCCGGCTAATGAAGTTTCGTCGAGTTCTATTTGTGGTCTGTCAAGTTCTGCCAATGCTTCAGGTTGAGGCATGTCCCAAGGCAATGCTTGCTGCGCTGGCATATTTTCAATCGCTTCTTGGAGTGGAGCGAACTTTGAAACAGTTTCTTCAGATGACTTTTGTTGTTGTTCAGTTATTGGCTTGAATATTTTTCCAAAATCTTCATACATTGATTGCTCACCTAATCGTTCTGGGCGAAAATCATTCTGAATTTTGTTCTTGGTTTTGATATATTCATATATTCGACAAGTTTGTGAAGTTTTGATGGGTCTTTTATTTTTAGAAATGACATTTATTATATGTCAAAATTTGGATAGGGTCTAAATTGCACTTGGACTGGGTCCACAGTAACCTCGATAGATGAATACTTTTATATATAGCTTTGGATCAATGTTCATAATTTTTGCTCTGGTGTGAGCTTGTTGTTGAGAAACGCAGTGAATGTTGAGCTTTTGATTCCAAGACTTTGTTTTTCATTTGACATTTATATTTTTTTAAGATCTTTGTTGTCAACCCAAGAGTTGAAACTTTCTGGATAGCCCTTCCATTTCACCAATGACTTTGTTTTGCCTTACTTCACAATCTTCTCAATTCTGTGAACTTCTTGTGATGTCTTCTGAAGCTCTTGCTCATAGAATGTGCCCTGAACCTCTTCATCGTTGTAGTCAGTTATTTTATAAGTAACTGGGTTGGTTCTTTGAATTTTTGAAACGGTGAACACTTCTTCTGTCCAGTTTGGGGTGAACCCTTTCTCAAAGAGTCCTTTCTTCTTAAGAATTCGGACTTTGTCACCAGTTTTGAATTTTGCTCTCATGGGCAGTCTTCTTAAGTCTGGATAAAGGTTTCTGTAAAATCTCACTTCATTCTCTTTCTTGCTTGCCTCAACAGGAGTCATTTTTATGCTAGAGTGTCTTGTGTTGTATCTCTCAACAAAGTCGTCAAGAACGTCAGTATATTTGCTAGTGTTGTTTGCTGTGAAATACTTGAACATTTTTTCTTTCATCGTGCGGTTCCAAAGTTCGGCCACCGACGATTTTTCTTCATTTTCAGTAGAGTAAAGCTCTACACCTAACTCCTTCACATGAATGTTGTAAAACTCTCGGCCTTTGTCTGTCCAAAGCTTTTCTGATTTTCGCTTTGATTTTTTGAAAATCTTCCTGAACGCGCCTGCGACAGATTTTCCAGTTTTGTCTTTGAGCGGAAGCATCCAACCATATTTTGAAAACACGTCAATCACTGTGAGAAGATACCTGACCCCACGGCTGGACTTTGAAAATGCTTGCATTTCAAAGAGGTCTGCAGCCCAAATTTTATCAATTCCATTCGCATACACTTTTCGTTTTGGAAAATTTTTGATGATGGGTTTGTGAAGTTCATCAGCTAGCTGGTCAGTCCACATTGTGTCGTTTTTTTAACCCCCATCCAAAGCGTTTTTTCGTCCCTATAATCGTAGAAACAACACCCCTCTCCATCCTTTCTCGAAGTGTGGGGTTGTAAATACCATTTAGCTCTGTCAACATATTTTTATCGCAAACTTGATTGCGTGTTTTTGTGTCTTTGTTTTTAACATAACAAATGTCGTGGTAATAAGCTGCCTTGTCGACCTGTTGATTGGTTTTGACCATGCCTTTGGAATCATTTCCTCATTCAAACGTTTGTTCAGCTTTGTGCCTGGTCCTGTGAAATTGTGGCCTGGCATGTGCATCTCAAATGGAAGACTGTTGATTGTGTCATTGACGAACCCTTTTCCACTTGCGCTTATAAATTATGACTTTTTCGTTCCACAAACAACACAGATACCTTGAAGCATTTGACGGTTGTTTTTTGTTGTTTTCTGTTTAACGTCTCTTGTTTCCGTAAATCGTCGACATTTAACACAATATATTTGATTCATTTAATTAAATGCTTTTATAAAATAAATGGAAATTAAAAACCTTTCATGGAGTGAAAACATGACAAATAAAAACAATCACCCTCTGCTGCCAAAGAGTCTGCGGGGCTTGATCGTGGGCAAATCAGGCTGCAGTAAGACTACATTGTTGTTGAACCTTCTTCTCAGACCTGGCTGGTTGAACTATTCGAAATTGCCAGTTTTTGGAAAAAGTTTGGTTCAACCAGAGTATAAAATTTTGAAAAAATGCTTTGAAGAACAATTGCCAAAAGAGATGATAACGAGAGTTTTTGAAAACCGTGATGAAATACTGCGAGAGCAAATGTCACCAAACCAGCTGATTGAAGAGTTGGCAAAAAATCAAAAGACTCGTTCCAAAGAGCCAATTGAGTGCAATTTTTACGAATCAGCTGATGATGTTCCAGACCCAAAAGAAATCTCCCCTGAGCATAAAAATCTGATTATATTTGATGACCTCTTGCTTCAGAAACAAAACAAGTGTGAAGTCTATTACGTTCGTGGAAGGCATTCAAATTGCGATTGCTGGTATTTAAGTCAAAATTATTTCAAATTGCCTTGCCAGACAATTCGAGAAAATGCAAATTTCTTTTGTCTGTTTCCTCAAGACCAGAAAAATATTGATCACATTTTTAACGACCATGTGTCTCAAGACATGACAAAAGAACAATTCAAAAAACTTTGCAAAACGGCATGGTCGAAGCCTCATAACTTTATTGTGATTGATTTGACCTCACCAAAGAACTCTGGGAAATACAGGTCAGGGTTTGACAACTTTTATATTATTGAATCAATGAGTGACACAGAACTTCTAGAAAAAATTGTTCAAAACACTGAGCCGAAAGCTTCAACTCAGATTGTGGTTTCAGAGAATTCGACAAAAATAAAGACAACTTTTAACCAATTACTCGAGTTGGATCGAACGTGAAAGTATGAAATGGCTTTGGTCAACCTCGAGACGTATTATTCGTTTCCGAATCTGTCAGATGAAAACAGCGTTTTTAGATATTCTCCCGGTTTCGTTGAAGTCAGCGGGAGAGGCAACGAGGATGACTCAACGCGACAAAGACAGTGGGTCGAAGTTCAAATTCCAGAAGGCAGTTACAATCTCATTGATATTGTGGAAACAATAAAAATTGTGATGCAGCGAAATTGGACATAACGACGAATCTAAAATAACAGCAAACACCAACACTTTGAAAAGTGTCTTGGAAATTCAAGGCGACTCTCAGGTTGATTTCAGAGCACAAAATTCAATTTCAAGCTTTTTCGGATTTCGAAATCAGGTTTACGAAGAGGGCATTCACGAGTTGGACAGTGTTGTCAACATCTTATCAATTAATTCAATTCTCGTGAATGTAGACGTGATTGGTGGGTCTTATGTGAATGGGAGAACGCAAAACACAATTTACAGTTTCTTTCCAAACGTGTCACCTGGATATAAAATCGTTGAGAACTTGAGAAACCTTGTGTATCTTCCAGTGATTTTAGATAAAATCAATAAAATGGAAACAGTTGTCACAGACCAAAACGGAAAGCAATTGAATCTTCGTGGAGAAAACCTAACAATCAGATACCACTTGAGAGAAATTTAATAACATAATATAAATGAGTTATACCAATGTGCATGTAAACATTTCCGAAAATCAACAGCAAAAATTGAAACACGCTGTTGATACAAAGAGTCCCATGAGCATTTGTCTCGACTATGAAGATTTGTGTGGAAGTGATGTTCTTGCTTTGACCAATTCACAAGTGAACAGAATGACAAAAGCTTATCGGGATGGAAAAGGCGTCACAATAAAAATGAGTAAACGTCAGGTTGTTCACAATATGAAAATGGAGGGAGGGTTCCTCGGGTTTCTCGCAGGTCTGGCCGCAAATGCTTTGCTTTTTTGGCGAAGACCGTTCTCCCAACATTGGCGACAGGAGCGTTGAGTGGTGTTGGGTCTGCACTTGCTCAGAAGGCTACTAACAAGGCTATGGGGAACGGGTTGTATTTGAAAAAAGGTTCAAAGATTGCAAGGGTTGAAACGGATGGTCAGGGGCTATATTTGAAACCTTTCAAAGGTTCAGGGCTTGGCATGGTTGGAAATGGTTTGTATTTGAAACAGGGGAGTCAAATTATCAGTGGTGAGGGTTTGCTTCTTGATCCGAACAGTTCTTTGAAAAATATCCCAGTTCTCGGCTGGTTGTTGTGAAATTGTTGCGTATTTTTTAGCATTACATAAATGTGTAAATCAAAGGTAAAACGAACTGAGCAAGACATCAACCAGCACAAAAATCAACACATCAACCAAGCCGTCGGTGAGCAAAACAAGAGCAAAAAAGTAATAATTAACCAGAAATTTTACCAACAAATAAATCAACATTTGAATCAACACATCAACCAAAATGTAAAGTAAAGTGATTTTTTATTCATTTAACAAAAATGAATAAGGGTCATCCATACAGACTTCAACAAATACATGATATCGAAAAAAAAATCCATTTCGAGAAAATTAAACAAGAGTAAGTCGTTAAAAAGTATTATCATGTGATCAATTTTTTTCATGTTTGTTTCATACATGTTCAGTTTTGTATGTTTTTGTTGAATGTCGGCTTTTTAGCTAATTTTCAAGAAATCATAGGCAACATTTCAGGAAAGATTTTGCAAGGATTAAGCTTGACTTTTGGAAGTGCCTCAATTTTTCTGAAAGTAATTGAAAAACACCTTTTCAAGAAAATTCAGAAATATGAGAAGCAAAAAACTTTGATTGAGAGCCAAATCAACTTGATTCGAAACATGGTTTCGAAAGCGTTGTCAAACAATGAAATTTCTGAAGGTGAGTTTGAAAAAAATCCTTTTTGAAACAGAAAAATATAGGAAGAAAGTTGAAACATACAAAAGTTTTGAAGAAGTGGATTTGGAAATTGATAAGGTGTTGCCAAAGAAATCGGAAAGTTTTGTTTAGAATAAATGATTCAAGTTGAGATTACGATTTTACCAAACAAACCTTTGAGCAACTTTGAAATCAAAGATGCAGTGAAAAAGATTGGTTTAAAAAACTTTTGCGGTGTTTTCTTGAGAGACACTTTGCCAACGAAACCAAAACGAAATGAGTGCGCAATTATGAACTTGGACGACACGTCTGGAGATGGGATGCACTGGGTCGCGTGGTTCAAACACGGTGATAAAAAGTGGTATTTTGACTCATTCGGATTGCCCCCACCAACTGAGTTGAACAACTACCTCGGTGATGTGTTCTATCCAACTGAGCAAATTCAACCGAGGCAAGAATTTATTTGTGGCCATCTTTGTCTTTTTGTTTTGAAAGAGATGCAAAAATGAAAAGGGCTGCAGGAAATAATTAATAATTTTTGGTGATATAATAAATGACTTGATAAATTCGGACGAAGTCCAAACACGGGACGAAACGTTACAAATGTGAGTGGAGTTTCACATGAATATGTGAACAGCAACTTTTTGCGATAAGGTCAAGCCATTGACATGTCTGGTCAAAGCATCGTGAATCTTGGCTCGCAGCAAGGTCCAATGGACGCAGTGAGGAAGAAGTATGTCAATGAAAAAATTTTCAAAAGAGGTGATCCAATCGATATGAATCAAAAGGCAATAAAAAACGTATTGCCCCCAACCGAAGAAGGCGACGCGGCGACGAAAGGCTACGTCGACTCGAAAAGTGTTGGTGAAAGTGATTTGGATATTAATGGGAATTCTGTAAGACACACAAACCCCACTCCGAAACATGAAGATGAAGTTGTTTCGAAATAGTGGATTGAAAAAAATTTTATGAGTCGTTATAGCCCCTCGTCGACTATGGCAAGAAATTTGAACATGGATGGTCATAATATCTCATACTTGAGAGAGCCAGAACAAAATCACCACGCAGCGACAAAAGGATATGCAGATACGAAGCTGTTGCTTTTGGGTGGAGACATGCAAGGTGGAATTGGAATGGCTGGAAACAGGATTTCACACTTGGGTGAGCCTGTTCATATCAATGACGCAGTCAGATTGAGTTCAGCAAACGAATTCTATCTGAAACGTGATGGGACAAGTTGGATGAGAGGGTCTCTTCATGCTGGTAGTTTTCAAGTGATTCAATCTAAGAACGTTGAACCGAAACGTTTTGAAAGAAATAAGGGCTAATAACCTCTTGGAAATGCAGAAATATTTGAGGCTTGATGGTCAAAACCAAATGGTTTCAGATCTTCAAATGAACGATCACAAACTTGTCAGTCTGGCTGACGCAGTCATGCTTACTGATGGTGTGAACAAGAAAGTTTTGGACGAGACTGTTAATTCGTTGACTTGTGATTTGACAACAGAAAGCCAAAAGTATACTGATAATTTAATAGTTCAAACAAATGAAAGCCTAAATGAAAAATTTGAGAGAATAGAAGGGTCCATTGCTGTAATAAATGGACGAATTGTAACAAATTCTGAAACAGACGAACTAAAAGAAACAATATTAAATCAAAAAATTGATAGAATTGAACAAAAGTTTCTTAAAAGAATTGCTGATTTAGAATTCCAACTTAGAAAACTACAAGATTAGAAAAAAAACGGACGGAGCGACTGTCAATCTGAGAAGCCACTGAAACAGTTGCCCGTGAATGAGGAAATTTTTCAGAGTTATAATAAATGTATTGTGCTATGCCTGATAACATTGGAGATAAAAAGTATTGCTCCCCTTGGAAGCAAAAAGTTTTGAATTATGACTTTCAAAATTACTCTTTGCTTGGAAAAGAAAAAGCATTGAACGAAATCGAAAATGCTTTTAGTGTTTGGCAAAATGTTTGCAATTTGAAATTTGAAAGAGTTTTTGATGGGAGTCAAGTTATGAATATTGCATTTTTGACAGATGATGAAAAGCAAAATGCAGAAATCAACTGCCCTTACAAACTAAATAATAAAAAATCTGGCACTTTGGCGCATGGGTTCTATCCTGGATATTCAACATTGTCTGGCAACCTTCATTTTCACAATGAAAGATGGTCAGACCAGAAAACAGTTTCAGGAGATGGAAAGTTCAATTTGTTTTCACTCGCTGTTCACGAAATTGGTCATTGCATCGGACTGTTTCACAATACTGAAGACAAAGACAGCGTTATGCAAACAATTTATAAGCCTGGATTCAGTGTCGAAAACAAGAATAAGACACTTTCTGAATCTGACATACAAACAGTGCAAGAAATGTATGGTGCGGCAAAAAATGTAATTGTTACGGCAATTTTTAACTCTAACAAAGCAAAATTTATGATCAGAAAAATTGAAAAAGACTCAAAGACAAAAAGGGTAAAAATTATTTATACTTTGAAACCAAAACACTTCGGTGAAGATTCAGATATTTCTGAAGAATCGTTTAAAAATCTTCAGATATTTCTGAAAAATCGTTTAAAAATCTTTCTGAAGAATCGTTTAAAAATCGTTTAATAAACAAATGTGGAAAATCATAGAAGAAAAAGGGCTGGATGATCAAGCTCTTGAACTTGAGAAACATATGAAACGGAAAGTTGGTTCTGGAAGGGTTTCTAGAAAATCAGTTGAGGTTGTTGACCTTGAAACAAATGAAACAAAATATTTCCCAAGTTTATCAGAAGCTTCCAAGTATTTTGGGAAAACTAAAAATTATTTCATACACAACAATGGGAGAGTTTGGGAGAATAAAAATGACTATAATTAATCATTAATTTGTTATTTCCACAAGAAATCTCTCTCCCATTCACTTTTTAAGTTAAATAAAAATTTTGCCTTATAATAAATGGTTACTTTAAAACATTTGAAAGATGTTACAAAACGGAATAATATTCGAGGTTATTCAAAACTTCGAAAAGAAGATCTGAAGACGCTTCTGAGAAATCGTCTTCCAAAGATGGTTTATGAAGAAATTATGGGAAGTGGAACCACTAGATGTTTGCTTGACAATGACATTCCAGAAATGAGTCAACAACCACTTAAACCAACACAATATGTTCCCCCACCAAAAAAAGGGGTAGCACGACATATGGGAAGATGGCTTGATTGGTTGTTATGATTGGTTGTTATGATATGTTCCAGAGCCTGTGAAAAAAAAACAATCAACAGTGCTTAGAATGCTCTCAAGAAAAAAATCATGAGTTTGTATCCAAAACAACAAGTAAAGTTTGAAGAAAGCAAACGATCAGCTTTGAAAGGGTTCGCAGAAGAACATACTATCAAAGCGACAAATCAAACCTTTGACCCCAAGACGTTTTTGATGGTTGTAAAACAAAATGCTTTGCAAAAATTCCAGAGCCAGACAAAGGTAAGACTTGTACTGAAAGCAAGGATGGAAAAAGTTTCACCGACGGACGGGAGTTCAATCGTTGAAGTTCAGAATTTCCAATCCAAAACAGCGATTGTCTTGGAATCCACCAACTTGGATGAACTCTGGACTGAAATAGTTGAACAAACTTTGGAAAACATTGCAGTTTTTCAGATGAATGGATCTGGG
>Ga0210059_1012910_pt1 | contig 12552 bp, 11 predicted proteins | sample Ectturendosymbi2_FD_188042 | JGI IMG/M metagenome (GOLD analysis project Ga0210059, IMG submission 188042) | Ecteinascidia turbinata endosymbiont from Florida, USA - Sample 2 (SPAdes) (version 2) | ecosystem: Host-associated > Tunicates > Ascidians > Unclassified | place: Key West, Florida...
GAAGGGAGAGACCCTCTTTCGCCTCCCGTAATACCCACTTCTGAATCAGAGACAAATATTTCATTGCATGGTACACGCTTCATTTTGAACCTTTAAGATCCTTCTCTACTGCCGTTCATTGTGACTACCACGAAAATAATGCGTTGTTCATGTGTGGCTGAAACAAAACAATTTGGAGTTCAGGAAAAGGGGTTAGTCAGAAGAGTGTGCGAGTTGCAATATTGCATATCCCGGCAAAAAGCAGCCATATTGTATAGACCAGCGGTTCTCAACTTTTTAGTGATGTACCTTTTGGGCAAGGTTTTATCTTATCAGGGCCTCTTGACTGTTGTTATGAGCACAATAATTGGTAATGTACTTGTAATTATTGTGCTTCTACGTTAAAGTTTCATTGTGAAGACTATTCAAAAAAATTCGTGTACCCTTGGAGCACCTTCCCGAACCCCAAGGGGATATGCGTGGCCCAATTTATGGCCCACTGGTAGAAACCATTGTGACGGGCAAAGTTAACGTCACGTGAACCACTGAGGCATTGCGTGTTTTGGAGGGCACCACACCAAACAACTTTTCAACACCTTGCCTTCATAACAGTCAAGTGACTATTACTGTAATCAGTGACGGATTTATGCGTAGGTCATGGCCTATGGCCCCGCGCTGTTTGGGGGCCCCACACAACTCTTTCCTATGACGACTCAATATTAACTAAAAAGTTGCGAAACTGCGCAGAGGCACAACCCCACAATTTACCTTGAAACGAGCGGAATGCAAATGTCTACATCAGCGCAGTAACAACGACAACACTGCATCTGGGTGTGAGAGACAAGCAGGCCGTCTGTATGAAAGCGTTTACAGCAAAAGAATGAAAAAGAAAAAACACAGTATTTAATTGATGTTCAATTTTCCACTCACAAAAAGCTCGAAACAACACAAGAGCACCAGACACTGCAAAACTCCGATGAAAAGCAATATTTTCAGTATTGGATCCTACGATTGGTTCTTTTTGCAAGATTTCCCGCAACAGAGATTGCTTGTTGAAACTCTGTGTGTTATCTAAATCACCTAGATCTGTTTCTCGTGAGCTTTACTTGGAAAAACGTGTCTAAACTGGGCTTATTTCGTATGGTTAACTGAGGGTGGTGCAGCAATGCTTTGATGCTGTGCAAAACTTGTTTTCATGCTGTTTACCATCGGCCTATGGCCAGTGGCGTAACTAGAGGTTTGAGCTAGGGGACAAAGCTTAGCCGAAGGGGGCCAACTGTCCAAAACACGGAAAAAAGTGAAATGATAGTGAATCCCTGGATGTCGTGGATTCTGTCCAGTGGCGTAGTGAGCCTAAGTGCCGCCCGGGGCCGACCATAAAAGTGCCGCCCTTTTCACCCCTTAAATTTGCTTACAAAAATGTAAAATGACAAAAAGATCATGTTTCGTGCTTATAGATATAAGGATTAATAAATCATCTTGAAAATTACAGTCAAATACTCACAAACTGAAATGGGTCTTGTTTTTCATTGTCGATGGGAATAGTGCTGTATTCTGCTTGTCGCCACCTTTTTCATCATTAATTTTTCTATTTTTTGCTTTCTTCACATATGCATATGTACGAACCCGACATGTTTCGTCAAATTTTCTTACCTGTTGGTTTTTAATCTCCGGTAAAGCCACCGCATGGCATTTAAAATAATTTACTCATTCCAGGGGATAAAACGAAAAAATTGAGGGATGTGATGGCGGCATACCTACTTTGCAGATGTAAACGTTTATTTTTGTTAAAATTTCCTGTAGCATCCCAGTCTTCAACTAAAAAAAAGTATATATATGCTGCATATAGCAGGCTATACTGGTAAATCTGATGATATGATCTCAGTCATGTAAAGAACCTTTCATTTTTCACTTCACGTTTCAGTAGTGGTTTAATCCTCTTCGAATATACAAAAGGCTTCAAACGTTACTGCCGGCACTTGCGCGGATCCCTATGTAGTGCGTGAACCCATTTTGAAAAAATATGTTAAACAGGTTTAAAACCGGCTATGGTTGAGAAGCGCTGGCTTGCAGTCTTCTTTGTGCCTTGCGCACTTGGTCTCGCTGTTGGGTTGGGCTTCGTACTTTTATACGTACATAGTGTTATTCCTTGCCTTTTTTCGTCACCAACAGAACCGTCACCAAGTCTGCAGTAGGGGGACTTGACGTTTCTTCAGGGGTGCTTGACACTCTAAAATTTGACAAAAAATCCACTGATTTATAGTGTTTCACATTGGTAGTGCTTAGAGCTTTGTTTGGGGATAAGCCCACCAAAGTCCCCATGGCTATGGGACAGATTACCAACAGACGTTTATTTCGAAATCTATGTTACCAAACCACGCCAGGTGGGACATAGACTTTTTGGATGCTCAGCAGTGATTGCAAAGCCTTACGTTCGACGATAATTGCGTTGAAAAACTTTACTCAGTACAGCCATTGCCAAGTTGTGCAGCTATTTCGATCAACGCCCTTTTTTAACAAAAGGCTTAACTACAATCACATCTAAACATATCGTTTACCCTTGCGTTAGGTTTGCAGACTAAGGTTCTTGCCTCAATATCATCAAAATGAGAGCAACAGCATTTGTAAACATTCTCACTGAAATGATTTTTCTATGGCTGCAAATGATACCGTTGAACAAAGGAGACTTTTACGAAACTCATGCTGCCTATCGGCTGGCTCTGATTCACTCTACTTGCAGTTCAAACCGACAATCTGAGCTCAAAGGTACCCACGCAAACACACCAACTACGTTACCCCGCCTTCAAGAACGTTATTTTCCGAGATTCCTGCACCATTGCGTTATGCAGAAAAACAGCCATTTTATTAAAATTGAGCAAGGTTATCTTTGCAGAGTTCTTCAATTCAACCGCCAAAATTGAATGTTGATAAGCCCACCTAATGACTATCGGCTGCAACTTACGTCGTTTATTTGAAATATCCCATCGAACATTAAAAATGGCATCAGATGTGCCAAGAAATGCTTTTTATAATTTTTGCGACGGCAATTAGCGGCATGCCAACGCCTGAAATATGCTTCTTACCGGGTCAGTCGAGGCGCACGATCTTACGCAAGGAGCGCTGCGGCGATTCACTCAGTGGCAGTGAATCGGACCCACAACCTTCCAAGTGAGAAGCGGACACTACCACTGAACTATCGCCGGCCCAGCGAAATCTGCCTAGATGTCAGATGATGTTATGATTAGCGGTTGGGGTGTTACTGAGGAAACAAAGATACGAGAAAAGAGATTAGGCCAGCCTTGACTATTTACCGTGATTTCATGCAAAGCTTTTTTAATCAGATTTTGAGAGGAGGGGCAATGTGAACCGCGAATAACCAGAGCCCTAACGTTTTCTAGTCTGCTGTCGAATGTCACCTCTTTCCTTTGTTCAAAGGACTTTTGACTGCGATGGCGGAAATGACTCTGTCTGGCGAGGAAGGTGTAGGGAATGCGGCACAATTGACCCCCAAGTAAGTGTGTTGAAAAAGCCCTGATTTCAAGACAAACACTGGGACACTTCAGCACATTGGATATGACCCAGACATTTTGAGTAAACATTTCAACAATTTGCTCACTCCACAGCTACATGTCGCGTTTTTTTAAACGCCTGCCAGTCTAGGGCTTCTAAACACTATGGCTTCTAAGTCTAAACACAAAAATTGAAAAGGTAGAAATTTTAAAACTTATAAACAATGCTTTTAAAATAATAACGAAAAGCCAGAACATTTAAACTTCTTTCAAAGGTTAATTTTTAATCAGCAAAGTGCCGCCCCCTCAAAAGGTGCCGCCCGCGGCCCTCAGAACCCCCCACCCCTTGCTACGCCACTGTGTCTGTATTAGCTAAAAAAAGGAAAACATCCAGAAAAACGAAAAAAACAACCTAAAGAATACAAAATATCAACTAAAGGGGCCCAGTTTTTACCCTCAGCTTGCCAGGGGGCAGCTCGCCCCCTTGCCCCCCTGTAAGTAACACCACTGCGTATGGCATAGAGGATTAAAGCACTATATTTTGTACTGCTTGGAAATGACAACTTCAAAGCGGCATAAAAAAGCCCTGTGTCCACTGAATGGATTGTGCTTGTTTGGTTCATAAATTATGTGGTTACACTATTACTATAACAAAAGGAGTTTACGTACAGATAGTCAGATCGACAGCTGGACGATATTTTCGAGGGCGGCAACACGGTCTCGCATGAAAATGCACCATATGTCCGAAAAACAAACCTAATATAAACGCTAGAAATCACGGAAATTTAACGAAGAAAACGTCTGAACTACACGATAGAGCTATAAATTCCAATAAAAGATTGCAACGCCGTTTGTTTTTTTGAAGAATGTAGGAAAGACTTTAATTTCTGTTGAAGATCTAACGCAATTGTAGAAGCAAAGTCGGCGCAAAAAAGGATATATTTTTGAGGGGGCGCTACACATAACAAGGGTATACTTTCAAACATTTTGGCACCGTATGTCGTCTCAACGTAGGCGTCCATCCCGACGTTTAACGATATTTTAGAAAATCCTGTTTTACCGCTTAAACATGTTGGCTGATTTTTGTAACAAGCCGTGCAGAGAAAACGTGTTAGAGCAGTCCAGGGGAACGAGTACCAAGAGCTGTTGCACTGATGTGTTTAGCTTCTACCTAGAAATGGATGCCAGCCCATCTTGACCTATTGTAAGTGGTGCAGTGGATGCCAATATGGGGATACCATTGACGTCTCGTTTTAACCTGCCCGTTGGCCAAACAAGGCGTCAAAATTCGAGAATATTAGTCACTATCGCTCATGACCCTTAATTCCCAAATATCCGTTTGTGGATCCTTTTTCGCTTAACTACCTTACCATATCTATAGAAAAGCGTGCCATAGATCAGCTTAATTCTGTTCTCTGTAGACAACAACGCTAGCCCAGCAGACTTACGGTAATTATCTGGAGGACAACCACCGGAATCCCCTGAGTTTTTTAAACACGAGCAATTGTATTCCCATTGTCAACGGTTCGCAACACTATACACAATTTCATAGCAAAAGCAGCGCAGTTTTAAATACCAAGATGGAACGCCCGATATTGCAATCTATTCATTTAACACGCAAACCATGAAACGCAATGTTACAAAAACAACAATGCCAGCGCAATATTACAAGTTATTCATAGCGACACTAAATTCATTCGAAAATTTACAACAACTCTAGCAGCAACATAAGTTTACTCACGAGTTCTTTCAGATAATCCACAATATCATCCAAAATTGCATCATTCAAAAAGGTGACTGTCTCACACTGTGTTAATTCATCTAAAAAGCTTTGAATTTCATCTAAGATTTGCCCCTCTCGCTCAAGATCGATAATGACTTCTTGCTCCATACTAAATTATGACCAATTTGGCTTTTTAACTTACATATGCCATTAGCATGTTACATTCAGCATCATCGACAAAATTTTTTAGCCACTCTATTGTTGGTTGCATGCTCTGCATTTTATAAAACAACCTTCCTTACTTGATTGACAAGACTTTTTCGTTTGAGAAAATCGCGCTGCGTTCGAAGTGCGCGAACGACCTCCTATTACAGGTCACGCTGTGTTCGAAGAACACGAAAACCTCCTATTGAATTTTTGCTTTTGCTTTTTACTCGGAGTTTTAACATCCTCCGATTCGCAGTCACGATGTCGTCGACCAGGTGCCGAATCCGGTCAACGTAGCTTTCTTATTTTGACTGACAGCTAAAATTTCGTTTTGGATCAGGATTGACAGCTAATATTTTTGTTTGTTCTATTATAACGTAGTTTTGTTTTTAACCTATCAGATTAGCAATACGAATTCGATTAGGCACATTAGCTTTTCAAATTGACGTCAATGTTGCACCGAAATGTCCGAAACACCTGGGCCAACTTTTTCAGGCCCACAACCTTCACGTTAATCACCTATTTTTTTCTGTTAAACGCCAGTCAATCTACTTTTTTTCTATTCGCAAAATGACATGATTTATCACGTGGTCTCCTTCTTTACTTTGCCTTAACCCGTAATCTTTTCATTGGTGCATACTGGTCACATGTCTTTTTCTTTGTTCAGAATTCGCATTTTAGTCACGTAAGCATTTTGACAATTTAAGCAAGACAGTTGTGAACCAGCCATTACTTTTGCTCCCCTTATGCCTTCTTCTTCATGCAGACACCGTCACCTTTTTGTAGATAGATAATACATATTCACAGTACAATCAAAATCACACACGTGCACATAACAAAATCACACACTTACACATAACTTTCGCAAATAATTATACTTGTGAGCTTTTCGCTTTTTCTACAATGTATGGTACTGGTCTGACTTTTTCATTACGCCGTGTGATGCAATGATAGTTAGTGTCCTTGTCAGGCAAATGTTCTAGCCTCTGCGTGGCATTAAAATGATCCGCATCTTGCATACTTTTTTCAATCTTTGCTCTACTTAATGTTGCAAATGTAGTGTCCTCCTCCCAGTAGTAAAGCACCTTGTTCTTTAAATCCGTTCGCTTCTGCATTCTCGTCACATACAAACCACCTTTACGTGATGTCAACGAAAGCTGATATACATCATCAGTATAATCTTCCAAGATTCGATAGGTTACCGTTTCATAATGTTGTATTTCTCTAAGAATCCAATTATGCAGCAGAGCAATAACTTCCGTCACATGTAGCTTTGCCATAAATGCCGTAAGATTGCACCAGCGCTGTACTCCAAAACCATTCAACAGATTTCTGACGCTGCGTTTCTTCCCAAGACGTATTGTCAATACACTGACAAGAGACATTTCCATATCTGCTTTGTCCAAAGCATAGTACTTCTGCATTCGGTATTCTTGTTGATTTATATACGTGCTGTCCGGATCAAGAAGTACCCCAGCAAGGCTGTTGGTTGCCACTGTCGTTTCTGCAGTTTGCGGTGCTGCCATTTACATAAACGTACACTTCTGTAATACAGATTCACAAGGTATTAGTAATTTTTCCTCTATCTATTTTACTTATCATGCAACATTCCTGGGTAATTTTTGCCGTTATTGTGAGAGTGTACTCTCCCAAAGTCACATAAAGCTGTGATTCTATACAACTTTGGTCAACACATTGTTGCATTTTTACGGACTGCTTAAGCCAGCGCATTACTTTACTAAAGTTAGGTGAGTGATGACTCTGTTGCTCAAAGTCTTGTACATCAGTAAAAATATTTGTCTCAGTCACAAACGCATCATTTAGTGACAACAAATTATTTAATTTGCTCATTATTTTCTTTATTCACTTCCTAAACAATAATTACATGATTAATCATCTTTAGTTCATATTTCTCATATATAAATACTCATTGTCAGTTGCACATGCTATTACACTTTAATTATCAATTTTATGACTAGTTAATTTGTCTCTTCTGATTCCATAATTGTCGCACTTTCTTCATTTGTCATGTTATGGAACAAATCTTCCATAACACCATCCAAGCGGAGACAGTCATATAAGCTAGCGCAGGAACGTCAACGTGTAAGATGCTGTTACAGTAGAAGAGTCTATTTTTCGTGTGCACCGCCAATTAACGCTTATTTCGGTTAGCCCGTGATAATTACTGTATTGTGTTTCTACAGAAGTCCTTTATGCGAGTTGTAGATGTTTATGAAGAAGCGCCTCAGTCTGCCAAAATCATGCTAATGTATGGGTTACGCTAGTGGTAGCAAGGGCCATGTCATTCCCAAAGTTCTACCCGGTCGCCCACAAGTTTTTGTCGCATGGCGTCTTGGAACTTTACTTGAAATTATTTTTAAGCGCTGAAGTGTGTTTCATTTACTCTTCAAATACGACTATTGTTTCAATTTTAAATTTTCGGTGATTGCTAAGGTTCATAGCTTGATTTAATTTATATAGCGTGAGAAGACAGAGTTAAAGTGCCCATTTCATAAATGAATACCTAAATTTCTACATGACATACCTTGGTTGGATAAGAGGTAATTTTGAAGTTTTTTATAGACCGCAGCATTTTTACACACCTTTGCTGAAACGACAAAGGCATAATTTTCTTGGAATCATCCACCAGAACTTTCTGTATTTGGCATTGTAACCGAAATCTCATTTGTAAATATGGGTGAAATTTTGAATCAAAAGCTTGAAGTAAAAGTTCAGTGAAACAAAATCAATGGCGAAAAACATAGCATTGAAACAAATAGCACGATACGCGAAAACAGATAATTTTACCATTAACTTTATTTCGTCTTTTTCTGCCAATTCCCGTTGATAGACGACCATAGCACTAACCTACCATAAACTACCTTTGACAATTTCTTTGCCGTCTGTAGGTCACTTAAATCGTGAGTGACTGAAAATTCACACGTTCATTGACTGATGCAGGTCTGGTCTCGGGGGAAGCCTATGAAGTGCGCTACCCCCTACCCTAGAACAATATGTGGGCATTTACATTCCAATTGTTAACCCGCCTTACTTGTTAAAGTGCTTTCCAGGTAACATTTCTGCAGCACTGGTTTGCAGACAAAAGTACAAATGTATTGCAGTGTGTGTCATGTTTCTTAACAAGGATTACAGTGAAATTCAGAGATAGATGAAGCCCGCATTTAGTGAAAACTCTTTACTGTTGTGCAAAAATCAAGCTCCGAGACACCTTCTCAGTTCTCTCAGTGATCAACTGCAATAAAAATTATTCTATTTCGTGCCTGTTACACGCAGGGGCCCATCCACGGGCCGATCGCTCTCCCAAAACCTACGAAAGTAACTTTATTCACCATGATTTTTTACAATTCGGAAAAGAGCATTCGAGATATAGGGCCATTCTGTCGTCCAGTGTCACAGCAGTGTCGTGAAGTTACTTCAAATATCTTACAGCAGCGAACACGTAATGGGACTTGACTACCAAAGATCACTGAAAGCGCCACACCTAATTTTACTGGCTGGACCCGCCCCTGGCTGCATGTTAATCTGTGCCTACCAATCGTGAACTAAATACACACAACCCGATATTAAACGCTTGCGCATCGCCAATAACGAAGCCTGTACAACCTTGCATTAACATCCCTAAAAATGTAAGCGTTTTTCAGCATCAGCTCACGTATTCCGTAAAAACACCTTTTATGCCTTCATTAGATATCCATCTGCTCACTTCAGTTGTGTAATACGTACGATAACACGTCCCCATTGTTCTTCCGCTGTGCAACGCTTCTGTTTGATGATGAGTGAAAGCAGTAGTTGCTGGTGCTTTGGTTCTTTCTTAGAAAACCACACAGGCTTCGTTCCACGGATACAAAGTTACTCGCCCATTAGTTATCGCTAAACGATTTCTTTGTGAGTTTGAATCGCTTTTCTACAAACGTTGCTGATCGGTACAGTACGAAATCGTCGGTCCCAATGTAGATAAGAAGCTCAAGAAAACGATTTTCAGAATTCATGCGTAAAACGTTTGTATCTTGAGCCAACCACAATTTTGCAAAGCTGACGTCTTTTTCAACCAGATCTATGAAACGTATGGAATATGAAACAAGATAAAGCGTATCAGGCACGCAGCGCGCTTCGTATTTTCTATATTTTAACTGTGTGAACAGATCACCTGTCTTCCCTAATGAGACAGGTTAGTTTTACCCTACTGATGAAGTGTTGTTGCGACAGTAATTCTGCTCAGTACGAGAGGAACCGCAGATTCAGACATTTGGTTCATGTGCTTGTCTGATAAGCCAATGGTGCGAAGCTACCATCTGACGGATTATGACTGAACGCCTCTAAGTCAGAATCCCGCCTAGAAGGCGACGACGCACTCGTGCCCCGCCGGCGACGGGCGCAGTTAGACGGCCGTTGGGCTGTTGCTAGAGCCGATATCCTACCTTACACGAGCGCAGCAAGGGCCGCTCCCTAGTTGGTGCATCCTCCTGTTGGAAAGGCCGGGTGCTAAATCATTCGCAAACGACCAAGTTGAAGATCGGGTCGTAATCACTAGAGCAGTCTTTTCACTGCGGTTTGTTGAGAGTAAGCCTCAAGATCTATCGATTAGTTCGCCTGGAGCGCGGGCGCAGAATACAGAATATTGGCCTCAAAATTGCTGGCAGTGTTCTGTTAAGGGCAGGAAACCAAGCTTTATCCCGGATGGTATTATATTCGGCCTACATGATAAACATTTTTTGTTTTTGCAAGAACTTTTCGCTTTTCGAAATACGATTGCCATTTGCTTTTTGTTTGTTGATGGTTTATGCGCGTGTGGTCCCAGACTCAGTTGTCTACAACGCCTTCTGAAAGTTTCTTGTGATTTTGTTGCTGAACATGAAAATGGTTTTAACTGTACCAAGATAGTCGGGGCAGTATTTCCCTCTAAAAAGTTTAAACAGCTGCCCACACCATTTGTTTCCGTGATGGCACATGCATTGTTCGTCGACAAAATCAAACATCTCGGTGTATTACTTCACACTTCGCTCGAACATAACAATGACACTCATATGAAAGTGGAACCACTTCACTGTGCAGTAGACAAGCTCAGAACTACTTTTGCTCAGTGCTCTACTGCAGGAAAAAATCTGTTTCGTGCGTATTGCATGCCAGTGTATGCCTGCCAATGGTCGTGCGGATACATACAATCTAGCAACGCCTGCGCATTGCCGACATCAGCCGACAACAGTGCCTGTCGAACTTGCGTTACATCCCAAGACACGTACGTGTTCGCCCACATCAATTTATCGTGATGGCATTTGATGCCTTGTCAGCGCCGAATTTAGGGAAGGGCCCAAGGGGCCCAGGGCCCCCACCATGTTCATGTGCATTGCGATATGTGCGTGCCACTTAGACATTTTTACGGAGGAAAATTTGATATTGTGACGGAACTACTATCACAGAAATAAAATATTATCCGAGCACATTCAAAAATGTCAAAATGTCCTCCTTTTTGCATTTCGTATTTTAAATAGCTGTAATCACTACCGTAACTAGAGGTTTGAGCCAGGGTCGAAAACTTAGCAAAAAGGGTCCCACTGGCTACTGTACGGGGCCCACTAGCCAACAATCAGCAAAAACTTGAGAAATGATGGTGAATCCGGTTGTGGATGACTATACTAAAGCCCTAAATCACCGGAAAATAGTCCGAAAAATACAAAAATAGAACAACCTACTGAAAACCAAGAGGTCCGGTGTTTGCATTTGGCTTGCCAGGCGGGAAGGCAATTTCCCCCGTCAGTTAGGTCACTAGCTATGATATTTTGTATTTACATACAGTATAAGCTGTCCTTACTCAACTGCAACAAGATACGAGCTGGTGGCGTAGCTTAGTTTGCGGGAGGGCCTGCAAGTCGTCTCATTAATCTATGTTTTGGTTGAGTTAATTCTCGGCTGGAAAGGCGGGGATGCTTTAACATTAAGCGTTACGTAACATTGGTAAACCTTTTTTCAGTATATCAATGACTTTGGCATTGGAATGCGGACTGCTGACTCCAATGTACTGGATTAGCTTTGCTGATGAACCGTGATACGGTGATCAGTGTATTGCACATAGCTTAGTGTAGTAGTTTCTTGTAATTATAGCTAATTAGTAATGCTAAAAAATGAAGAAATACGTCAAACGTAGCCCTTTCTCAGAAAAGGACTGAATGATTTTGAAGCTGAGTGAATTACGTGTGGCTGCATTTGCACAGTTCGCAAGAAAGTGAAAAGATCATTGTTACTTTGTGGATATTGAGTACCAAAAACTTATTTGTCACAGCGTAACCAGATGGCTATCACTTTATCCTAGCTTGCCAAGGATGCCTCAAATGTACCCAGCTTCACATTCATACTTCATGTCCATCGACAAACCGTTGTTCTGAAACGTTTTTTGGAAATTCTCTGAGCGAATTCTGTTTAACACATTAAGACACTTCTTGCAATCATTTGTGGTTGCTTTTAATGAGCAAGTTCAAAATATTGAGATGTCAAAAGCATCAATTATTGAGGTTGAATCGTGTTTCGCCACTGTGAAGGCAAGGATTCGAGTGAGACAATCAGATATACATATCAAGCCAAGTTAAATCAGCACTCAGAAAACTCAGATAAGCCAAGGTCATGACTGTGATTTATTCATGTCAGATGTATCTGTATTGTACAGTGCAAGTCTTGTGTTGCGCATCTGGCTAAATGGACCACTTTATTTGCTGAATTTAAATGCTTTGACTAGATTCCTCCGTTTGCAAACAACTGAATGGGAAAATGATGAACCATGTGAGCAGAACCGTCTCCAGAAAGTTTTCAATAGGGGGGCTGTACGTTTGTTCAGGGGGGCTTGACATTCTGAAATTTGATAAAAAGTCCACCGATTCACAGTGCTTCATAATTCAATTAGGGGAAGGGGCTTGGAGCTTCGTTTGGGGGGGGATAAGTCCCCAAAAGCCCCCGTGATGACGGGCTTGCATGTGAGTCTGCCTGATAGAAACGTTATATTGATGAAGCCGAAGTAAACTGTTTGACCACTACCAAAACGTGTTTGAGTTCGTGCAAAAAGAGCATCAACCAAATTTAATTTATTGTAAAATGAGAGAACTTGAAAGATGCCAAAACATTTTG
>Ga0210059_1012912_pt1 | contig 12551 bp, 8 predicted proteins | sample Ectturendosymbi2_FD_188042 | JGI IMG/M metagenome (GOLD analysis project Ga0210059, IMG submission 188042) | Ecteinascidia turbinata endosymbiont from Florida, USA - Sample 2 (SPAdes) (version 2) | ecosystem: Host-associated > Tunicates > Ascidians > Unclassified | place: Key West, Florida...
CTCATCGTCCAAAACCGTCAGTCCGTGCGGTTCATGGGGAGGTCGATGGATTGCACATTGGAGAACAACATGGTCGACGATTTGTTCTTCTGCGCCACACTCACAGGCCGCAGAGGAGGCCATACCCCATTTGTACAAGCAGGAGCGGAAACGTCCGACACCGGTGTGGAGGCGGTTAAGCCGGTCCCAGGCACTTCTTGGGTGGGTCATTCCGGGTGTGTGTGTACCGGTGTCTGGAATTAAAGTGCGGAGTCTTGTGGGGTTGGCCACCCACTCCACGTTCCATTGATGATCCGCCCACTGCGCCATACGTATGCCGTTGCTGTCAGAGAAGCTGATGAGTTGTTGTGCGGCAGGTACAATTGGGTGTCTCGATTTGAGGCGCCGAGCAACAGCACTCGATGGACAGGTGAGCGCTGAGTGAGCAGATGTCCAGGCTCCATGGTACGGCGTCCTAGAGATAGTGTGGCTCCAATGCGACGAGGCTCAGCAGGTTGGATGCCTGCGAGGATTGGAAGGTTGTCCGCTGGTGTAGGACGCAGGCATCCAGTCACAATTCGCAGTGCGTCGTTGATGGTGGGGTCAGTGAGGCGGGTATGAGCACTGCGGCACCAAACAGGAGTGCAGTACTCTGCAGTCGAATGGGCCAGGGCTATGGTGGCTGTTCGCAACATTGTTGCTTCAGCGCACCAGCCGGAGCCAGCAAGCCGCCTCAGGAGTACGACGCGTGATGTTAGCTTCTTGCGAAGTGACTCAAGGTGTCGGCGGTATGTGAGCGACCTGTCCAACGTTACTCCGAGGTATTTGGACTCGTAGCAGAAGGGCAGGGTTTCGTTGTTGAAGTTGACTTTCAGCTCATGCTTAGTTCCTTGTTGTTGAGATGGAAGACTGCCGACACCGTTTTCGTGGTGCTGAGCTTTAGCTTCCAAGTCTTGAGGTATTCACCTAGCGTTGTCATGTCCTTGCTCAGCGCCCATTCTAATCTGAAAAGTAGGGATGCAGCGGCTCTATTAGAGTCAGTCCCCACTGGGGTTCGGACGAAGGAGCGATAGAGGGTTTCGCCCTCTTTGTCCCAACACAGCGCATAGTTCTTGCGACAGTCACGTGGGATACATTGTTTGGCCGCAGATAGCAGGCTTTCGCAATACTCTTGGTATGCCTTCTCGATGTTTGTTGTGTCGGGAGGTGGCAGTCTTTCAACGGAATCACTTGTAAGAAGGCAAAAGCGCTTCCAATCAGCTTTGTGAAAGTCCCAACGCTTCACCGGATCGCTGTGGGCATGAACCTTGAGTCTTCATGGCGTTATGGGGGAGGGCCGGTGTTGTGACCGCGGGAACTTTCCTAGGACACGTCTGTCCGGCAGTCGGATGTCCTGGCTGAAACTCGCGAAGACCTAGTCTGGGTTGGTGCTGAGTTTCATCGGTGAGAGAAGAATCTGGCTGCTTCCTTTGGGTCTTACAGAAGTCCAAGATTGTTGGATGTTGCCCAGGAGTCCAGGCTCTCATGGTCAGGGGATGTTTTGTTGTAGCCGCAGTTGACATGTTGGCAGTGGAAGTCGCCAACATATAGACTGGGGTGTGGGAACGTGGGGATGACCGTTGGTGTGGATCGCGAGCGTGGAGGTTTGCAGACGTTAATGATTTTGTATCCTGCGCCATACACGCACAACTACTCAGTCTCTACCTGCTCTGGAGAGTGATCGACCAGTGACCACTCCAACCGCTCGTGAAGAAACGTGACATGGCCGTGCTTCCTAATCAGGATTGACCCAGCTGGTGAGAGGTTCGGAATCACTAGCTTGCGTGCAGTGGGCGTCCTGCAGGACGACGATGAATACCTTTTTCTTATAGGCTAGCTGCTCAATAAGGCCGATCTTGTTTGCAGTGAGCGTGACATGACCGTGCTTCCTAATCAGGACTGACCCAGCTGGTGAGATGTTCGGAATCACTAGCTTGTGTGCAGTTGTGCAGTGGGCGTCCTGCAGGACGACGATGTATGCCTTTTTCTTATAGGTTAGCTGCTCAATAAGGCCGACCTTGTTTGCAGTGAGCCCCTCGGTGTTCAGCTGTGGTGTGTTGGGTCGTGGGTCATCTTCGGCAGCATTTCTGCTGCTGCGCCTTGCACCAGCGTTTCCCTACCAAACCCACGCTGAACACACCCAGCACGCATCGCAGTGGTTGCTCTCAAGCAATGTCGTAACAGGGGGGGGGGGGGCACGTGAATGCACCTGTCACCTGTCATCCTGAATGTTGACTCAATGCATGTGAAAAAGACATGAGCAAGAAATCCAATGCTGCAGAGAGCTTATGGTACAAGGGTGTAGAGGCATTCTCCAGTGGTGACGAGAGCATAGGTGGCGGAACCTTTTTCAAAGTGGGGGGCACAAGTGCACGTCAAAAAAATCTATAGAAAATTTTTGTGGTTTGAATTGGCAACTGTAACGTCACAAGTATTGAAATATGACGTCGTTAACTTTTGTCAGCATGTTTAAGCAATTTTATGCAATATTTTATAGGCCCTCAACGACCCCTATCTACACTACACCCTACCTATCTACGATTCTACGCTACACTGACTTGAGCACAAAATGTGACATAGTTGTTCTTAGTCTTACACAAAATTCATTCACAAGTAAGTACACAAATACAACATGCACAGAGCTAAGAGAGCGTCCACATATTACATCATCAGATAGGGGTGAGAGCGGCTTTTAAAATGATGATGGGGTAAAAAATAGATATTAAAAATGATGATGGGGTAAAAAACAGAGCTTTGCCGACATCACGTACAGTTTCGATTTCGAAGGTATCAGGTACAAAAGACGATGATATGTTCTTTAATAGTTTTAGTTCAATTACAAGGGTATCGACATCTATGTCGTCATGCAATTTAGCCATTCTGCTATCTTTGAAAGAGGGAGTAGATTCATCCTCTCCTCTTGTTGCAGCCAAATCTTCTTGCTCAATATCACAAAGATACTGCAAAGTTTCTTGGTTAAATCTATGTTCTCTTTTATTGATTATCAAATCAAAAAATTGTAAATATTATGTAGTACAAAATTGCTGAGGTGAAGTAAATCTTGTGTTATCTGAACCGCTAGCAATCGTGCGTGGAAGTCTTCTCTGGCGTTGCACATTAGTGGTTCTGCGTCCAATTTTTTGCTTCCTTTACGATTTTCTTGAAAAATTCTGGAGTTTTTTGTTTCTCTCATAGTCTGAAAACTTGTGCGCGGGATGGAGGGCGTGGGGTCGGGTGCGGGTTAGAAGTCTGCGGGTGTGGGGCAGGACCGGACAAAAAATTTCAACACGCGCTGAACTCTTGTGTACAATACGTACACAGATGTGAGAGCCTTTGAATCTCAAGCTGGCTTTATCACCCAGGATAACTTCAAACAAGTCATTCGCTCATTTTTCTATAGCTACGTTGACGGTGGCTACAAGAGCTGTTGCAATTGACATTGGTTGATCCATAGGAATTGATCTATCTTCAGTCCAGTTTGACCGCCTTGAAAGAAAATTCAATTTCTCTAGATATCCCTGGTTCGGTCCGGAGGATAGATGTTAGCATCGTGTGTCATGATCTGTGTGTGTGTCGTGTGAGCAGACACTCAGTGTTAGAACATAGTGAAAGCTTGACACAGATCAAAGATAACTGAAGAACGCCTCAGAAATATTCTGAGAATTGCCACAGAAAAAATAATTCTGAGAATTGGCCATAAAAAATAATTTTAACTAAATGCATTTATTAAATAGATTGTGCAATAAACCTCGTCATGCTTTTTTTACCTTTAAAGGATGACATTTTATGGCGTTTTAAATTTCATTAATATTATCTTACACAAAAAATCTGTCCATCTGCTCCCGATGGGTCGCCCTGTCATATTTAGTGTCCAATGCGGCTCGTGAGTCAAAAAACTTCCCTACCCTTACTCTAGTCATGTACTGTTTTTCAACTTCCGCTGTCCAGAAAGGTTTTCACTTCTTTGTCTTGTTTTCCTTCAACGCATTTTAGTTCTACTGCAATGACTAATCTTAGAAATATGCCCAAAAGTTTCACAAACATGTAACAAAGCTGCATTTCCTGAGAAAATCGTAAATTACCATTGATCTTCTAGATGGCATGATCAGCACAGCTGCACATAAGAAATAGGGCGCAAACAGTTTCTATTGCAACAATGCTCAAATCCATAAAGAATTGAGCGTGGATAAAACTCTATCCGAGTTGCCACAAAAAAACTTTTCTTTTACTAAAAATCATTTTTTTTCGCAGCGTTGCCTTGCACGAAAAAACATTGTGAACGTCTCAGGAGAAAAAGCACCGTGGCCAGTTGGTCACCAACGCAACTCCACACAAAAATGTCTAAGCAATTAACTATAAAAGTGCATTTCAATACGACTTTGATACGCATTAGTGAAACATTTTTCAATTTTCGGGGTTTCACTGCGGCTGCGAAGCATAGTCTTCATGTGAGTTCACAACACTCGTTAACCGGCCGTAAAATGCGCTTTTACTGCATTCCATAAACTTTATATCTGTGACCGTTTACCTGAAAATCATTACACAGCAGTAACCCCGTTATATCAGTTTAACCTGTGCAAACAATGTCCATTTTGCTCGCGAGCAAAACATTTAAGAGCAAGATAAGAAATTGTGTGCGCAACAAAGAAAGGCAGCCATATGGAACTTGATGGTGTCATTTGCGCGTGGGATAAGCAAGCATTGAACGACTATGTTCAATCAAGCGAATTGTGCAGAGGTTATACGAGCTGTTGCAGCAGACTTAGAGTAGAATTTTTTCTACACTTTTGAAAATAAAAAGGCGAGTAGGGGACTTGCTTCGTTCCTATCATTTATCACTGATCTTGAGATACATGCGACAAAGTTGTTTGTCACGGTTTTCTCATACAGGTTTACTATACAAGCAGGAACAAAATGTTTATAAAGAGTCATGTTGGTATCCAGAGAAGCAAACCTGGAAATACAGCATGTTATGAGAAGAAGTAAGGTTATCTATTCTATCGACCCGCCCTACATTTAATGTTTGATTATGGCTAATGTCTTGCATTGTGAAGACGAGCTAAATAAAATCCACCAAGATTTGTGTTTTCCTAGTTCTGAATTCAATTTTCAGTGACTTGGTGACTTGCAGACTACGGAAAGCAACAAGAGACAGGAAGAGTTGGAGGGCGTCGGCTTTCCGGAAGCATTTGAAAACCGTGTTTTTGGCCAAACGTTCGCAAATTAAGATGAAATTGGGGAAAATTATCCAAATACCGAATGTTTATTGGCTAGAATCGTTTCAAATATTGAGAAAGATATATGGATTAGATATCTTGGTCGTTCTGGCTTTTCACGGAAACAAACCAACCATTCAAAAAAGTTGTCGACTCGGGGCCAACAAGTGTTTGCCAGTGGTGGCATGATGGAAAATGTGCCGCTAATGATCAGGAAACGGGCAATTATAGAAGGAAAAGTAGACAGCATTCCTGACAAAGTTTTTAGATTGCGTTTAGTTTAAGGCCGGGTTTAAACGTTACTTGATTTTTTTGGTGCAAATTCTGCATGAAATAAGTTTCAACTTTTTCTTAAGAGCAACAAATTGACACCAGGTGTTAATTTCTGGTGACCAATAGTTAGCAAAACGCTTTTCATAACGGTGTGTACTATTTGATAAGACAGCCTTTGGAAATTGATTTCAAGTAAATGTTTTTCAGACAATTTGTCAACGTAAAGAAATTGGTTAAATTTATTCTGAGCTCCCTTTTGTATGCGCTTTGCAAATATCCACATAGGAGGAAACACGCGCAGAAAGTACCCTTCAAAGAAGCTTTGTGTTAAACCATGATGAGCTGTTGCTTTATGAAACTGATATTTTTCTCCTTACTTTTTGCATCATTTGATTGCACTAAGTAGCTTGCCGACGAGTGTTCATCTGCAGATCTGTAGAATCTACAGATGAACCTACAATTACGCTTTGACTAGGAAAAAGGTCGTCACTATTTCAGTAAATCCAAAAATTAACCCAAACCTACAAATTCGTTCGGACGCTATTAGTTTGTGGGATGTGAGGCCGTATCAAATGCACCTCGTCCACTGCCCGGGGATTAGGGAAGCGGTTAGTGTAATTTTACTATACAGAAAAGAAAGTATACAAACGTGCAAACAAAACATTTAAACACTTGTTAATGAAAATAAAAATTTTCAAACGCTGTTTCTATGGTAATTTGTTACCTTAAATGCTGAATTTCACCACATGACACTACGTACGTGGTACAGAGGAGAACAACCATATAGTGATGCGACCGTGTGCTTTTCTAAGTGGCGTGAAAGCATTGGTGAGTTGCATTAACACCCGATGCAGTTTACAAAGCCCTCGGGGTAACGAGTTGCTTTCTTTCGCAGTCATGAGTACAAGCTGGAACAAGCAATAAGGAATAAGCAAGCAGTAAACTCATCCTCACCGATTAGAATCAAAGTACAACCTGTAATGTGAGATATCATAATGTTTCCATTTATGATGTTGCCAAGCAAATGCCAAAGTTTAAAACAACCTCTTCATTATCTTTGTGTAAACAGAGTTAAGTGTCTGTTTTCAGACCTGTTTGGCTATGTACATCATTGCGCTTACTCGGATCATTTGCATGTAGTGTTTCCCTCATTTTAAACCAATTAACCTTGGTTTTAGGAAGTCTGCTTACCAAATAACAGAAAGTCTCACAGAGTGTTCCCAACCCAAATTTATTTCTGCAAAGAGCAAACTTAGAAAATCGTAGCCTGACGTTCACAATGAATAAAGCTACTGTAGTTATTATTATTGTTTACTTGGAGTCATATACGAGGACCTATAGTCATACATACAGTATATGACTAACACTTTGGCGCGAGATTTTCAGAAGCGTTAGGTTCTTTCATTTGGCAGAGGCTACTTCGCTTAGCAATTGTCATTCGTTCGTAAGCGACCACAAAAGAGTAATCAGTTAACGTGAGTAACTGTCTATCCAGAAGTGATAAAAAATAGATGGGCAAAAAAGTTGATAGTCATCCAATTAACTCTCTCCAGATAATTTCAACATCTGGACAGTCTAAATATGATTTGAGACATACCCACATTTATTCCAAAGCAGCTTTTCTGCTCTTTGTTTGTAGGGGTTTTTAATTTGCAATTTCTTTGGAAAAGAGCACTGTGTATTATTACTTCAAGACACATAACTTGGAATCCTTTTATGCAGATCTGCGTCAAGGTACGTTTTCATTGTTTGCTTTAAGGACACCACTATGCGCACTCCATCGGTAAACTTTACAAAATATCGTAAGCCACTGCAAACAAGGTACACCCAAACCTTTTGATGTACTGTGCACATTCAGTGCACGGAATCATAGTTTCCATCAGGCGGATCCAGGGGGGGGGCGCGATTGGGGCAATCACCCCCCTAAAACCACGAAAACTAACTTTATTCACGATGATTTTGCACAATTCGGAAAGCAGCATTCACGATACAAGGCCATTTCGTCGTCTATTGTTTTGTCAAAGGAGTGTTGTGAAGTATATTTCATCTCTCTTACAGTACCGAAGCCATTGCGAGACCTGACCAGCAAATATTGCTGAAATCGCCCCCCCCTAAACTTAATGGTTGGATCCGCCCCTGGTTTCTATTAACTTATCGCAACAACAAGCAAATATCCCACAGTTCATCGGCGATCCTGTCGTAAGTTTGTCTTTCGATTCGTCTATTTTACACCCTTTATTGTCCAATTGTTTCAGTACAACGGTTTTGTAAGCTCAACAAAAATAATTTCATTTCCTCTAAGTAAACTTAATTTCCCGAAAGGATGATAGGACACACCATTGGTACTATAAGACTGATAGCAGAAGGAATCTTTCCGCTCATTTTGCAATCAAAACGTAACGCGCTGCGTGCAGTGGAAATGAAGAACATGCTTGTTTGATGACGCAACGAGAATGGCCTACAACCAAAACTTAGCGACATTGCCGTATTAACTACACAATTTGAATCTACGTTTTTTTAGCAACTAGAAACTGTGCGTATTTTTTGTTGTGGTGGAAGAAACGAATCGTTAGAGAAACCTACATTCAAGGATTTCGAAGGAACGTTTTGCTTAGTTCCTTCCTCAACTTTCGTGTTTCGCATATACTTCAGTTTTTTTCACATTTAATTGGAGAAAAAACGTCAGAATTGTAAACGCTTCTTCGGAAAAATGTTTGAGAAATATTGATGTCCTGGCAATTTTCTACGTTACAAAAACGTGTATTTCTTTAAAGTTTGTATGAATCATACTAAATATACTATTAATTATACTAAATATACATACTGCACACCTTGTAAATACACCAAAGATAGGAGAAAACGGATTCGGTTCTTGCTTTCAGAGTGCTTCTTTGCTTTCAGAGTAAGATCATGTTCATGTAAATTACAGCGAACAAACGGACTCGGATCTTTGAAACAGACTTATCTCAGCGTCAGCCAATGCTGAGTATTGGTTTTTCTGTAATCCAGCCACACAATGCAGCGCTGCACGTCACCGGCTCCATCGGTTGGCTTGTTATCAAGTCAAATTGTTTCAGCAGCCTTACAACCGATTTTCTTCCTGTTTTGATTTTAACATTGTTACTTTCTTTGACTCAACTCCAAATGACATGTTCTTCAATGCACAAGTAGAATGGATCCAATCTTGTATCTACTTTAACACAAAAGAAAATTTTTCTATTTTAAGCCTGTGAAAAAAAGGACAATAGCACTTGTTTTATCGGAAAACTATTTTTCTAGGACTTTCTTTAAAACAGAAAATCTTGTATCTACCATTTGGAGAACATCTGAAACAAAAAGACTCAGGTTTATACACGAGTGAATAAAGTTATGCTCTTCAGGAAAACGCTTCATTCAAGCAAAGTAGTTTGTTTCACAAGCTAGAATAATCGCTAGTTTTGTTATTGATTGCGTATGGTGAATGATGTTAAGCAAACACACGATGTACAGTATCTACTGCAATTGGTAAGACGACACCTACTTTTCGTTTTCTTAATGTTCAACAAACTTTTCTTGGAAATGTTGCATATGTTGTATGGACATGTTTTTGTTATGCCTAATTCTTGTTTTTCAAGGTGAATTAATTAACTGAAATAAGTCATTGTCAATACATCCGTATAGCTGTTATAGTTGCTGACTTTCGAAATTTAAAACAACATTCAGCTTCATAATTTACCGTTATTGCATAGTTTATTCTTCATCACAGAACACACAGTCCTTTGTAGTGCAATTTGATGACCACAGGCTGCTGAGACTAATGGCGCCTGCGGACGAACTTGTGGACACCTTTGATGCAAGGTTAAGTCTTCATTAGATGATTGGAGTGAGATCACTGAAATTGCGTCAATCCTAGAACATTATTTTATGTAACATAACTATTGACTCTTCACGTACAACTATTAATGTTATTTGAGAGTTAACACATTGGCATATTAGTTTCAGCAACAACTCGATTCATAAAATTTTAATTTGGAAGAAAATTTTGTTAGGAAAAGAAATGAAAGTGGCGAGCACTAGGTCTGATCTTTCATCCGATTCTGGTTAAGCGTAACTAGAAAAACGTAAAGAAAACCCTTAATTATTCGTTTCTGCATTTTTGCAATTACTGGTAAGTGGCTATTTGCCCAACGCGTTTGTTACGAATTAGTGTCCAAAACTGAATTGTGTTGCAACTTATCTGGGAATAGCATAACGTAAGCAGTTTAATCCCGACAACTCAGTCTGCCCATCATTAAACTTTAGAAAGCACCATATTCGTGAATGCAACAAAGATCAATGTTTTTATGTGGACCACAGCATGATCGAATTATTCACTGGTCCGAAACCATTCTGAATCGGCAGTGGATAAAGGTCTGAAATACTATATTTTTTATGCCTTTTGCTTTTCGTCTTTTTAGGAATTTCTCATGTGGGACAAGAAAGAAGTTTAAGAAACATGCAAATTCAAAACAAAAAGTCAGTGAAGAAAGTAAAATGCACATTTAATGTACTTTTGGAAGAGATGAACCATCCACATCACGGTTTTGAAACTGTGCTTGAAGTATATAAAACATTCATTTGTAAGAAGCCTGCAAAAATCTGCAATGATTAGCAGTTATTTTGTTTTTATGCAACAAAGACAGTGGTGATTCTAAGGGGGACCTGGGTGGGCCATGGCCCCCCAGATTTTTGGCTGCCCCCCTGTTTGGTCCCCTTAGTTTTTTGTTAATTTTTCGTTAAAGTTCGTTTGGTTGACATATGCAGTGGATAACTTTCGGCCAGCAATATTTTAAACGATAATTTAGAATCTCTCCAGACTGAATTCTATATTTCCCAAACGCACGATAGGCTGTGCTGTTGTATTTGATGGTCGGGTAACTAGAGTTGTGACGACACACACCAGTGGTTGCACAGATCCTGCGTGAAATTTAGGCAGACCGCTGTCGTGGTGGTGGAAGATTAAGTTCGAAGCTAAACAACAGTCGCAGAAATAGGAAGGCTGATCTTTCATGCATTTCAGTGAGAGACGGAATTGGATTGTATTACTGTCAGCAGATTGTTGCTTGTCCCAGAAGCAAAAGGCTTGTGAAAGCATTAAGAATCGATTTCAGTGAATTTATCCGAATTCATCCTGGCTGCAGTATTGCCTTTTGCCGCCTTGTGTATACAACTTCGAAAAATCTTACGTGAGTGGTTCATGACTACAGTTTTAACTCAACCTAGTGGCGTAGCAAAGGGGGGGCTGGGGGCCCCGTGTGGCGGCACTTTTTTATTAAAAACTAGTTTTTAAAAGTGGTTCAAAAGTTCCAACTCTTCATTATCATTAAATAAAATTTTTAAAGTTCTAGCTTATTTACGTTTTTCTGTTTAGAAGTCGTCGACTGGTAGGCTAGCTAAAAACATTCGGAAATGGGGCTGTGGAGTAAGCAAATTAATTACATGTTTACTCAAAATTTTGGGTGAAATCCAGTGTGCTAAAGTACCCCACTGTTTGTCTTGAAATTAGGGCTTTTTAAGATACTTACGTTGAGGGCAACTTTCGCCCAGTCCGTACAATTTCTTCCACAGCCTGAGCCGTTTTCCCTCCCCAGTCAAAACTCCTTCGAAAAAAAGCCAGAGATGACATTCGACCGCAGACAAGCAAACATTACTGGTCTGATAGTGCGAAGTTTATATTGCCCCTCCACTCAAAATCTGATAAAAAGAAAACCTGCATGAAATCACGGTAAATAGTCAAGGCTAGCTCAATCCTTTTTCTTTTATCATTCGATACTTAGCAACACCCCCCAACGGCACATTATTACATCACCTGACACCTAGGCAATGGCGAGCAACATTTCTTGGCATGTCTCGTGCTAATTTTAAATGTTCAGTGAGATATCTTCAACAAGTGCCACAAGATGTAGCCTAGTCATAGGTGGGCTTATCAACATTAAATTTTGCCGGTTGAAGTGAAAAAATTTACAAAGGTAATATTGCTCAGTTTCAAAAGTACTGCTGCTTTTCTGCATAGCGTAATGGCAATGGTGTCGGAAGATTACGTTCTTGAAGCGAGATAGTGCAGGTGGTGTTTGCTTTGGGTAATTTAGAGCTCAGATGGGAGGTTTGAACTGCAAGTAGAGTGATTCAGAACCAACCGATAGGCAACGTACATTTCGTAGAGCTTGACTCTTTGTTCAACGGTACACTTTACACTTGGAGTCATAGAAAAAGTCATTTCAACAAGCAAAGTTCACAAAAGGTGTTGCACTGATTTTGGTGAGTTTGGAGGGTTGATGCTTAGTCTGAAAATCTAACGTAAGAGCAAATTATATGTTTGGGAATGATTGTGGTGAAGGCTTTTATTAACAGTTGCACAACTTAGCAATGGCTGTACTGAATTACTGTAAGTTGTCCAAAGCGATTTCCGTCGATTTTAAGCCTATTTGTCCTATTTTATCAAAATGGGTTCTGCACCTTAAGAGGGACCAGCGTAAATGCCAACAGAGTTAAATTTTGAAGCCTTTTATATATTCTAAGAGAAATAAACCACTACTGAAACGAGAAATGAACAATGAAACATTTTTACATCATTGATATAATATTATTAAATTTATTATTATAGCCTCATATATGCAGCATATCTACTTATAGTAAAAGACGGGGATAGGCTACTACACGAAATATTAGCATACATAAATGTTTACATCTGTAAAGTAGGTATGCCGCCATCACTGCTCTTAACATTTTTGTTTGATCTCCTGGAATGAGTAAACCAGGCATTCTCAACTTTTTCAAGCATGTGGCTCAGCAAACAAACACAGGGTCTGCCTCCCCCGCCCACCGACTGTACAACATATCCATTGCGATAACTGTTGCACATGCACGGAGCAGAAATAAAAACAACTTTCAGTTGCACAACGTTCCCTACAATCAACGCTAAGACCGTGCCTGTTTGTTGTTAAAAACCAGAGCCGCAACGAGGGGTGACAACCGGGCAATTGCTTTATAAAATTTTCAAAAAATTACTTAGTTGTGAGAAACAAC
>Ga0210059_1012913_pt1 | contig 12550 bp, 5 predicted proteins | sample Ectturendosymbi2_FD_188042 | JGI IMG/M metagenome (GOLD analysis project Ga0210059, IMG submission 188042) | Ecteinascidia turbinata endosymbiont from Florida, USA - Sample 2 (SPAdes) (version 2) | ecosystem: Host-associated > Tunicates > Ascidians > Unclassified | place: Key West, Florida...
CACATAAATGTTACGTATGCTTGAATATTACTGATTGTTACTCTCAAGCAGAGTAAGCATCTTATGTGAAGTTTAAATCTTCTAAGCCAAGAAGAACCTTCCACGAAAAAGCAAATGTTTTTTTCCGTGTTCCCATTCACGAAAAAGAAACATGGACTTAATTTAGGTTTTTTCGATGCATTTTGTGATTTGAATATTTTTCTTCAATTTCTTCACTCAAGGTTGTGGTGATGCTTCAACTCATACACAGATGTAGAGTGAATTGATAAAAAATAAACAAATTATGCAAAAATGTGAAAGGGCGATGGATTTCAACCACAATTCAAGGTTTTCTGACTTTACGTAATGCTCTGTATTTTTGCTGATGTGAGAACAAAAATGCAATGGAATTTTCCAAATTGCGCGTTTATTAAAAATGAATTAGGCGTAGGGCTACTTTTAAATAGCCTACCATTGTTTTTCTTCTGTTGATCAGCAGTTGTAATTATGAAAAATCACAAAGTTCAAGAATTAACTCTTAATATTTGATATTTAGGCTAACTCGCTACATGACAGCTGAAATCAGTGCCTTGTTGATACACAGCCTTTTCAAATTTGAAACAAAGTATTTTTCAATAGAAAATCTTATTCCCTGTTCTGGAAGGCTATTATGTAGTATGTAGCCTATTGGCACTATGATACAGTATCTACTGTTAATGAATAGTCAGTTTCATCAGTTGGCAGATGCAATCATTGTGTCAGCCAGTACTGCATCAGATTTAGAGGATTTGCATGAGCAGTTTACAGTTGGTTGATGAATTGTTTGCGTCAACCGCTAACTGCTTCGGCTTTGAAAAAGCTTATCTCATGAATCAACTATAGAATAATCGCAAATCAACCGCTGTGCAAGATGGACGTAACACCCAAGAAGTGTATAAAGATGGTAGCCGAACACACAGCTAAGACGTATAGATAGATTGCTGCAGTGGTTGGTGTGAGTATTACAACTGTCAGCCGTGTTATCAACTTGAAACAGGATACTGTGTAGGTTTCTTCTAAACGCAATGGGATGTGTGGTCGCAAGATGAAAACCACCCCAGGAAACGATGCTCAGCCTACTTAGGCCTACTCAGACAAAAGAAAAAAGTCCCCGCAAAATGACCGGCGCACTTGATACGGATTTGAAGGAGAAAAGTATGCAAATCTGTTCCTCTACAACAGGGGTGGCCAACAGGTCGGTGGTGATCGGCCGGTCAATCGTTTAGTCTCAGCTGTTCGATCACGCATGGTTTTGAATTGAATTAACAAGATACCTAAAACGAACATTTTTCAAACAACATTCCTTTTTATTGAATTTTATGACATTTTTTCTTATGTCTTTATTACCGATCGGTCGATCGCGAGTTATCAACAAATTGTCTAGTCGATCCCAACCAAAGACAAGTCGGCCACCCCTGCTCAGAAATTTGCAGACGTCTCATCGTAGTTGGTCGAAAGGCCAGATGAACAGTGATAAAACAGCTTTCAAACAAAGAAATTAAAGAAAAACGATGTAATTGGGCAAAGAATTCAAAGATTGAAAAGTGGATGAAAGTCGTCTGCAGCGATGAAGACCATTTCTTTATACAAGATCAGAGAGGTCAGCACATTCGAATGTCATCCGAAGAGAACACTGGTGATTTCCACATATATCAGTTTGTTAAGCACCATCAGAAAAAGATATTTTGGGGATGCTTTACTGTAGTTACTGCCGTGTCGGAAGCCTTTAGTCAATCGACGGAATGATGCGCTCCCCACAATATATTGACGTTCATCGAAGAAGAGTTGTTCCAGAGCTGAAAATGATATTCTGATGGTTTCGACATCTTTCAGCAGCACTTGCCCCCTGTCACACATCGAAAACGATGAAAATTTCTCGACAGAGAAGATATACCCATACTTAATTTGCCTGGGAATGCTCCGGACAAAAATTCAGTTGAGAATTTATGGGCGATATATGCAAAAGTCGACTTCGTGCTGTAATCTGTACGACCATGGAAAAGTTCATTCAGGCTCTACTTCAAGTATGGTACAAGGAAGAGAAAAATTATTAGTGATTATTCAAAACCAGCAGGCTCTATGCCAAACTGCGGCAAAATGCTTTTGAAAAGTAGAAAATTTCATATTCGTTGCTAATGTGCCTTCATTTGAAGTTTTATTGCCAACTACCAGGTAAAATGAAACTGATCCCTTGTCTAGTACATATCCGTCGCTTGTTTCAGGTTATTTGCACAAAGTGTAGGAGGAAAGCGAGAAATCTACTTTTGTGTCAATGTAAAGCAAATTTCCACATGCTGTAACTTACAGAATCGGTAAAGATCACGCACTTTTTTGCAGTTATAAAAGTTTCCATTAATTTTTTTACTCCTAAAATATTTTGCATTTGTCTTTTTTTACCGAAATCATCTCACGTTTTCTGATGAAACAGTCAATGTTTGAGGATCTTCACTGTCTGACCGTAACAAGAATGTAGTACTGCAGAGTTTGTTTTGGTTACATGGATGTTACTGACAATGATTTTCCTTTGTATGCTTTACTATGAGCACATCATATTGCAAGAACGAAAAGGAACCATTGTCCACCTCATTGCTTCAATGGAAACACTGGGCATGTTTAAGTAATATTAAAAAACAACAACTATTGCCAATGCGGAGCAAGCAATATCAGTACCTTACTTTTATCTAACAGATGTAGCTGTAATTTAAACATTTCAAAGAAACATATAACCCAGAAAATTAACAATAAAAAAAAACGAATTTGGTTTGGAAAAACAGCAGGCTGAATTGAAACTCTACCGCCAATTGGACAATTAGTCTGTGTTTAAATAGTGGCAAGCAAGCGTTTAGAACAGTGGTTTTCAACCTTTTTCATGCAGCGACTCATTTTGCAACCCAATCTAACTTAAACCACCCCTTCCGAAAAATTCCAGTCAGGCATATGAAATACAGTTGTTTTTGTACAATTCTACTTTGAAACAGAAATTTGCTTTAAGTTATGCTATAACTTCCGAATTAGCCTATATTCCACGCAATGCTGTATGATCTATTGACTGTGTGAACCATTATTTTGTCGCAAAAAGCAATACACTTACTTGCTTGCTAAGAAGAGAAGATCATAATGAGTAAAAAATTCTAGCAAACTGCTTTATCGTTTCGAGCGTGGTAATTGACGGCCACGGTTAGTGCGCTGGAGTGACGTTTCTTTTGTAATGTTTGGGAGAGCGAGTGATTCATTCACTGTGCTGCTCGCCGTCAGCGGTTTTGGTTTGGAGTTAGTTGGCTGATGCCCAGTGACGGATTTTATGCATAGGCCATGGACTAGTTCCCCGCATTTTGGGGGCCCGCGCAACTCTTTCCTATGACGACTTAATATTAACTAAAAATTTGCGAAACTGCGCAGAGGCATAACTTCACAATTTACCTGGAAACGGGAGAACATACAAATGTCTACTTTAGACTCTTATCAGTACAGTAACAACACCACAATACTGTGCATCTGGGCATGAGATAGATGCAAGCCGTCTGTATGAAAGCGGTTACAAAAAAACAATGAAAAAGGAAAAAACGGTACTTAATTGATCTACAATTTTTCATTGACAAAAAGATCGCAACAACGCAAGACCGCAAGACACTACAAAACTCCGATGAAAATCAATGTTGTCAGTATTGGATCCTATGTTTGGTTGTTTTAAACTAGATTTCCCGCAAACAGAGATTGCTTGTTGAAGCTTTTTATCAGGGTTTCCAAACTTTTTTGTAACATAAGCTGTTGCACACCAGTCCGAGGGCCGGGCATCTTACGTCATGAGGTTGTTTCGGGATGTGTTAAAATTTGCCAAATCAAGAAATTCTTCGCAAATATATTATTTTTTCATTAATGACAAAATCTCTTCGCGGGCCGGATGAAATGGCGTCGCGGGCCATAGTTTGGAGACCCCTGCTCTACATATGTTAGTTAAATCAACAAGAAGACCCCTGCTCTACATATGTTAGTTAAATCTACACATGTTAGTTAAATCAACAAGAAGTTTCTCGTTAGCTTTACTTGGAAAACTGTGTCTACATTGGGCTTACTTCATAGGGTTAGCTGAGGATGTTGCGACAATACTTCGCTGTGCAAAACTTGTCTTCATGCTGTTTATTATCAGCCTATAACATAGATGATCAAAACGTTATATCTTGTATTGCTTGGAAAATGATAACTTGAAAACGGCATAAATAAGCCCTGTGTCCACTGAATGGATTGTGTTTGTTAGGTTCATGAAATATGTGGTTACTATTACTATAAAAAAGAAGTTTGTGTACAGGTAATCAGATCTACAGCTAGACGATGTTTTCGAGAACGGCAACTCCGTCCCGCATGAAAATGTATATGTTCGAAAAACAAACCTACTGAAAACGCTACAAATCACGGAATTTAACGAAGAGAACTTCTGAACTACACGAAAGAGCTATAAATTCCAAGAAAAGATCGCAATGTCATTTGTTCTTTAGAAAAATGTACGAAAGGCTTTTATTTCTGTTGAAGGCAATCATATAACTAACGACGGCGCAACAAAAGATATATTTTTGAGGGGGCACTACATATACGAGGGACACACTTTTTTCACGGTTTTCAGAAAAATGGCAAAATAGGCCACATCTGCTCGGGGTCCCAAAATTGAGATAGCCTAGGGCCCTGCGCTCTCTAAATCCGTCTCTGCTTTTGCTTCTAGTGTTAGTAACTTTATGGATTTGTTACTGTAGTCTGCGCACTTTCTCTGATCTTGCTTTAGTCGTTTTCGTCATTTCACTTGTAAGCTTTTGCTAACAAATTTTCTGGACTGAAGATGCGTCGCTGACGTGAAATCGATTTCCTAGCAAAGCAAATTGCGATCAGATTCGGCTACGTCACACTTGTGGTGTCTTGTTGCTGAGTACAAAGTGACTTAGGATATCACTATGTTGAATAAAGACTCATTTATTGAATTCATGCACATGGCAGCATCAGTGAGAGAGACCCGCGCCATATACAAATCACTCCAAAGCACAACTCATTGAAAACTAGAATAACTCCCGAGTAAAGTTAGCTACCGCAATCAGATATCTAATTTACAAAGACAGCAGGTTCATATGTCATAAAGTCAAACGCAACAGTACTGTAGCGGTCACAATTACGCTCGTACCTTTGTAATGGTCACAATCACACTTAAAACTATTTTGAATGAAAAAGTAGGCTACCACTTTTGCCACGTGAACGTATTATTTTGGCTACGACAAAAAGTGGTTCCTCTATGAAATATAAAGTATAGAAGTAACTATGAATGCTGTTCTTTTTGCTACACATGTTGTATCGCAGCGTAATTATGAATATTTTAATCAGAAGCTTTCACGACCCTAGAAAAAAAGCAAACGAGCCCCACGGGTCGCAATCTCCAGATTGAAAAACACTGGCTTAGAAGATGCATAGCGACTCAGCACGAGGCAGAAAACAAAATTTGTGAATAGACGAACGTATTTTTTATGATTACAGTTTTCAGACGTAGAATTGATTTGCCTGATCTACAGAAAGACTTGCAAAGGTTTCCTATTTTGACATCTAATTATGGTTTGTAACAATCAGCTGTAAAGCTTGTAATTTTGCTCGTGTTTTATTTCCGCTTTCTGGTGACGCAAAGAAACGTGAAACATTTTTCTTACCTATTTCTCATCTTATTCTAGGCTGCCTGCCCGTAATCCCTGCTTGAAGCATACAGATATACCCCTAGTTTTTGCTTCAAGTTTGCTCGCCTGCAAATTCTTTTACTCTAACAGTGCTCGGCAACAATTCACATTTGAGAGTGAGCACATAAATAAGCTGCTCTCAACACTTATTTTGCCGTTTTCGTGCTCCAACTGATTTTGCCGTTTTCTTCCTCTAAGCTCCTGCTTCGACTCAAGCCGGCTGCACAGTTCGGTAATTTTGGAAGTTTCTGTGAGTCGTTGCATCAAATTTCCTTACATCATATCGGTAACAATAGCGGTCTGAGGCAAGTCAGAGGGCCCGGAGACTTGAGACAGACAAACAGACTTTTTCAAAGTGAAGTCCTTGAGACCTTACCTTCTTTTTGTGACGGAAACAGCAGTTTGCCCTGACCTAACTGAAATCCGATACTCCCTGTATTGAATGATGAAATCTATTCATCTGTGGCGGCCTGACCGGAGGGACTCAAACTGCCGCGGAATATTGTGATGCCTAGCCTAAAGAATTTTTCCTCATGACATTTTTACGTATGGTGCAGAAATACATCATAAACGCAATTAAGTTGTACTTTTTATACTGTTTTAGTTTATAGCCTATATCATAAACAAAAGTATTTAGGTGGACAACAACTACAATAGACTTGCTGTAAAGTTTGCAAAATTGTTAAGGGTACATCAGCACAAAAATAAAATTCAAGTAGTTTTTTTTCGTATAAATGGTTTACCACAATGTAACAGCGTCCGATTTTGTAAAAACAGAAATTTTCACAAATATTAGAACGCCCAAAAATGTAGCATTTTTGTCTTAATCTGTATTTTTTTCTTTGAACACACAGCAGTTTCAACAAGATTGCGCTCCTCCTTATACTGTCAGGGATAATTCTGAATTTCTTAACCAGAGTTTCAAAGGCCGTCTGACTTCATCCAGGACGTAACAAAATTCGGTGTCCTTATTCACCCAGCCCTTCAGACCTTTTCTTGTGGGGATATTCCAAGGACAATATGTGCAGAAATAACCATAGGACAGTTAGGGAACTCAAGGCTTAAATCACGCAACTCGTCATCACGATCCCGAATCAGATGTGCTATTGAGTTATTAAAAACCTCACGGTAAGACTCAGTGATTGCGTGAATTGAAACGCATGGCACATAGAGAATTTCATGCACTGTCGAAATTGACGCTGAGGGCAAAAAGTGAAAATCACCAAACTAGTTAAATTGGAGTGTGAAGAAAAGTACAAAGTTTTCTGAATAATATTCCCCAACAAATGCTATCATTGGACAAATGCATCGTAGAGTTAAATCAAATTTAAAGATTTGAAAGGGACATAAAGTGATGCATTGTGTTTGGGACACCCTGTAGAAAAGAAAGATTAACTGCATATGTTTCAAACCGCACTTTGGTACGACACATCAACATGAAACAAGTTGCAAGTAATGATTTAACCAAATTTTCGCTGCATTTGGTGGCATTTTGCGCAATTCTTGTTTGAGCGGCATTTACCGGTCGAAATAGTTTTTGAAGCTTTCTTGAAACAAAAAGTATGGAAAATTTGTTAAACGCAGAAACCGTTTCTACGATGAAATCTTGCGGTTGAAGAAACTCGAAAAAAACTAAACATATGATAATGCAAACAACATACATTTTTAAACCTTTGTCTACCTCCTGGAAAAGGACACGACCCAGCGAAGTGGCTGGGACATTTTCGGTCATAACTCTCCTACCGATAAAGGTAGAGATCTAATCGAACTCTGAAGATGCGGAAAGTCTGGCCTATAGTATCTATTTGAAAAATGGAGCAGTGTTGGTTTTCAAAATGTTGTAGGGCAGCTTGACGTCACCGGATGGTCACAGGGATGTGATCAGGACCTGAGAAACGTTTTCCAATGGGATTTTACTTGTTTTCATTTTTTAAAAACTAGACGAAATTCTGCAGTCTTTAGATCCTTTGATTGGCCATCTAGCGTGATCACAAATTAGTATGTTTTGGACAATTCTGAAATTTTGACTGAAAAACAAATGGAGCTACATCAACATCTCAGACAGTGCAAGAACATTTTTTGACAGCTCATTGTTTGCGGTATCTTTTTCGTTTGTGTCGTGTCGCTTTGTATTGCAGGGAAACTCCATTTAGGCTCTTTTTCATAATGGTAGTGTTTTTTTCAAATGAGTGTGAAGCGAAAATTGTGCCCGTTGAAAAAAGTGTTTTTACACAAAAAATGTCAGTCATGCCGCCATATTTGCGAAAAAAAGTACAAAAAATCTTTGTCACCTCTTTAGGGGATACAAGGCCATAGTACATCCACACTGTATTGTGTCATTCCGAATTGCGGTAATACATTGGATTTGTAGCAACTAGCGAAAGAAAATGCTAAAACTAGGCAAAAGATTCCCTGATCTTCTGCATAAATCTGCATGTATCTTTATGACCAAATTTTATGGGAACAAAATCTTTTGATAACACAGCGGAAAATTGGCTAGAGTCGCACCTTGTCTTCTAAAGGATGGGCTTGTCAGAGCCTTTTGAAGATCCCAAATGCAGCGTATCCGCTTGTTCCCCTCTCTCGTCACGTCATGTCACAATCACCACTGGTGCCAGCTGTAGTGAGTTCTGGAGCATGAGCTTTTAGTGTTGTGAGTTTTAGAACGTCGCAAAAGACCGACTGAGGCCAGGGTCACGAATACTGTGCATAAAAGAGAAGTACAGATAGAAGAATACATATGAAAAATTGAAGGCAAATGCTTTATACAAAACTGCTACGCAATTATATCATTGCAAAATCCTAAATCATTTCTTTGGATATAATACCCATAGAAAAATACAGAAAATAAAAGCAATACTGCAATGTAATGCTTTACTTGATAATTATTCTAACGTCAAAGCAATAGTTTACTTAGCTGTGGCACTGCAAATTTATCGATTGTTTCGTCAAAAATCTAATGTTTTGTGAATGTGTCACATGTCTAAATCTACAGAATGTTTAAGGCCAATGACGCTCCGTGAGAAGTTCTCTGTTAGCAACTTTGTGACCTGATTTTCGGTAATCGTGTCCATGGACATGTTCAGTTTATAGGTCGATTTAATATATAGAACATAAAGCAGTAACTGAGAGTTCACAATTATGACTAAAATACTCAACAACACCAACTCTTCGAGACTGGGGGTACAAGAGTGAAGAGGTACATCGTGCCTGGTGGGTACTGCCGTACTGGAGCCCGGAAGGATGAAAGTACACACGCTAATTTTTTTCTCTAATCATGCTCAAAACTACTAGCTAGTTGGCAGTATAACAATGAATCTATTTCTAAATCTTTGCATAGTAGCTGTTTTATCGATAGTCTGATTACAATTCAAACAAGCCATACAAGTTTGGACGAGGGCCCCAGTAGCTAGAGAAGGCCGGTTTCGCTGTTCGTACCGCCTGGTAAAATTTCTGTCAAAGGGCTTTCTCAACGCAATTGAACAGCTGCAATTAGAATCTCGCTAAAGTAGTCGACATTTATTTGAGTATCCCACGAACAAAAATGATCATAACTACTGTTGTGGGAACTTTTTCCCCAAAACACAATTTCAAAGAAGTATTAAAAAAAACAAAAATTTTGATTTAGGTGAGGGGTTCGCCTGGGAGAGGCTCGCAAAGTGGGGGTGTTTTCGTTTTTTTGACCAATTTTGACGGGCCCTGGACGCCAATCCAATGGGCCAAAATTTTGGCTCAAACTTGTTTTGGTAACTACATGATCTCCCACGTCGATAGAGTTCTTGCTTGACCTTCTAGCATGTCTGGAACCAAAGTTATGGCCCGAAAACCCCATTTTATCCCCAAAATCAGAAAATGCATGAGTCTCCCACTGGCGGCTAGTGTAGCTCGCGATAACTACCCGCGAGAAGATGCTAGCGAGCTGCACGAGCCCTCGAAAGACTCATGAAGCCTTCTAGTTTGCACTGAAAAAAAAAATTAGATTTGGGTTCAAGGTTTTCGGTGGGTGGGGTTAGAAAAAGGGTAGTTTTGGCTTTTTTCGGTTGTTTAATTATGACGTCATCACCTCCACAAAGGGCCAAAATTTTGGCTCAAAGTTTGGTTGTAGAGGCCTTGATCGACTTCCTAGCGTTTCTAGTGCCCAAGTATGGGTCAAAAGACCCCAAATCGTTGAGGACTAGCCTGAGTAATTTCAGGGGATCTCCCTAATTAAAATCCGGAAGTTTGGCTATAACTTTTGAACCAGAAATGCTAGAAAGTCTATCAAACTCCCTGAAGACTCGTATTGAAGCCTAGAATCCAAAAAAACTTCGAGTCACCAAATCTGATGGATGGTTCGACTCCCCGGAAGTGACGTCATTATCTCAATGTATGGAAATATGCGTGAACAACCTCTGAATATTCAAACATTAACAAAAAACCCGTGATCTCAAGCTGACAATTTTTTTTTTAGTCTAAACTACTAGTCTTCATGAATCTTTAGAGGGTTTGAACAGCTCTCTAGCTTATTCTAACAGCGAGTTATGGCCATATCCAAATGGGGTGTTATTCCACCCTGGTTAACTTTTTTAGGGGTAGGATTTTTGACTACTTTTTGGTTTTTTTGGCATAATTTTTCATCCAGATATGTTAGAAAGCCAATCAAAGGCTCTAAAGACTCGTGAGATAGCCTAGTTTCATAAAAATATTTGGGCCAAAACGTGGGCCCATTAGATGGGCGTCCAAGGCCGTGCAAATAGGCCATAAAAATGCGAAAACCTTCCCACTTGTGACGCCCCCCCAAGAGAACCCCAAACCCAAAACTGAAATTTTTTTTTTGACTCGGAACTACTAGACTTGCTGAATCCGTAGAGGGTTTGAACACCTCTTTAGCTGTAGTGGCTGGCGAGTTGTTAGCAAACAAACTCGAGCCAATTTATTGGCTCGCGCGGTCGTTAAAGGGTTAAGTAATTTGTTTGGATAAGAATGGGTTTTGACTTGGGATTTGCTTAAGGTATTAATTAGTTTCCACACTTTTGCAGAGTCATTTCCACATCCAAGAAACTGAGATTGATAATATTTTCTTTTGCTGATTTCTAATTGGTGATTTACCTTATTCCTTATTTTTTTGTATCTTTTATGTTCTTGCTCATTACCAAATTTACAACGAATTAGTGGTCTATACAACTTATGTTTGGTTTTGCTTAATTTGTAAAGGTCTGTAACGGGTTTCTAGGTTATATAAAATCTAGATAGCCGCATTTAGCTACATCTGTAAATTCTCTACATGGGTTCGATCTTAGATGTAACAAGGACGGTGTTCACGAATCAAATGTTCGCTTGACCTCCCTGAAGTTTCTGATTGCCTGGCTAATGTCGTTTTATTGAGGCAGACGAATAAAATTTATTTACATTGTTTTTATTTCACGAAATATGCACATGAAAGAATGAAACTTACCAGTTGATTTTTGTGTAGAAATCAATTCGAGCACAATCTCGAACCAGAGACACAGACACAGTCAACTCAATGGTCAGCCAAACTTACAGACATCAAGTTTAAGATTTCCATATTTCTAGCTCTGAACCTTTCCATTCAGACGTTAACATACTAAAGGGAAGTATGCAGTTTGATGCATTTACTTTGTACACGGTTAGTCGTGACAAGTTTTCTTAAAACCTAAAAGAAGGTTCCTAGCTTGGGTTTCCGCAAGTTTTGTCACGTATTTGTGTTTTGCTATTACTGCAATTTCTCATGTCAACCTACTATCCGATTTTAGTCGAATGGCAAAGGGAATTTAAAGGTTTGTGGGCCATATTTGAAACAAATCCTTAGTGTAAGTTGAAGTAATATTTTTAGGTGGCGCTAAAGCTATTGCACTGGATGGCAAAGGTCCCTTAACAAGGTCCTATAGAGGGTAATAGAGATTCCCTCGAACAAGATTAAATTTTGTCGTACGAGGCAATAAAGATTGTCTTTGACAAAGCCAAATAGCGTGGTAGAGATCAATTTGGACAGTGTCAAACAGAGTGGCATAAATTAATTCTGTCAATGCCAAATTTATGGTTCTGAGTGTCATAAATTCATCCGGACAAAGCCACTAGTGTTGACCAAAAACAACAAGTCATTGACATTGTTTTTAGTCAGAAACTCTTGATTATGAGGGTGGTGGTCACAGACACTTCCACACCTCGTAACTTAACCATCAAGGCCGCTCCGTCGAGCTAAGTTTGGCCAAGTGGCAGATTTTGTTTTACTTCAAAGGCTAAACCATTCTGGATGGCGTAGACCAGGGAAGGAGTTCTCAGTTCAGAGTAGAAAAGTGAACTGATCTGGATTGCCAAAACCGGCCTTCTATATCCAGATCTTCTGGAAAGTCCCTAATTAATCATTTTATTGGTTTCTCATAAAACATTACATCATTAAAAATGTCATATGACAACGTTCAGCAGCGCCTCCAGTGTTGAGAACAGAATGAAGCTCTGTTAAAGTTCAGCATGCAGTTCATGCTTGTTTCTTGAAACTTGGACTTTGTTTCTTTAATCAGATCAACATTTAATATGTACAGACCATGTTTATGTGTCTGCTACAGGTCTGATGTTATCCAAGGTTTTTGGGCTAATCTCCTTTGGGTTCTAGACATTTTTTTGGTGCATGATCATCAAGGACCTTTTTAATTGCACCAATTGCATCATCCAAGGCTGCTGCTGGGTTGTTTGAATTGATAATCATACCATTTAGTGTTTCCTTTATTTCATCCATAAACTCTTCTGCATTAAAATTAGAAAAATCATGCTTAAACTGGGCTTTTGTATCTACTTTTTCAACATGAGCTGATTTGATCGAGACAAAAATA
>Ga0210059_1012914_pt1 | contig 12549 bp, 7 predicted proteins | sample Ectturendosymbi2_FD_188042 | JGI IMG/M metagenome (GOLD analysis project Ga0210059, IMG submission 188042) | Ecteinascidia turbinata endosymbiont from Florida, USA - Sample 2 (SPAdes) (version 2) | ecosystem: Host-associated > Tunicates > Ascidians > Unclassified | place: Key West, Florida...
CAAACCGTCTGCAAAAAGTAAACGGTTGGTCCTGCAGCTCCCGACTGTGACACCTTCGTCGACTCGGCTGTGACTGTCTATCCAATTCATGTAGACCAGTGGTTCTCAACCCGGTTCTGAGTGCCGCATTTGGCTCCCAGGCACCCTTTGTGCGGCCCTCACCAGTCTTTCAATAAAACGTCTAATATTTTGTGTAACAGACTTCGTTTTGCTGTAAAACAAAACGTGTAAATTGAATTGTGTTAAAAAAATTTAGTGTGGCTGTCCAACAAAATCGTAGGTCTGGATTTGGCTCCCTTCAGCGAAAACGTTGAGAACCACTGATGTTAACTATGAAAAGGAGCGGTGACAGCACACACCCTTGTCGGAGTCCAACGTCAACGGTGAACGGTCGTGATTTAACTCTCCTGAAACGGACACAAACGTCTGAGCAGGAACACAGTGACTTGGCGGCCAGTAACGTGCCCCCGTCAACACCTTACTCCAGCAATATTCTCCAAACCTTTTCATGAGGAACCCGGTCGTATGCTTTCTCGAGGTCGACAAAGCATGTGAAGACATCTTTAGCATACTCCCAAGATTTCTCAAAATTTTGCTGGAGAGTGAAATGTGGTCTGTATTGCTACGGCCGGGACGAAAACCGACGAAAACCGCATCTTTCAGGTTTGATCCAATTATTTCCTGGCGTCTTTTTTCAAGGCACTTGGAAACGCAAATGTTGATTATTTGGAAATTCCCAAAAAGCATTGCGGGCCGCACAAAACGCCCTCGCAGGCCGCGTGTTTGAGACCCCTGATACAGAACGTTTTTGACTCCGACTTCAATCAGCAAAAATTACTTGGGTTCCGGTTCCATCTCCGGACTCCGTCTCCACAGCCCTGGGTGTAGAAGCTCTCTAATAGATGATTTTCAACTGCTGTATAATAAAATCAACAATTGAAAGAGTGACTTAACATAAATAGTTAGATTTTGCTTTCGCTCAGATATCAATCATGATGCCAAAAGCTAAAGCTTCCAATGCAACCAAAGTTAAACCGCACTTCAAAACTCCCGATGACTTTACGCAATATTCCAGCAATGAATTCTAATGCAACTTATGCAGTTTAGGTCTTTTCGTTAATTCAGTGTTCGCTTTAATGAGAAAACTCAAGAAACATAAATTTATTTAGCCAGTTCCTTGTTAGGTCAAAATAGCTAACAGTTGGAATGCTTAAGTCAATTATTTTTAATTTTTACGACAATAGAAATTTGCCCTAAAATGAAAAGTGTTTTCTCAAGGAGCGAGAGCGCCGCTCGTTTTTCAAATAAGCGTGAGCCTTGCACCTCTTGAAAGAGGGGTGTCACCTCCAAAGAAATGAAAAACTCAAGTGAAATACCAACAATTTTCTGATTAGGAGGGCAAAAGGCTTTATTGCTAAACCGTACATGTAATGGATCCTTGTGTGCATTCTATGAATTCTTAATTTTAAGGTTAAGTATGATTGCATGATTGTAGGCTAATGCTGGTCTGTTACAAGGCTATATTCATTGCATAGGGGACCAAGCAACATCTGCAGCTACAGCGCTTCGCCAAAAAATATATGCTCAAAAGTAAATTTTAAAACAATTTTACAATTTAACTTCTATAAGTAATGGAAAGACACATCTAATGCAATTTTCACTCCTTAAATACCAGAAAAGAGTTAGATTGACAAAATTTTTTTTTACAAGATTAGCAATTTTGGTACCAAGTTATTTTCCATGTATGAAATGTTTTTTTTTCTGAAAGTAAAATAGCTGGGGGGCTACATCCCTCCATGCCACCGCCTCCGAAGCCTATTACCAACGTGGAAAAGGTCTTAGTGTATTCTTTGTGAAGTATTGAGTTTACTTGCAGTAGAAGTTTTCAGATAATTTTGAATTCCTGTGTTTTAGTCCGAAGTTTTAGGTATTAATCAATCAAGCTTTATAATGTAAACTAACATGGCACTTAAAGTTAATCATTGCACAAATCCAGTTGCAGTGCTACGCATTGTTTGATATCGAGAACTATCTGCCGTTATATTTTGGAAGGCAATTGCTATTAATTGAAGAGAGGCAAGTAGCGGGCAGCAACCCTGGTTAATAAACGGAGAATAGCTAAAATTAAATCAATCTTGTACACAAGGCCAATATGCTGGCAGCGTTCCCTCTGACCACAACCAAGGGACAAGCGCTGGTGGAGCCACTGTCGCTGCCTGGGGTCACCTGACATATCAACAAGTTTATTTGCAAGGAAGCTCAAAAAAGGGGCAGTGGACGTGCCATACACACCAGTGGTTTCGATTGCAACTGATTAAAAGTAATAAAACACGCTTAATCCGGAACAGCTTTTAGCAAGTAATCAAACGCTGTAAAAGTGTCGCTTACAATCATCGGGTGAAATTTGAAGGTTGCCGACCAGCACACAAGCAAATGTTAAAAGATAAACCGCTACGGGATTTAGATATAGCTTTTGCCAATCCCTGTTGTCCGAACCGCAATATTTGGGCAAAAACGTTACATACAGGACCTGCTTGAAACACCATTCAGGAACAAACTAGCAGAATCATGGCAAGTTTGTTGGGTTCACAAACAGTAGTGTAAAATGTCAATGTTTATAACAGGTAGTCAATGTGGCAAACAAATGAACCACGTAAACTTTAGTATAAACGAGCTGCTTACCTCTTTCCTTCTTATCTTTACGTCTTTTCGAAAAGCCTTTCCTTTTTCTCGTTCATGAACCGTGAAGCGGCAGCACAGGTTGATAACGGCTATGGATATTTTTGAACTAGCCCATTACGCATGTTCTATATACGCTTATGTTTACTCTTAGTTGTTGGAAATATGCTGAAATCACGACAAATGAATTGGTGTTTGCTCTGAACCTCATAAAAGTTTGGATTTGATGCCATTGGATGCCATACTGCAGTATGACAAGTACAACAATTTCAGTGCAAGATGGAACTTCTAGAATGTTGTCCATAGTTCCGGTTGTAATTTCACCTTTCACTTCAAAATCAAGTTTTGTAATATATTTTCTCAAAGTCAAAACCACGTTAAAAGGATATTTAATTTCCATTTAAATGTAAACAATATTTTTTCCTTTGATATAGCCTTAAATTATTAAAAAATGTTGTTGCTGCTACATGTTTATAAAATGTCATTGTGACTACATGTTTATGCCCAGAGATGCTTTAGCCCAGGGGTTAGGAACATGTGGCTCGCATCAGAATTTTTGTTACCAAGTTAGAGTACAACATCGCGTCAAAACGAAGCTCCATGATAAGCAGGTACTTAGAAAGAAAGTCAAGAGGAGCCACTCTTCCTCATTGTTAGATAATGGTAGAATTTTAGGGTAAAATGATTGATTGATTTTGCGGCCCGCCAGCGCTAATGCACAATTCGTGCGGCCCGTGATAATAAATAGGTTCTCCACCCCTGCTTAGAATGGTTGGTTTCTGCCGGATCGCAGTATGAGACCAATTACCAGGGACATTTAAAGTCATATTTTTTCTGTGCTTCAGGAAGCTATGAAACGAATTTTAAAACAAAAATCGCACTCCTACGAAGTGTATAACAAAAGTTATAAAGTCATAAAAAGTCATATTTTCCATGTTAGGGCACAAAGTCATATTTTGCGTCTTTTCAAACTAATTCAATAAGGAAACCATTAAAACAATCTCAAGATATCAGGTGAAAATACTACAGTTTATCGCTAGGTCTAACCTGCATCCTGCGAATTGAACCCACTTAGTTGGGCACCCTACCTGCGAATGTTGGCAAAGACGTAGGTGAACCAAGTTCTTTGGATGAAATGTAATGCACTGCCTAAAAATACATGGTCTTGCTGCCCCAAAGAAATAAACCAATGTCCACGCATGTTTTCAATTTGCTTCAAAGCAATATTTTGCTCATGTTTTGAGCTGTTTATTTTAGAGGGGCATCAACAAACCATGGGACTACCATTTCTTTTGCCTATATGCGCTGGTAATGCTTCTTTATACAGCAGATGCATGTTCTAGCTCATCCATTTTTATTTGATCATATAAAGTCATATTTTCTGAAAAATAAAGTCATTTATCAAGTTTTTCAGGTCATAAAAATGGCCCTACCAATTGCGCTTGTGAAAAACTAGTTTGACAAACGAATCCACTGCATGCTAAATAAACATTTCATAGCAATTTCTACAGAAATTTTTAAGCCTAGTGGGTAGGCCCATGCACGTGGTTCAAAGTGCAGTGCAATGTCAAGAGAAGCTCCTCAAAAAATGATCTTAAAAATTATAAAAAAATAATAAAAACACCACAACAACACCTCTTGGAATATAAAACAACACTCCTCAAAAGTAAAAACTACTCCCACCGCAGAAGAGGCTGCATATTCCACTAGTAATGTAATTTTTATAATTTTACAAAATTTGTAAAAGACTTAGCAAAACTTTTGAATATCCTTTTGTCAGGTTTTCATAAATGAGCGTTAGAAATTGATGGCATGCTTTTTTGTTTTGCGGACTTTCCGTGAAAGCGCGAGAGCATTGCTGCGGTTTTCAGGTATTCACCAAGACGCAGCGACCTAGTGTACATGAAATGAAATAGTCTTCCGCTTGAGAACCCACAAGATCTTTCAAAACCTGCAGATGCCTTAGGTCCAGAGTTGCCTCTAAGGTTTGCCTATGTATGGGTTCAAGAAAGTCCGCTTGCGCAGCTCTTCACAAGAGCTTAAAAATTGTGCGATTTTTTCCCCCAATGTTCATTTGCGAAGTGCCACTGAAACAGGTAGTATATTCAGCATCTTGTTACAACAAAAAAGTGGTATATTTCGTTAGGATTTCACCCATCAAAAACTTGTAAAAGAAATATTTTTCGCTACCTGAAGTTTCTTAGCAACGCAAGTGTGCTGTAATGATTCTTGAAATTAACTTTCTTCCAATCTAAGCAAAGCGTGTGATCATAATGTAGATTTTATTCTTCATTTCTGCGTGTTGTATATTGTCTGTAATGCAAGTTTTTGCTCTAGAATTCAGACATCGCATTTTTTTCCACGTCTTTTCAGATAGTGCGCAATACACACCCCCTATAACGGCAGTTCTGGTGTCCATCTGTTACAAGCTTATTGCAGCTTTATTTGTCAACTGTAATCCATACCTGTTTCTGATCTGAAAGCTTTTCATGCCATATTGCTTTATTAGACCAGAAAATTAACCCAATTCCTACATAGAGCTCAACAGTATATATAGAAAGGATTGTGGGGCATATAATTAGGAATCGACAAAGGACAGAAGCAGTCGGCAAGATGTCTCAAAATTTTCGCTGATCCTAGAATTTGAAATAGACAATCAAAAGTAAACCAGACAAGGGGTACAAAAACTGTTTCTGCGGTAATGTTGTGTTTAGAGAAGCACTGCAATATTTGAAGTACCTACCAAAAGAGATAAAAAAAATTTATGACTGATGTTCTTTGCTCTAAGCGACAGCTTGAAGACTATATCAGATAAATGTAATTTAATGTGGAAGTAGAGCAAGGCACAGTAGGCCTGGTTGTAAACAAGAAACAGTGACACCTTTTCTTGGAGATTTCAATACTTTTTCTTCAGAGAAACTGAATGCTGTAAAAATGGACAGGAGTGGAAGTTCAGCGATCAAGAAATGTTGAGATTTACAATATTACAATGTCTGACTACGGGTACTGACTCTCCCTTCATTGCAAATGCCTGCCATACCCAAAACAACTGGTAAAAAAGCAGGAAATGACGTGTTACGTTTGAAGCGTGATGATGGTGATGGCAAAATGCCTGCCGTAGCCAAGCGTTTACGCACTGCATAACGGCCAAACGAAAAACTGCTTTGAAGTTGTGGCAAAAACACCAATGTATCAGACAATCAATGCAATCTTTTACCTCCACGGCTCCAAAAAATTTCAAAGTGAGCAGGAGGATTCCCACAGAGATTTACAAGCTTTTCCTCCTTAAACTTGTTTTGGTACTTTTACTTGTCCGCGTGTGCGGACGATCAAGGCGAGTGATAATTTTGCTAGAGCACATTGGATTAGAAGTGCTGTTTCTCAAATCCCGCCGAGTTTCGTGCAAGCCATTTGAGTGCAAGTTTAGTGAAGTAGCCTAAAATGTTTTGACAATTTATTTTGTCACTTGCGCTTGAATATGAATCAGACTAAATTTTTTTCAAGATTTGAACTATGCACAAAACTTAAGACCAACTCAGATTATGGAATAAAAGTTTTGTAAAAAGGTCTGTGCATTTATGAATTGTTCAAAACCTGGTACTCTACTTCAGGAATTTCATATTTGATGGTGTAGTTGAAAGGAATTCCACACGGTTAAGAAACCAGCACGATGTAGATTCATTTGGAATGCCCGATGTAGATTCAGAGTGATCTACAATCTAGCTGGAAAGCATATGAAGATAGGCTCAGTTCTTTTCCTCTGGAGGACACAGCTTTGGCAAAGTCGTACAGTGAGATAGAGCCTGCGCCACTGAAGTTGGCAGGAAGTGTTTGAATCCCGGTCGTGTCACAGCGAAGACTTAAAAGACGGTGCTTGCGCCCTGCAGCTCCATGTTCGGAATTTATGGATGACTCAAGGTTTCCAGATTTATGTTTTCAAAAAACGCCAAAACTCCAGTGAAAAAGGCCAAAAACGGCCAACAAAATTGCTAAAAAAGCCAAATACTCCGTAAAAACGACCAAAGAAAGCCAAAGTCTTCACTTAACAAAGCCAAATTGATTAAACAGATTGCCTGTTAACAACTCAAATTCACATAAAAATACATCATGTGTACTCACAGCACAGTGCCTCAACAAAAAGCAATTAAGTCAAGACTCTTTTCAGAATTGGTCACTTACAACAGAAAAAAATACCAAGTTTTTTATTTTTCAAAATCACCAAATAAAAGTGTTATAACAAGTCAAAATGCATTCAAATGCAAGTTTATTTTCATTTCACGCCGACACTTACTACAATAACAAGAGACATAGTTCCAAAGGAATGGCCACTTCTTAAAAGCACAGGGATTGTGGACATGACATAACGCTAATTAGGCTAACACTTGAATGCATAGGCAGAACGAAACCTATGAGTTTTCAACTTGCTTCCGAACGGTAAAATATTGCCTTTCCTGATATAAGTCGATTTTTACTATATCGTAACTTAGCTTCAGAAGAAAGAGCTGTGTAACTACGGAAAATCAACAACGCAAAGTTCAAACTAAAATAAAATTTAGAAAATTTCTTGTTTTAAGCTCATACGTTTATCGTGTAACATGACAGTTATTTTCAGCTTGCATCGCAGGGTTGCTACAACTCATCGCGACCACTTCGCTGGTTCTAATCGTAACAATAAAATAGATACATTTTGTATAACGATGTCAGCTCCTGGCGATAAGGTTTCACGCAAGCACCTCCCATAGAAAGGATTTTGTAGTGATTGGAAACATGAACAGGCCATTTATTGATACACGAACCCATCTCTCAAGAAATGACACAAAAGCGGTTATTGTTTCTAATCCTGTTGAAAGGAGAGTTTTTCTCGTGCCGTGTATTGAGAACGATCGGACTCACCAGCGATTGCTGTTTTCGCTGTTTTCCCCAGCATGGAAACAACTGGGAAACCAACCGAATACATTGTGACCTTGAACAAACTTTATTTCATACTTAAGTGAAAGTATGATTATGCAGTCTACTCATGCCGAACAAAACGCAATAGAATTGCTACAAGGGTAAAATTACATTTTTTCAAAGCAAATCTTTGCCTACCTGCACTTTGCACAATTTAAACGTAAGATCAAATGTATCTTTTTCGGAAGCCAGGCCCGTTTACATCTCTGCTGCAGAATGTTAAAATAATTGAATACGGTTGGTGAAAGGTTAAATGATAATGTTGCCTAGTAACTTGTGAGTCTGAGAATACAGAATTAAAGTACTACAAAAGCTCAGAAAGTTTGCTTTTGGCAAAAATGTCTAAACTTGGCAACAAATACTCCTTGAAAAATGATGAAGAACACGAAAAAACTCATTAACTGTTAATGCCATACCCTAATAGTGTACTTGCATTAGTGTAAGATTATAGAAAACTTCTACAAACTTTCACGTGTTTTAAAATAAAATGTAAAAATACACATACTTGTTAGCAGGGACGTAGTATGCTAGCAAAATGTGTGGGAACGCATCTAAAAAAATAGCCGTTTTGAAACAGCTTCAAACTCATTTTAACGCTGAACGTGAAAAAGGTGTGGGAACGCCGTTCCCACGCGTTCCCGCCCCACTACACCTCTGCTTGTTAGAACCACGATTTTGATTTGTAGTGCGACTAACGGTTCGCTCATCCCAGGGCTCATCCAGTATAGACATCGTAGCGAACAAGAAACTGTGATATATTAAACCAGGGGTGCACAACCTTTTCGCTAGTGCCGGCCGCATTACGTTGTTTTTCATGAATTACGGCCGCCAGTGCTTCCAAGCTTTCTCTATTTTTTTTGCGTTGCTTCTATACACTGAGCGTAGCATGCTTCCACACGTGTCTCTTTGGCCATCTTTTTACTAAGCAATCCTAATAGAGTAGACAGAGTTTTTATTGATGCAAGGCCGCATAAATGTTTATCGAAGGCCGCAGGTTGTGCAACCCTGTATTAAACAAATAAAGAATTTCCCAACAAAAGATCCTAGGCTCTTCAAACATCGAATCAAGCAGAAACAAACTTGCTAAGTAAACCCTTACGTTTTTGCCGTTTATTAGCAATCCATTGCCCCTTTCGAATAATTGTGGTCCTTCGTTGAATGTTTTGTAAGAAAATATCACATGAGAATTTGGCAGTCTCCGTGAATTTCCATGGCAAACAAGACAGCGCCACCAGTGGCGTACAGAGGTGGGCGAAAAGGGCGACGGCCACGGGCATCCAAAGAGTTAAACTACAAAATTTAGATTTTATTAAAATGCTGTAACTAAATGCTTCGTGTTGTTTGTAAGGCAACTATCACACACCGCATGAAACTGGCCTGAGGGGAATGCATGTATATATGTTAAGTGACTCGAGAGAGATGAGCACTGCCATCGTTATTTTAAGGCCTTATACTCTCTTCCCCCCTTTGTATACTGGCCAATTCCTGATAGCTTATTTTTAATCTGCGACTTGCGGCCTTCGAAATATCTCTCGATTCTCTCTAGAATCTGGGTTGTTAAATTGCGAATTGGTGGCGTGAAATGTTGGGGGGTTCAAGTATGGCAGCGACATACTGTTGAAAAGCATAAAAGGCATTGCTTTATTATTCGCAAATCAATTATCATTTCACTACATCGCCATAATAAAAAAGCGGACAGTACAGTGAACGAAAACCGAGGCCTCTCCAATTTGCTTGTTCAAAATTAGATTTATGAGTGAAGAACGCTTTATGTTTCGATGGTGTCTCGTACCCTTGTTTTCAGGTACGGCGAATTGTGTCACAGGATTGTGTCATGCGAGACGATTTGACGCTATACTCTTCGCTTTAAAAGTTTTTAAAAAAAGATCAAAATAATGCAGTAAATTTTTCAGAAAGAACATCGTTCGGAGCTGTTAAAATACTTTCGGCGCCAAGTGCGACACGTTGAAAAAAGCATTCATTTTTTAGCAGAGCGCCAGCGGTCTTTTTGAAACGTACTTCACATTTTTTCTCTCCAAACCTGCCATGCAAACATCTGTGCCCTTGCACGTATGTTTTACAACCAGGATTGTCAATGAAATTATTTGAAAAAACCCTCGTAGACTCATTAAAAAACCCTAGATTTGAACTGAAAACCCTAGTTAGGAAGATACTGTTATATCTCTTTGTGTCGCCATATACTGTTTGGTCTGGGATGCATACGACAAGACAAAATATACTTTAGGTACCTTATTTTATTCGAGTGGGTCCATACTAGTACCAAGTTACACTGTAGCAAAAGCTAAGTTTGTTTAGCATACCCGAATATTACCCGGAACACACAATCGTTTCTAGCATTTAAGTCTTCACTTCAATTAAACATTATGTTCCATATGTAATCAATGAGTGGTCTATAAAATTCCAACTTACATAGTTCTTTTTAAATAGAAGTTGGCATAACGTACTCTTGAACAAATGTAGAACATATCAAACGTCGTTGTAACTGACATCAAACATTCGTACTTCTGTCAATTGCCAAACACATTATACCAAACTGACATAGCACAGACGTTCATGAAGACTGGCCTGTAGAAAACGCGTCTCTCCTCAGACAGATTTAAAAATGAGCAGCAGGTGGGGGTGACGGTACTGTCATTGCAGTGTACGTCTTTTTCTTTTGCTTTCTTCTCGGACAGACCTACTAATGAGCAACAGGTGTGGGTAACCCCTGACCGTGCTGTCATTGCAGTATTCGTCCTTGCTTTAGATTTCTTCTTCTTGGTTCTTCGTCTTGTGTTCCTGAAGCCAGGTGGGAGATGGTCTCATCTAAGGCTGTTTTTGGTGGCCTTTTATAGTTTTGTTACTTGTATCTTTCTTATTTCCGCTCATGAAACTGACTAATTTCTTATTTTATTTATTATCTTGTTCCTTCCACAAGTTGCCTTCTCGAAAGTAATTTACCTGGGGTAATACCCACTTCGGAAGTTCACTTTTTACTTTGTTTATGTTAGCAGGTATTTTACTGCAGGTTGCTTGACGTAATTCTGTGGTTTCCGTGCTTCAGAGTACTTGCGGCTTTTTGAGTGGTAATCTTGCTTCACTCTTTATCCTAGTTTGTGTCAGCTTTTGTGTGCCCATAATTGGTTATGTTCTGATTTATGTCCATATTTGGTTAGTTTCTTGGTCCATAACTTTTTCAGCTGTTTCATTTCATAATCGTTTTAATGTTTTCGTATCATCCAGGTCCAAAGGTCGTTCTTGTCTTTTTCACAAGGTTTGTGTTTTAGGCATTTCAATGCTTAAGTCCTCATATGTATTGTCCATGGTTTCGTATGCTTTGTCTTTGTGGATTTCTTTATTGAAATCATTTTGTCGTAAGGAAGTTCCTACAACATACACAAAATCAGATGAATCTTTCTACTATCGAGAAATCAGACACTGAACATATATATGTGAACATATTATTTCTACACTTGCAGAAAATTGTAATAAAAGCGTCATATACTTGTCATGAAATATGGTAACAAAGAAAATCAATCATACCCTACATCTTAAATCACTGCTGCGCAGTAAAATCTTAAAAAACACAGATTTTCGGCAGAAAAACCGAGAAAGAGATTCTGGGGGAAAAAAAACAGATCTAGTGTTTTCACTGCTTTTCTAGATTTTGGGGTTTTTATTCCGTTTGTCACCATTGTTTACAATGTTCAAGTTCCTTTCTATTGTTGCGTAACGTGGTACGAGACTTGTACACTTTCTTTTCTCTTCTTAATTCTCACATAAGATGACGATTTTGTGGCGTAATCCTTTTCCATATGACAAAGGTGCGGGCAGGTGGATTTGCTGTGCCTATATTTCTCACGTTCTTCAAATCTCACGTTCTGCCAGAATTTGGTAAGGGGCATACAGTCAAGCATTTTCCGCGGGCACCATTAGACCTTTGCACACCACTGGCGCCTACGTTTTTGATAACACTGGGATCAAGAAAGAAACGTATCAAATCGCATTTTTGCTATTCACTTTCCTTTATAATGAAAAGCTACTAAAAGTTTTTGCAAGTAATTGATAACTAAGGCAGTGTTAAAACCAAAGCTGTGGAGTCGGAAGTCCCGTCATCCGACTCCGACTCCTGGCAATTTCGATTATACGACTCCGACTCCGGAGCGACTCCGACGTTCAGCTGTATTAGTTACTTAAAGTGATAATTCTTTTCAGATGAATTCATAAACCCTACTTGCACTTTCCAGAAATACGAAAACTTGTTATGTAAATGCACGTTCGTCTCTCACTTTTGCAAAATACGATCAAGCAGAAGTTAGTCTTTTAATTTTACAGAAAAAAGTACTCATCTAAAAAAAACACAATTAAAATTATTAGAGAAGGCTGATAAATAATCGATTTTAAAGCAGATACCTTGCAAACGATATCAGTAAACAAGTAAAATTGAAAAATGTATGCATTCTACCGGTGAGCATGTGCACATATTGCGCAACGCGGTTGATAAACTCGCTCGGGCATACTCTCTCAAATGACTTCATTGAAACAACTTTATACGGTCGAACGCTGTCAAGCTTCAGCTCTGTTGAACGTACATGTGTCGCTATATTTTTCCTTAGATGGCCAAATGAACATGTTGCAAGTAAGCTCCTATACAGGTCAAAATGCACAAACTACCAATCAAAAAAGTAAAACAAATTAGTTTAAGTTTTAGCTTAACCGCTTGGGAGCATTCACTTTTCTCTTCGTTATCTAAACACTTCATACTACCCTGCTTTCACTTAGGTATATCAAACTTGCAAGGTTTGAGAATTAGTCAACATGGATTTTTTAACACAAAAATGTTGCGATAGAACTTCCAAGCGAATACGATTGGAATTGTACGACAAAAGAACCGAAATTCATTTGCGCGTTTTAAGGAAT
>Ga0210059_1012915_pt1 | contig 12549 bp, 7 predicted proteins | sample Ectturendosymbi2_FD_188042 | JGI IMG/M metagenome (GOLD analysis project Ga0210059, IMG submission 188042) | Ecteinascidia turbinata endosymbiont from Florida, USA - Sample 2 (SPAdes) (version 2) | ecosystem: Host-associated > Tunicates > Ascidians > Unclassified | place: Key West, Florida...
CCACCCATTGACCCTTGCACCCACGCATTGACCCTTGCACCCACCCATTGACCCTTGCACCCACCCATTGACCCTTGCACCCACGCATTGACCCTTGCACCCACCCATTGACCCTTGCACCCACCCGTTGACCCTTGCACCCACCCACCAACGCCGAGCGCGAGGCTGGACAACTGTAATTGCCATTTTTGAAGTCGTCAGTATGGCCTGCCCGGGAATAACCTACCCTACCAGTTTTGGTGGCGCGTGCTCAATCAACTGCACCACTTAGCCGGTGGCTTTACTGTTTTCATTGCATAAACTGGGTCAATATTATAAAAGATCGCAAAATAAATAGTAGTGATGCCACCCAGCATTCTTTCGCATGAAGCAAACCCTTACCTAGAAATATAATGGCAGATGTCGCAAAGTTCGTCAAAAAATGTGAGGAAAACGAGGATATCACAACACTATTTTCAATCCAACGCGCAACTCTCAACGAAAGCTTAAGTTCATTACAGCAATGGCGCACACGCGACCCGAAACGAAAGACGCGACGTCAACGTTCCGCGTTGGTGTCTTTGTGTCGCGAAGCTGTTACCACAAATAGAAGATAACTTATGGAAAATAATACATGCAGACGGTCGGCTTTTCGAGTCAAGCTCTGGTTTCTCTTCACACGCATAAATCTTTCGCCTTTTACTAAAGATTTCCGTGGAGAGGAGCATTCAATGAGTCTCATTAAATTTTTTTACCTCGCCGTTGGCGAGGTTTCTTTTGCCTTCATGAACTAAAAACAGTAGCTCTGAAATCTTTACTATAAGTAATACGCGTATATATATCTCTTACCAGTGGCTTAATTTGAAATATGTTCATTACAAATGTTTGCAAATAGTTTTTTGACAAGCATAGAGTCCGAGTCAAATAGTCTTGTCGCGCCATTCAGTGCTCCATTGCATCGTAATCAAACCACCTATTCTGTACATGAAGCTTGCACTGCTTTTGTCGAACATCCCAGTTTTCACTTTTGGACAAGTGTAAAGATAAATGGCATCACCAACTTGACGCACAAATTAATATTCAAAACATGATCCTTCCCGTGTGAAAAAAATTTTGCCATCTTTTGCGCTATTCATTGACGTGTTCCCACCTTTTTCACCACCAGTGTCCTGGCAATGTTGTCAATGTTTCCTATCAAAACTTTGCCGTTAGATTCCTTGCTCATCTTACATGTGGAGAGCAGTTACTTGAAACATAAAACCCCTGTGACACTGTTATAATTGCTTCCACAAGGATAGAAAACACTGGTTGAAAATTTTGTGTTTACTGCTCAGACAATGTGCTGTGCAATTCATGTTGAAGGTCTCTATGAAAACAAAAACGTTCACCTCAGGTGCATCCGTAGAAAAGTTTCCAGGGCAGGCAACGTTCAGGTGGTTTTGCTTATCCTTTTCAATTTGCTGACGATGTAATGCACCTTGACGTTCACAAAAGGCTTTATCCTTCCTATACTACAAAGAAAATGCCCCAGCGCATTACGATAACGCAATAGTCTATCTGCAGATTTTCAAAGCAGGGAGCTTCTATTCAAAGTAGCTTTGCCACGGTATTTTAAGGATAAGGAGTTAAAGTCAGTCATGGACTCAGTGATTGGCAAACCGTGGCCAACAAAGGAAAACGCATAGCCTTTGAACATTATTCGAAATAAGTCCCCGTAAGTCGTCAGGGGCGTCCAAATGAATTTTAGTAGCTACAGCTTGTTTGCAGCAACAATTTAACACAAAATTAGCTTGAGCTGAAAGAAATTGGCCCGCACCAACTGGTAGCAGAAAGAAAATCAGCCCCAAAAGAAAGGATTAACATTTTCAGAGTAGCTTGATCGTGATGTAGTGATGCTGATCTGCTTTTTTCAATGGCTGAGGAAATATTGTGCTTATTATCGGATGTGCTAGGCCCCAGCTTGCCAGGCTGCAAATCTCGCTTGCAAGACTCTGTTCCACTGCCCTAGGGTGAAGTAGTAACGAACAGACTTGTCCGGACGTAAACGCTCATACAGCAAGGTTGCTGCCCAGCTCTTGTCTTGGTTAGCCTTCAGCAAGTCTCATTTTTCTTGGAAATAGACACGTAGATGAGGTCGAGTAGCCTATAATCAATCAAAGGTTTTCTGAGATGCGATAATGAGCGTTAGAAGGGCGAGGGTCAGGGTGGGACCAAGGCCCCTTGAATTTTCCAATTTGATATCTTCCTATTAACGTTTTAGTAGAAAATTTTTTTCTCTAAGTTTCGAGTTGGTAAAATGAAATTTCACTACGGTTGTTCCTCCTGGAGAAAAATCCACTATTGGCATCCCTGGAAAAGACTCTTCCGGCGTCCGTGTTTCATGTGATCAGCATTTGCGAAAAAGTTTGCAATAGCAATACATGCTCTTGTTTGCTTTCCTGTCCCAAACTTTGCGTATCCTTTCTGTGTGTCAGCTCGTCAAGATGAATTCTCAAGCGAACGTTGGGCTTGTTGGGTTTCATAACACAATTGAACGGTACCCCAAGCATCGAGAGCCGACTAAACTTTTGCATGGTCGGAAGCAATGTTGTGCTGATCCTTATCTAGCCCATAATTACGACCATGTTGTTTCAGAGTTCAACTCAGTCAATAACGTTGCAAATGTACAACGTCTCCATTGCTGATTTGCAAACCCGTCTTGGCCAACTGACAACGAATATGCTGAAGTTATACAAAAAGATCGGAGAGTATGACGCAACAAACGTGAGCTCTCTCACTCGAAGATTGCACGGCGTGGAGAGTTTTGCGAAGCAGTCTGTGGAAGCTATGAACAAAAGCTGCTCGAGTGAATCAGCAGCTCTGCGGACGATGCTTCAGGATTTGCAAACGAAGTTTGACGACAGGTGAGCCGTTTTGCTTTTATTAGTCTGATAGAAAAAACGTCGACAGAGCAGAAGATTGTTTTGTGAATTTTGCAGGTTTGCCAAACAGAACTTGCTGGACCAGCGATTGTCAACTGCTTACTCTAACCTTAGCAGCGCATTGAAGAACTTCGGTATCGACTTAGCTGCCGGACACAATGCCAGCTCCCTGAACCTGATCAGTTTGGAAAGATCAGTGGCGAAGTTGAGTGCGGAAGTCGAGGTACACTGGTTCCAGGGAAATGAGGAAATTGATTTTTTGCTTACTACATGTCTTCTGATCGAAACTGACTTTTCGCTGTCTTCTCTGATGGCAGCGTAACGTAACCTTCTCGCTGAAGTTGCAGAAGCGCACTGCAATTCAGTTCAAGCACTTTCGATTCTTTCAAACATTGAAACCTCACTTACAATTGTTGTACTGAAATATTCTTGACAGCATCGACAAAGCACATCTTGCAGTACGTTTTTTCTGGTGGGAATTAATCTCTAAAGATCTTCGCGTGGCGTTTCTGTTGTATATCTTAAAAATCTGCAGTTTCATAAAGTCTTTCTAGGCCCAAAGAAATGCTTTATAGCAAACCAAATTTTGACTTAGAAATTTTTATGATTTTATGTAATGATGGAAAATGTTTTGCATATGATGCAAATTTTTGTTTAGCATTTTTCTGATCTAGTTTGGTAGCATGCTGCAGTTTCACTTGTCGATGTGTTTATTGCTACGCGTATTATTTGTTTCAGGAAGTCATGAGTCAGTTGAACAACATCTCCAAACTAACTGCAAGCTCAAGATTTGCTCTGACCGAGAAAAGTGTTGTCGAGCGCGCGCCGAGTGATGACAACGGCTGGGCAGCCTCTGAAAGTGACATCAGTCGGGAAGTGGAGAATCTCAGAGTCAGGTACAATGTTCAGCTGAAATTTTTGTTTGAAAGTCGTGTAAGAAATTACAACGCAACAGTCACCGGTTTACAGTAAAATGAAGACTTCCAAGTTTCACTCTTGGCTGTTGCGTTAATATTTCTTATACGACTTCTCAAGACTTTGTTCAATGGTTTATAAATTTCTACGGAAAGCCTTTGCTAAAAGCTGCACGTTTCGATATTTTCACTTATGTTAGAAGCAGTTTTTCTATCTTGCAGGGCGAAGTGTTTACAAATTCGAAACTTTAGATAAAGCAACCAACGTAGACACTTGCGTTGTAAGTTTTTTCATTTACCTTCTTATCATCGTTGCAATGGTGAAGAGATTTGGAGCGATGCGTTATATACTGTACTGTGTTTTCTTTGCTCTTATGATAGACTTACTGGGAAGCATTGCTTGATCTACATAGGTTCTACTTCGTTCATCCTTGCAATAAGAATGACTTCGTATTTTTGGCATCACAGACATTCTATTTGCTATTTTCATAAATTTTAGACGGGGAGGGGCTGGTATGATTCCCGGTAAGGCAGGCGGAAGAATTGCTTGAAAACGCTACTTGCAGTCTGTCCAGCGGCCAGCCTCGTGCTCGGCGTTAATGGGTGGGTGCAAGGGAACAGTTCACGCGTGGTGCTGCCATTGGCTCGTATGGGGCGCCGTTCGTAAAAATATTATATCTGACAGATTTAACACAAATACTGCTATCTCTGCGCAGAGATAGCTATCCCTGCGTGCATTTAGCCATCTCTGCACAGAGATAGATATCTCTGAGCGCATTTAGATATCTCTGAGCAGAGATAGCTATCTCTGCACGCATTTAGCTATATTTGCACATAGATAGATATCTCTGAGCGCATTTAGCTATCTCTGCACATATATAGCTAAATCTACATGCGTAGATAGCGCTGAAGCGTGTCGGAGGAAAACATGATATCCTGTCTGAAGAAAAATTGGTGTTCTTTTTCATAAATCCAGACAAAAGCTAAGCTACTGCAAGGCATGAATTCCCTGGCGTGATATAAAGCTAGGTGGTTTCAGGTCTAAATTATATTGGTTTGATAATAGCATTGGTTTGTGCAGAGGATGGGCTACAGTAAATTTGTGGTGGTGGTCTCAGTGTTAGTGCCATTTTCGCTTAAAATTTCAAAGAGGATCTCGTCAAGTCTGACCATTCCAACTGTTCTCACCAGCTGCAGTCCACCGCCTCTCAGCACCTTCAGATGCACAAAGAGAATGCTCTCACAGTAAGAGCGCGTTGAAAGCGAAGTGCTCGATTGGAGATGAGCACCGTTTTGTAAAGAGAATAACGCTGTCATAGAAAAAGCGCATCAAAAGGAACTGCTCGGTTAGGTGTTCATGCCCGAAAATAACGTTGGCAACGCACATCACTTTAGTAGCTGTACCCCATCTTCTGCACAAACCAATGTTATCATCAAACCAGTATAATTCAGACCTGAAACCACTTAGCTTTATATGACGCCAGGGAATTCATGCCTTGCAGTAGCCTAGCTTTTGTCTGGATTACTAAAACACAACACCAAGTTTTTTTTCAGACAGGATACCATGTTTTCATCCAACACGCTTCAGCGCTATATATGCATGCCGATTTAGCTATAGATGTGCCGAGATAGCTAAATGCGTGCAGAGATATCTATCTATGTGCAGATATAGCTAAATGCGTGCAGATATAGCTATCTCTGCTCAGAGATATCTAAATGTGCTCAGAGATAGCTATCTCTGCTCAGAGATATCTAGATGTGCTCAGAGATAGCTATCTCTGTGCAGAGATGGCTAAATGCGCGCAGAGATAGCTAAATGTGTGCAGAGATAGCTATATCTGCACAGAGATAGCTAAATGTGCACAGAGATAGCTATCACTGCGTAGAGATAGCTAAATGCGCGCAGAGATAGCTATCTCTAAGCAGAGATAGCTAAATGCGCGCAGAGATAGCTATCTTTGCGCAGAGATAGCTAAATGCACGCAGAGATAGCTATCTTTGCGCAGAGATAGCTAAATGCGCACAGAGATAGCAGTTTTTGTGCTAAATCTGTCAGATATAATATTTTTACGAACGGCGCGCCATAGGCTCGCCACTGGTGCAGCATTCACTGCGAAAGCAGCGCAGGGGCCCATGGTGCAATCAAGCGGAGATAGGCGCTGCAGACCACTCGTAAATCGTGACACTCCCAAGAGAGTACAAAACGGGTTTTAATGAAATACGTTTTGGAAGCTGTTTTCACTCACTCCACAGGAAAGTTGATGATACAGCCTTCCGAAGCCATCTGACAGACTCCACAAATTTTGGAGCTTCGCATGCAAGAAAACTTAATGGATTAATGCATCTTCGTAGATTTGAAAGGATATATACGCAGTGTTTTTATGTTTTAAGTTGTGCTTTCGTGCTTAGGTACAGCAACATCACGAAGCAACTTTCAACTATATCGGGGATAACTTCTGAACTGGTCGCCAACTTGAAGTCAAGAAGTAGTAGTGATCATTCCCACGATGATCTTGTAGATCAGGTACACCAATGCTAAAAACAAGCAAGTCTGTAATAATTGTGCAGCCACAGTAGTGACGTACTCAACATGTGAATCGATCACAATTTATCTACACAGGTAGACGGATTTCGCGTTTAAACACATCTTCAATCCTAATCTTGCACCCGCAGTGCATGCAGTCATTGGACAGGCGATCTTTAGACTTGTGTCTTGTGTTACGTGATTTTGTCCGATTGCTTTAAATCTATAAAATTTCTGTATTGAAGTAAGCACGCTCCGTAACGGGGTAAGCAAGGAATCGGTCAGCAAAGTTTTAATGGGAAATCGATTTCACGTGAAATTGCGCACCTCAGTCCTTATTCAAATAGAATTTGCATTGATTCACAATGTTTTTGAAACTCAAGCTATCGATTCGTTTCGATCTCTCTCTGATTGCAGCTTCAGTTACGGTCTCGAACTCCAAACTCATGCATGTAAAGAAAAGCTTTGAAGTGGCTTACCATATAAAAATGAAATTTCAAAACCAGTTGAAAGAACTTTTAAAAAACAAAAATTAAAACTGCATTTTTTGACAACCGAGCAGTTTTTCTCTCATTGTTGTATGCGACGTTTGAGGAAAAAGTGGTTTATGACAACACTGGCATCAACGTAACAAGTTTTACTAAGAATTCATTCATAATTTTTACATGAATATGTTCTACTCACTTTCTTGCAGTTTATTGCGCTTGCCTTTCAAAAAGCCAATCGTCAGCGCGCTTTAAAGTGTGGCAGGCTACTGTAAGATTTTCTTTTTTATCTAATAACATGTTACTTCATGTTTTGCAGATAACCCGCATGTCGCAAACGGTTGTGGTGTTGCAAACGACCATCAGACGTTCAGAAAATGAAAACCTGCAAGTTGTGAGAGATCTTGAGAAGCGTATGAACAACATTACACTGACCAGCCGCGATCACGAAATGTCTTTAAAGGAGTAAGTTCACTGACAAAATCTTCACTTACCCTCTCGATTGTATTGTTGCCTAACTAATCGATGCATTGTAACTAGTGATGCAAAATTATTTTATGTTAATATCTTTCTGCTAAACTGTTCCCCCATCTAAAACCACTCGTGTTAACTGCGAGTGGCATGCGGCCAAGTAAAACGAGGTATCCTTTATAATCTAGCTGAGATCTATATCCAATATGGAACGTTGCAACAGGATCAGAAGAAACATGTTTTTGTTCTATTTTCATTAACAGCAAACATTGTTTTGCCTGAAAATGCGATTTGTCGATTTCACAAAAATTTCTCTTTGAGGAAAGATACTTTTCTACGGCAACAAAATCGAAGTCATTTCGTTTAAAACTTTTTAGGCGGAAACAAAGACATAAAAAGTGAATTGCTTTGCTGTCCCGCAGTTCATAAATGCACAAAACTTGCTATTGTGCAATATATGTCTTATTGTCATTAAAACAATCCACTATTGTTCCACGCTTTTTTCGTTTAGATTTACGGTTTGCTTTGAATGCTCTTTCGTAAGCTGAACTTCTAATAAAAATTTGTTGAGATCGTGATGGCGATGTGTTTGTTGGAATAAATTTAACTCAGGACTACGTTCGTCAGGCGCCTAATTGGGCGTTGTATTCAAATATACTCCTACTTTTACCAATTACCCACAGAGAACAGTTCATTGAACGATGAACATGTTGCAAACTTCTGTCGGTGGCAACTTATCTCATATGCATTTGCGATCACATTGCTTTGTACGACATGAAGCAAAGACGTTTTTCTACTGACATTTTGCAAATAGTTGTTTTGCTGGAGGACCAAATTTTATTGAATCCGTGCACAAATATATAACATAAAGAAAGAGTTTGTTTTTGCGAAGGTTTGTCCACTGATATTTTTCCGCTGTTTTTAAAATCTGCAGAATGCAGGATATCATACATACGAATAAGAACAGTCAGAACGAAAATGAAAGCGCAATCCTTTTGCTCAATCAACAAGTTCAAGGTCTAAGGGAACAAATTGTTACTTTGAACTCAAAGATCACAGGCGGTCGTTCCGCTTCATTGGGCAGGCCAGGTTGGTGAATTTTACGGTCCTGTGCTATTTGCTGAGGTAATCAAGTAATTTTTTGTTTACGTCCTTTTGATTTAGCAAGGAACGTTTCAAATATGAGATTACTCGGTTACATAAATAGAGATGCTGGTTCGTTTCACGAACACATTCGTGTTGTGATGACTATGTGCTAAGCAAGTAGTTTTTTGGATGTTCACATCTGCTTATCATCGCTTGCGATAAGGCTCCTCATGTGGTCAACGTTCTTACCGTTTTGAAACGTTTAATTTTTCATCTCGTCCTCGCCTTGTGGGAATTTTATCGAGTTATTTGCAAAGAAAAATAGTGAAATATTTGAGAAGAAATTCACTCGGTTTCATGTTGTGTTTCAACACATTCGGGTTTTCTCGTTGAAGCAGCGTTGATGTGGCCACCGGGTGTGTCCCGGGTGTTGCAAGGACTGGCAGACGACCTGGTCGCTGTGAACTCAACGTTAAGAACCTTCCTTTCGCGATCAGCGAAACTCGACATGCTGGAGGAGAGCGTTTACGAAGCTGGCTATCCCGCGGTTGAGAAGAATACTTACGAGACCGTCGTAAGTGTGGTTGGCACCGGGAAATGAATGTCCAAGTGCTTGTCAGATAAATGTGATTGACCACTTTCGCTGCATGTTGATGCTTCACAACGAGATGTTGGTTCTGTTGGTGTGTTTGTAGGTTTCCGCAGAAAATGCCGGCAAGGAAGCTGCAAAGTATTTCCATTTATCCACGTAACTTTGGTTTCCGGCGGCATTGTTAACTGTAGCAGTGTGTAGAACTCAAAAACGTTTGGCTATTTTGACAAAATTATATATCGAACTTTTTTCTCCCGAAGGCATCATCTTTTGGCTCCGAAACTGACTTTCCCGACAACCAATTTACTGATGAACCTTATGATGATTCGCTTAAGGTTGGTTTGTCAACTATCTTTCCGTAACTGTGAAAAAGTTTTGCGTTGCCTTTTAGTTTTCTGTGCTTCGTGTCTCTACTTATGAGCAGTCAGTCATCACAAACAAAGTCATTTGCCATGTTGTTCGGTCGACTATTTTTATGACGATAATGCTTATATGTTTGGTAGTGGTGGAGACTTTGAGGTAGGCCAGGGCAAGCGAAGAGAATAGCAAAGGTTAAAAGACAAACGAAAATTTTGAATAATCGCAGCAATGGAAATATGATTCCAGTCACATTATTTATGAGAAGAGCCTGTCGGCAATCAAGCGAAACAAGCGAAAACTGTTTCTCCACTCTCCAGACAACTACACCTCGTGAGGGCTGTTATTTATCTGTAAGTGACTCCCAACAGATTGCATTCGAATGCTCAACGTAAGCTCGGAATCGAAGGTCAGGAGTTCGATACCTCTTTGAGCGAGTCGAACCCAGTATCAACATCTTTAGTGGCCAAAGTTCCACGGAGTCAGTTTTGACAACGGCTGATGCCGTCAGATTCAGAGAAGCCTCGGATCGATGTGTTGCCTAGAACGGAAATAGCGCAGAATGTACTGGTTCCAACAACAGTCGTCACCTTCAGAAAATCAAGTTTTCAAAAATGGCTTTTGGCGTCGACTGAGCACAGGACTGTCTATTCAACAGTTTTTGTCATTTTTCCGATTCGCCAAGCTGCTCGCACCGTTTTTCATCTACTTTTTCACTCCGCGACACTCAGTGTCTGCTAAAAGTCGTTAGTTGCGTCACCCACAGCAGAAGGCCAACAAAAGCTGAGCATCTTAATGAAAGGAAAGGCAAAAATCGAAACGTGGTCTTTGGGGTTCTTTTATAGAAACTGAAAAAATTCCGCGCAATTAAAACTATTTCGTAGCAACTCAAGCGTTTTGCGTCTTATTGAGGGGTCGGACTCCGCACGCTCGCCCCACAGCACGAAAAGTTGGGGTCTGTGTCCACTCGCCGTAACTGTTTTTGTCGCTTCAACCAAGTGATCTGATGCCCTGGGTTTGCGAAACAAAGTAAAGATCGGTTTCCGTCGCACTCTACCTCGTTAACTGTATATAGTCCTTTAGTGATACAATCCATTTTGTTTTGCGCGTTTGTTAGTTATATGTTCAGAAATGGAGTGGGCACGCACTGGCAGCTGACGATGAACGCGAAAGAGAGGTCGCTATAAAATGCAACGAATAGAAATATCTCGCAGTGCAACTGCATTTACCTCCAACCGTAAAAGGGAAACGGACAGCTAACAACGGAAAAGAAGAATGAGCTTTGCCATGCTTGTTGCCATTTGAGTACGCAGCTTGATACTCAAATTACACAACACGAAAGTGCAAGAAATGAAAATATACATCGCTAGGAAACTCTCATTGCAACGCCATCTCTCGGGGCTGGTCGACGAAAATTCAGTGGCTTAGTTTTTGTAACGTGAAAACAGTAACGACGCTCTCGAAAGAAATTTTCAAATGTTTTGGCGTCCCGCAAGGTCGAAAGCACTGATGAGCTGTTTGCAGCACATGTCAGCGGTGTGGACAACGAAGTAATTGAAGTTCTGATGTCCTTTGACAAGAACAGAAGTAGGAGGAACAGAGTGAAAAAGCAAGAGTAAGAGAAAGAGAGAAAGCAGGAGTAAACCGTCTTCCATATTTAAAGGATCTTAACAGCGATGCATCGGAGTTTCACCGTCAAACGTGATTGAAACTAAGTCGGCCTTCATTCTGATAAATGACTTTTGGAGACGCCGCGGTTTTATTCCTACTGATGTTCACACTGATCCTTCTGCTGTGTGCGAATCGGTCGTAAATGCTTTTTCAAGTGTTGGCAGAACTACAAGAAAACCATAGCGCATCGCATTTATTGGTTGTTCGTACGATTTTCCGTTATTTGCAATTTATTGATTTCGCTGATTTCTTTATGATTTTAGCTTTATTGGTGCGGATTCTGTGTAACCTGAAATACGAGGCAAGAAACGAGCAATATTGAATGTAAAGTCAAAATTTTGTTGCATTCATTCGTGTAGTGAGTTTCATGTCATTGGCGTTCTTGATGGCGTTGCTTTTATTTTGAACGAGGTCAGACAGTGTAAAATGTCAACGAAGCCAAATGCTTTATATAGATACTTGAGAATCACGTAACCATGCCAACTCTTGGTAATTTCTGGTGAAAAAACGCATTTTTGTCTGTGTGCTAAGATTTGGCAAGTTTTAACAGTTCCGCAGAAAATTCATTTTTGTTCACCACAAAGCAGTACCTTTGGACTACCTTTGGACGCAAGCTAATACAAGCAGAACAGGGTTGGCTGTTGAGAACAGCAAGTGCAATATCGTTGGTTTGTGCATTCGCCGATTTGTTTGCTCCACTTCGGAATCAGACGCGCGGCCCAGATACAAACGCAAATGTTAACTTAACCTGTGCCGCAACTGTATCGTCAGGACATTGTCAATGACCTCACGCGGCAGTTCGGGAAAGCGATGACCCGTATCGGGAGTTCGATTCATAAACTGTTGCGCTCAACATCTGAGGCTGGTCGCGGGTTTTCACTCAAGCAAAGAGACTCAACTGAACAAGTCCTACTCAGTGGCTTGGAGACGAGGCTTGGCAGAATGGAAGGTATATCTTTTTTAAACTGATGACGATAATTTATAGCACGGAATGTTTCAAATCAAAACAGATCGAAAGCAATTCGTACTTTGTGGCAAGTTTCACTTGAAATAAAAACAGCGAAATAAATCGTCTGTAAAATGTCACCAAAAGTAAAAGCGCAGAAAAGCAATGTCCGTGGCAACTGATCGCATATTACCCTTCTGTGTAAACCTACAACGGCGTCGTCTGACCAATGGGCGTTGTAGGTCGTGCTCGCCAACCTGCGTCCTTTTCAAAATCAATTATGAACATAACTAGCTTTTTGCACACTTGGATTTAGAGCAGTGCGCATCTTGAAAGTATCGCAAACAGGGCGGATCCAGCCAGTGAGGTTGGGGGGGGGCGCCTTCAGTATTATTTGGTAATCAAGTCTCATAACAGCTTTGCTACTGCAAGAGAGATGAAACACACTCCACAGCACTGATGTGACAAAACAATAGACGACAAAATGGCCTTATATCGCGAATGTTGTTTTCCGAATTGCACAAAATGTTAGTTTATAAAGTTACTTTCTTAGGTTTTAGGGGGGGGGCGACCGCCCCAATCGCCCCCCCCCTGGATCCCCCC
>Ga0210059_1012916_pt1 | contig 12548 bp, 8 predicted proteins | sample Ectturendosymbi2_FD_188042 | JGI IMG/M metagenome (GOLD analysis project Ga0210059, IMG submission 188042) | Ecteinascidia turbinata endosymbiont from Florida, USA - Sample 2 (SPAdes) (version 2) | ecosystem: Host-associated > Tunicates > Ascidians > Unclassified | place: Key West, Florida...
TCCCATATGTCATATGCTTGCAAGTAAAAATAAACTCTTGTCTGCAGCACCACTTCAAACATAGATGTTGAGAGCAGCAGCAATGCCGCTGGAGCTGATGTTGCTGTTCACGAATTGTTTCTGACCTCTTTCAAATAGATGCTGAAGGATTTGATACAGAGTCGCCTCTCACCAGTGATCCTGAAGGATCAGGTGAGCTACAACTGAAGTCTATGTATTATGCAAGGAAAATATTTTCATGCTGTACAATTGTACAAGCTCTGTTGATGTATATTTGCAAGTTGCTGGTGTGTATTGCTATGTTGCTAGTCGTAAGATAGCGTTGAACACAATCCTAATTGTAGAAGATAAACAAATTGGACCAGTGAAGCTGAAGAACCGTCGATCGGATCCACTACATGACATACTGGATGAAATAATCAGTCCAAAAAGGGCCAGGTATTGCACACGTACTGCTTTCCTGCATAACTAGATGCGTTTGATCAGATGAACGTGGTAAAACTTGGGTACAACTCAGCTGGTGATCCGCACCACATTGCAAATTATTTTGTTTCAGAAGTCGCAATGATCTCAAAACATCCAATGGTCCTTTTCTTCGAAAGTGTGGCAGGTGATGCCAAAAAGTTTTCAACACGGAAGAAAACTGCAAATGTTGTCTTGAAACTGATGAAAACATTACAAACTGAACGTGATCAGCGTGGGACTTCAAACGAGTGAAGCGAGGAACACAATCTGAAGTTACACCTATGGAAGCAGCAACCAAGGAATGAAAAAACGCCGTGCATGGTATAGAACATGCAAACAAGCTGAATTAATAGCAAACCCGCTAAATATCTCAGAAAACATCTTTTTTTACTCCAGCCGGTTAATTGCCGTTTGACTGCCTTGTATTTTTGGTATGTTGCTGGTTTGGTGCAGCCTTATTATGGGATAGAGCTCCATTTGGGGGATTACTTGAATGTGTGTCTCAGTATATCATCAATCAAAATGCGTTTGCTCAACGACTGATAGCAAGACATCAGAGAAATAAATTTTGCTGCCACGGTACAACACCACTACTGCTTAAAAGTGCGGCAAATCGTTCTCTTACATCCGCTGCTCTACAGGCATGAAATCTGCCTGAGTGACTGAGTGGAGCAAAGGCAGTGGCGCCCTTTTCATAACTCCACGCAGGGCCGGTTTTGAGCCGATTTGACCGAGTTCTTCTGATCGGGCCCCGCGCCAAAGGGGGCCCCGCGCTACGCCAACTAACCAACACAAATTTGCACTTTGTTTCGAAGCTGATTGTGAATATTTCCGACGCGGGGCCCAGTGTTTTCCAAAGGGTTTTGAGAGACCAAAACGGTTCTTAAATTATTCCAACGGTCTCTCAAAACAGTTTAAACTCGCTTTGCTACCACCATCAAAATACACGATAACCTTGTTTTCAATCATCTCAGTATTCAGATAAAACAGTTGCGGTCTTTCAAAATGTCTTTGTAGGCAGCAAGGTGAACTCTTTAAAAATCCCTGGCGGGACCCACAGCATTTTGTAAGCGTGGGATCTAATGCCAATCCAAGTGAACTGCGCGGTATTCAACGAAAATCCAAGTGAACTTCCCGGTTTTTAACGCCCTCATCAAATTTCTTTAGTAAGCATCGTCTTTGTTTCTAAGTAATGTTTAGCCAAGTTATTTTCCACAGTACCTCGTTAAGGCAAGGTAGAGATGGTTAAGGTACTACACACAAAACCTCCTTTCTGGCCATGGAAGTGCCTGGCCAGATAGACGGTATTGAGTGTTGTAATTCTTCGAATCACTGAGTTTTCCAGCACTATTCATTGTAGTTTGTGTTGTAGAGGTCTTGGCGTCACCCTTTCGAGCCTCGTCTTTTTTAACATCACCGATTTCTATCATCAGACTTGAAGCATACCCTCCAAATTTCTACACACGTCACTGAGTGGGGCCCCGTAAACATGTTTCTAATCGGGCCCTGCACTTGCTAACGCCAGCCCTGCCTCCACGTTCTGTCATGAAATTATGTTTCTATCCGCGTGATCACCCATAATTTCCTCGTAGTACGCCGAGTCGATTCGTAAACATATGCAATTCTATGCAGGCTGTAAGCAAACTTAGCCTGCTTTCACTACTTCGTCAGTGGTGCTGCGTTTCACGGCCAGTGGTCTTCTAAAAACCCTGAAGCAAGAGGACATGATCCCAAAAGCACTCTCTACTGTTTTTCTGGCTCGATAATTGAATATTCGCTCCTCCGCGGTCAGCTGCTGTGTAGGTAACGGTCTCATTAAATAATCCTTGAGAGGAAATCTCCGTCACCTCCAAAAACTTGGTAGTGCTTCTTCCGTTCAAGAAAGAGGTTTACAGGGTGGAAGATCTAAACTTTTTATATTCAAGCATTGGGCAAGGCTGCAGTTTGCAAACGTCGCTTTGTTTTTCGCGTGAATCGACGTCAGCAAACGTAAACCTTTGCTGTGCGTCTTCTACAACCATCAGCAGTTTTTATTGTTTTTTTTGTAATCGAAATACAATGAGCCACTTAGTGCGGGTTTTTCCAGGATATGCTTTCCATCGATAGAGCCGTCGCAGTTGGGGACGTTCCACCACATTTCAAAATCATTGACCAAGTTGCACAGATTTATCAGATTGCTTTGCACGTGTCTGGTACGACTGTAAACATCGTTGACTTTTGTGTTTGGTAGAAGGCAATCTTTCGGTCAAAGATGTAGGAGCAGGCGAATTTTTGGGGGTGCAAAGGATATTCGGACAAGGTTGTGAGACTCACAGTATAGTTATAATATGATACATACCACGTATGTCTGCGTAGAATGAAGCAGCCTTAGGCGTACCTCAGCTAGGTGTGATGTTCCTTGCTGACTGCAACAGCTGGGGAGTGAATGGAACGCCATACAAACTGAGGCAGATGCTCAAAAGTACTGAGTCGGCTGGGCTTTGGCAATGTTCTTGCACAGTCCAGCGTACTTTTATTTAGTTAAAGTTCCGCATTTTCTGTTTGCAAGTCTATGGCAGCTTAGTAGAGGAAAATATAATGTACCAACACCTAAAGAAAATTTGTAGGGAGAACGTTTGTCGCATAAAAGTCTTACGAACAAACTTAGGGAAATATGGGCAAAATATCCTTTGCACCCCCAAAAAGTTGCCAGCTCCTACTCTAGAAACGTCAGCGTCTTTTTTGGCGGCAGTGAATGTGTAAATGGAGCAATATTGAGCAAAGAACTTTTCGTTTGCGCAGATAAACATCAATGGCTACTTTTATACTAACTGGAATATGAGCAGGCCTGTAACCAGGGAAGGGGAAGCCCCCCTAGAATAATGTTCGCCCCCCCTGGAAAAATGTGTTGGACATATTTTAAAGCTATTGGACATAGTTTAAAAAACTTCTTCACCCTCTCGTAAAACTCTTCGCCCCCCCTGGTGTCCCAAGCTGGTTACGGGCCTGAATATGAGCCATATTTGTACACTGCAAAAATGACAGCGAATTATGTTACGTCAGTGAAAGTTGTATTACGACAAGAATCTTCGGAAATCTCGGAATGAAATGCTTTTCTGTAGTTCGCAGCGGAATTAAAAACAATCCTTACAGGTTAAATTTCTTACGAACTTGAGATATAGGAACTTTTTTCATTCCATTTTGATTATGGTGGGTGCTATTGATAGCTTACAAGGCAATTCTAATAATTTCAAACCTATGACACTTTTGGTGATTCCAGAGAATGAGGGTACTGTACTACCAGGCCCGTAACCAGGGGGGAGCAGCCCCCTGAAAAATGTGTTGGACATAGTTTAAGCAGTTTAAAAAATTTAAGCCACTCTCAGAAAACTCTTCGCCGCCACTGATGTCCTAAGCTGGTTACGGGCCTGTGTAGGCTACTACATTTATTGACATACAATGCAGATAAGTTGATTAGTTTGCATTCAGTGAATCTATCTAACCTGGGTTTGCTCGCAGTAATTACTTGAGTGCAGTGCCATGTTAGCTATGAGGCCCGTGAGGCACAGGCCTCAGGGGCCCTGCAGTCAAGGGCCCCCCAATGTGAAAGCTGACATTCAATACAGTTACAGCCTGTCTACGCACTATGCTTGTTGCCCAACGTTCAATGCAATATACCATGGGTGGCCAACATGACGATCGCGATCGACCGGTCGATCGCCGATTTTACACTGAATTGACAACATACCTAAAAAGAACATTTTTCAATCAATATTTTAGAAAGTACATGAAACTGAAGAAGTTGCATTTTGCGATATTTCGTACTTGTGCCTTTGTTACCGACTGGTCGATCGCGAGTTATCAAGAAAGTTTCTAGTCGTTCCCATTCGAAGACAAGTTGGCCGCCCTGCAATATACAGATTATGCGTACAACAGAAAAAACACATTACAGGCGCTTGTGGCATCATAGAAGAACGATATGGCATCGTACTTACGACACAGAAGAGGGCATAAAGCAAGGGTCGGCAACCTTTCCCGAGTCGTGGGCCATAAACAAACTCTGCAAGGTATGGCGGGCCGTACTAATTTTCCGCCAACAATTCCGTTCCTTCGCTGTTGTCAAACCTTGGAAATTTAAGGAATTTTAATCAGCTTAACTCTGATTTTCACAGTTCATAGCGAAAGCCTAAAATGCAACACACAGTGCATTTACCATGCAGTTTCTCATACGTAATTCCTCGTAAGTATTCAAACAATAAGTTGCAAGGAGGGCAGATTTATAAAATATAACACTGTATCATTATAGGCGGGCCATACAGTTACTACAATTTGGTGAAGCGACTGCGGGCCGGATCCGGCCCGCGGGCCGTAGGCTGCCCATCCCTGGCATAAAGCAGCACGAGAGTCAACTATTACGGAAACTAAACTTTGACAAGCTGATACATGAATTTGCTTGCAAAAAAAGCACGCAAAGTACTATTGCAGTTTGAGTGTCTCACATGGTGGGAAAAACTGAGAACGTTTTCATATTCCTGAGTTATGATAGGACAAACGTTTTCGTATTACACATCCACCCTTTTCATTTGATGTTGCAGAGTGTGTTATTTCGCGTGATGAACACGAGTATCATGGGGACACCATGCGACATTAGTTTATAATGAAAAGATGGAGGTCCTCGAAAGATTGTGCCTCAGGGCCCTTAAAAGCCTCATCTGGCCCTGCTTGAGTGCATTTATATTCAAATTTTACTTACGTCAAATCAAAGCAGAAAAGTCATTGTCTTATATTATTTGCAAGTTTTGGGAGCCTTTCAGCCTCACAACAACAGTGCACAAAGCTTCATATCATTAAAGACTTTCTCAGAGACACAGCAGTGCTAACCCCAGTGGATGTTTTCTCGCAAGTCGCGACTAGCACATAGGCCTAGTGCGTAACATTCGCGTTCCATCGAAACGCGCCTTCGCGCGAGAAAATGTCGCGTCGCCTTCGTTTTGCGTTCGCTTCGCGTTTGGTGTAAACCGGCCTTAACACTCGCTCGCCACGGCAGATTGTATAGCGCCCTGCACCCAAAATTATAATCTACACGAAATCTCTGCACGCATGATTTCCTGGAATTACACCATAATTGTAATGCATGCATGGGCGTACAGTAAGAACGAAAAAGTACATTTTTACTGCATTTGAACATCGGGAAAAGTGGCTCACAGCTTGTTTGCTGCACAATATTGGTATCGCAGTTGTCTCTGAATGTCTTTGTCATCTGAGAGCTCAGTATCCAGTACAGCTCCCAGATATTTGTGTTCATAGGTGTACGGGAGTGCAAATTTTTGGGGATGCAAAAAGTTTTTGCCCAAATTTGATCTTGTATTTCCCAAATAACGTATAAACAGCATACCATTGTATACAAATCAAGGTTTCTGCATGCCTAATTAGGCCTACCAATTACCGGGGTTCAAAGCCGTACAACCTCAACTAGCAATCAATATTCTGCATGGCTACATGTGAACAATGGTATCATTTACTGTGCTGAAAAATGTTAGCTAATTACAATAAAATACCCCCAGAAATTGCTGTTCATGCCACCACACGTGGAAGGTGTTGTTCAGAATCTTCATTTAAGTTTTTATATATGTTGTAAACTTATTCTTGCAACACGATCATCCTAATAGCTAAGATCTGTTCTCCTCTAGCATAGATGTGTGCATTTGTGTTGGCCACAATGGCAATCAATCTGGAAAAGGAGTAAAATATCGGGTTACGATCTAAAGTATTGCATTGCTGCAAATAGGTCAAGTCTCAAGTAAGTAGAGGGAAAGGAGGCCATTTAATACATAGCATATAACTTAACTTTCCACATTGGGCAATCTTCATCTTCACTGCAGTGTGCTGTAGGCCTACTTAAAATACTGAAACTTACTTAAACGTTTACAGCTTCTAAAGTCACATTATTAAAACCAAAAATCCACTCCAGTTTAGACAGTTAAATGTGCATTGAACACAGCATGCTAAGAAAAAATAGCAATATGGGACTGATTCACGCAAATACTGCAGCCTATATGATCAACTACTAAGGAATGTGTACAAATGCACATTTCCAATGACAAATGACTTATAGCCTCAACAAGAATGTTTTATAAAAATGGCAGTGCTTCACTGCACTGCATTAGCATAAGTGAATTATCCAGTGCAATAAATAGTACAGTGGCTACTGTTCGTGAAAACTTCACTTCACAGCATTAAATTGATACAATAAAATTTGGCAGGATGCAACATATGCAATTCATTGCATGAAACAAACAGAAAATATGAAAACCTAAACAGTATAAAATCACAGTTACATTACCACCACGCAAGATATTACAGCTGCATTTACTTAGTTAATTCTAATAATGAATACTTCATGGAAACAGGTTTGCACTTGCAAATCTCACAACATCAAGCACGTTTGAAACACGAAAACTTCACAGTATCATATTACAGCTACCCCACAGTACTACTGCAAAACATTTTGCAGCTACATCTACATTTTAGTTGTACACTTTACAGCATCAACAATATGAAGTTTACAAAAATTAGGGTTAGTTGAAATGGTGAGTTACCATTACATGTTCCTAATTTAAATATGTTTCTAACTCTACCCAAATTTGAATAAAATTGTTTCATTTGGTCTAATTTTGATTTGGGCTGTTGCAATTTGCTCAAATATTCATAATATATGCAAATCTGAATGACACTCTTCCAATTTGCCCAGATGGTCCCAATTGCATCCAAGTTTGAATGAAGCTCTTTCAATTACCCAAATGCGATCAAGGCTGTTGGAATTTGCCCAAGTGTTTCTAAATGTGTGCAATTTTAAATGAAGTGGTTATATATTATTCAAATTGGAATGAAGCTGTTTGAAGTTACCCAAAATTGAATGAAGATGTTCCACTTGGCCCAAAGTTAAATGGAGCTATTTTTGCTTGTCCAGAGTTGATTTAGTCTGTTGGAATGTACCCAAATTTTTCCAATTTATGGAAACATTTTTAACTTCACCCAAATTTGAATGAAGTTGTCCCAATTTGCCCAAATTTCATTACGATTGTTAAAATTACCCAAATGATTTTGATCTTATCCAAATTTGAATAAAACTCTTCATAGGCGTAGCCAGTGGGCGGCCAAAGGGGTCATGCCCCATCCCAAATTTTCAGAAAATATAATCATTTTGTGCTTTGAGAGGCATTTTTCCAAGCAAAATGGTGTTATTCGCCTAAAATCAAACATTTTGGCCCCCCCAAATTTTTGGGCTGGTTACGCCACTGAAACTCTTATAATTCACCCAGAAATTTCCAAACGTACTAAAATTTTAATGGAGCTTTTCTATATAGCCTGTCTTTCAACAAGACCATTTGAAGTTGTCCACATTGAATGAAGCTGTTGCAAATTAGCAAAGTTTGATTTGACTGATGGACTTCACCCAAGTGTTTCCAGTTTATCTAAATGTTTTTGTTTTCACCCAAGTTTGATTAAAGCTTTTCTCATTTGCCCAAATTTAATTGATGCTGTTGTACCTTACCCAAATGCTCCTATTTTACTCAAATGCTTTGAATTTTACGCAAAACGTTATTAAATTTTTTTAGTTGGCCCAATCTCGATGAAGGCTGTTGCAATTACCACATGATTCCAGTTCACTCAAGGGCAGTGTATATTTTGCCATCAGGAACAAAAAAGAATGGCAAACTATTTTGCCGTTTTGGCTATTGTTTTACCGTTGATTTGGTTATTATTTTGCCTTAGTTTGGAAAAGAGACACTGCCTCACTTACATGTGAATGTAGCTGTATACTTTGCCCAAATTTTGAAAAATTTTGCCCAAATAATGGCCAATTTTTCAGCGTTGGGGATGCGACAGCATCCCCTGCATCCCCATGCCGTACGCTTATGTTTGTGTTGGTCAACAGATTTTACGTTTTGACCACCCAGTGTCAGTAATGGGGTGACTACGCTTTTTGCACTCTTAGCCTTAAACGTCATAAAAAAAGTTTTGCTGGAATTGAAAATAATTCCATGCGATTCTGCATAAGTCTGACACACATCAAGTATAGGCTTACTTTGCAACCCTCTTACACTTGGGCAAAACACACAAATATCATCAGCAAACATCAAATGATTCCATGATACTTCACCAAAATACATGGGCGCAATTAGGTGAGGGACACGGGGAACGTGTCCTCCCCACTATTTCAGACAGTGGGGATATAATATGCCATCTCCCCCATGTTTTCTCTTTAGGTTTCGTAATATATTGATTTCACACCAACCTTCCCCCCCGCACATTTTACAACAAAATTGCACCCATGCCAACATAACACCCTGTTTCGATGTTTTTTATTTCAGTGGATAAATCATCTAAAATACAGCAAAAAGTATGGACTCAATACTTCCCCTTGTCTAACCCCATTAACATAGGCGTACGAGGCGGGGGTGGGGGTGGGGCGGCCGCCCCCCCAGGCTTGAAAATTTTCAGGGCAAGCGCTATAGTTGCTCAAAAATCCTGGATGATAAAAAAAATATTTCAATACAGTGAAAAATTCCAAGGCAACTGTTTTTCAGGGCAAGCGCAAGTGCTCAAATATCCTGAATGATAAAAAATACATATTCAATGCAGTGAAACTTCCAGGGCAACTCTGTTTTTCAGGGCAAGCGCTAGTTGCTCAAAAATCCTGAATGATAAAATATATTTCAATACAGGTAAAAATTCCAGGGCAACTCTGTTTTTCAGGGAAAGCGCAAGTTGCTCAAAAATCCTGAATAATAAAAAACATATATTCAGTACTGTGAATTCAGGGCACCCTCTGTTTTTCAGGGCAAGCGCAAGTTGTTCAAAAATCCTGAATGTAAAAAGTAGAGATCGACCGATATATCGGCCGATAGTTGGGTTTTACCGATATATCGGTATCGGCCAAAATGGCCGATATTATCGGCCTCAATAGGAGTTGACAAAACGCTGTTATATTCCTCACGCATCCAGACAACTTGCGCAAGAAAGCACAACGAAGCAGGTCAAGACAGTTATCTTACAACAACGCTAGCAGGTGCGGTTTCATAAACAAACAGACAAGATTAACCATGGAGCGTGCGTCGGCCGTCACAACCGAAACAAAAGCATCATCGGGAAATTTCGCAATGCTTGAAGCCACCACGTGCAGGTGTTGTGCACGAATAAATTCCCGTTATACCTCCGGATGTTTTGGCAGCACGAAAAGTTTGACTGGTACTTAAGGTGCAGACGTCCAATCGATGCCTAGTTTAGCGCAGATAATTTAAAAAAGCTTGCATGAAAAATGAATTGCGTTATGTTAAGCAACATTTATGGCGTTATGAATGTGGTTGCAAATGCAGTCGTTACTCATTAGTGACGACAACTGTCGCTATGAAGCAGTTGCAAGTAACATCTTAAAAGGATTCTACTTTTCTTAACTTGATGTATTAGGCTATAAGCGCGCGGGTTTATCCTGCACGCAAGCCAAAACATCGTGTTCCTGGGTTAACTTAATCGACATTTTCCACGAGTCTTGATAATGATATTGTGATCTCACAATCCAAGCTATTGCAAACGTGAAACCAGCGTTTGTGGATGTGGCACACAAGCATCGGGTGCGCTACTCCAACATTTCACAAATACATTGAAGCGATGATTTGTCGTTCGGTCCGCTAGCAGCGCGGTAGTCAGTGTTCATTGTTGCACTTGCATCACAATTGCGGTTGTCCGTTTGTTAAACACGATTAACAAAAGCAGTGTTTGCAACAACGCAACTTACGCAAGTTAAAAGTGCATTGTTTGTAATTGGATCAGAAATACGGCGGCATTATTGCACAATCGTCGGATGCGCAATGCGCACATGTGCACCTTAGCTATTGTTATGGCGACTTGTTCTTATGGAATTTACTTCTGGCGGAGGGGCGGTAATCAGTTATAGCCTTAATAGTGCTGCTTTTGTTTAGGCTAGGTTATAGATGACCGGCTAACTCACTGTAAGCTACTTGGTGAAAATGCAGATAAACTTTGCTTTCTGCATGACAATCTTAAACTGTTGATATGGAACTACTGAGAATTGACAAATCAGTTGAGGTATTTCATTTCATACCAATGCCAATACTTCAGTTGCAGTAACTAATGGAACTAGTTTTTCTTTTTTAAGGACATGCAGTTATTTAATGTCACATTACATCAAAATTCCCAACTTGATTCAAGACCTGGATTGACTTTTCAAATTGAAAACCCATTGAGTTGCAGAAGAGTCTGAAAGGTTGATTTGTGAAATATATACAAAAACAAAATTTACAAGATTTATGTAGTACAGTAACTGTAAACAAACATACATACTATCAAAGACCAAAAAAGTTACAGCTGTTTTGGAAATATTTTCTTTGGAAATATTTTCACTTTTGGCAATGGTTAATTGAATACAGTGTTGTACTATTTTAACCTCCTTAACTTGGTGCTCCATTTTGTACTTCCTTCCTTTTCATTGTTCAGCATCTTTCAACTTTCAAGCTTTGTGTTTGCTTTTTCGGGTTTAAACACCGTAGGCAGTTCTCTTACATTCAGTGTTCAATTCTTATTGCTTTGTTATTTTAACACTTTTTTTATTCATGGCACTGTGTTTATTCATTGTAAACAGTGTATACTATCCTAACAAGTTAGGCTAATCAAATATTGAAATTGCTCCAATTAAAAAATTCTAACTTATAAAAAAAGGTAAGGCATAAATACATCATAGTTTTGATAATGAAGCGGAAAACAAGATTTAAAAATTTTGGAAATATCGGTATCGGCCTCAAAAAAGCTATATCGGTCGATCTCTAGTAAAAAGTATATTTCATACCGCGAAAATTTTCAGGGCAACTCTGTTTTTCAGGGCAAGCGCTAGTTGCTCAAAAATCCTTAATGATAAAATATAACCCAATACAGGTAAAAATTCCAGGGCAACTGTGTTTTTCAGGGCAAGCGCAAGTTGCTCAAAAATCCTGAATAATAAAAAATATATATTCAGTACTGTGAATTCAGGGCACCCTCTGTTTTTCAGGGCAAGCGCAAGTTGTTCAAAACTCCTGAATAGTAAAAAATATATTCAATACAGTGAAAAATTTCAGGGGAAACTCTGTTTTTCAGGGCAAGCGCAAGTTGTTAAAAATCCTGGATGTAAAAAGCATATTCACTACAGTGAAAATTTTCAGGGCAACTGTTTTTTTCAGGGGAAGCGCAAGTTGCTCAAAAATCGTGAACTGTGAAAAATTTTAAATACAGTGTATATTCACATGAGGACGATCCGTGTAATTTGGGCTAGTGCAGTTTGTAATTAGGATCAGCGTCGTGATTGGTTATAGTGACTTTGATCTGGATCAAGCCCTCGTTTTCTGTAACAATCGAACAATCGGATGTCGATAGTTAAACAGTTTTATATAAGAATTCGGTAACTCTTTCTTTGTTCGTTTTCGAGCCTTTGTTCGTTTTCGCTGGGTAGAGGTGCAGGGTGTTAAGATGATAGATTTTTTGTATTAACAGGAGTTTTAGAAGCGGGCAGCACGGACGTGCAGATTGCTTGGTTCTTTTGAGTGCGCGTCTTTAAGTGCCTTGCTCAAGCGCACAGCAGTGATAACACAGGCAGGTTTAGGGATTAGGGAGTCGGACCATACGATCCGGAACAGTCGCTTTTAAAACATTGCGTTGCGTCATCGACGTCGCGTACATATTTTCATCAGTAAAGGCAATTACTGTAAAATTTCTTGTCTGGGAGAGCACAACACGCAAAGAACTTCAACCCCTTGAGTTAACAAGCAAGGTAACTACAGAATTTGCCTATAACGGCACCTCAAGGGGATTGCATAGTGAATGATATTGCCGAATGGACATTATAAGCGAATTGAAATGCATATAAAGGATGTCATCGAGACCAAACAAAATGTAACGGTATGGGCGAATTGACGTCACAGAGGAGGCCGTTATAAACGAATTCAGCTGTATCGAACAGATTTACATAGGGTTTCCCATTCGGATTAAACTAAAAAGTTAGTTTCAGGGCAAATTTGTTATTTTCAGGGCAAATTGCTATTTTTTTGAGG
>Ga0210059_1012917_pt1 | contig 12548 bp, 9 predicted proteins | sample Ectturendosymbi2_FD_188042 | JGI IMG/M metagenome (GOLD analysis project Ga0210059, IMG submission 188042) | Ecteinascidia turbinata endosymbiont from Florida, USA - Sample 2 (SPAdes) (version 2) | ecosystem: Host-associated > Tunicates > Ascidians > Unclassified | place: Key West, Florida...
AAGCGAAGCGAAAAGTGTATCAGCAGTTGAAGGCGGAAAAACAACCAGGGGTGAGCGTCCACAAAAAAAACAAGGGGGGTACAGGATGCAGGGCAGTTTTGGTGTGCAGTTGCGTAAACGAGGAAAAGTGTCAAGATGCCGAAATTCGTAGGGCTCGGGAACGGTCATTCCGAAGAGGAAAACAGAGGCAAGGCGTGTAGGTTAGACGGGACAGTGCAGGAAATGTCGCTGAAAGAGCGATAGTGATGACGTTGAAACGGGCTGATGTTTACGAGGAAGGAGCGTTACTTCCCTGTGCAGGTAAAAAGATGCAGAGTTGTTTCAGGTAGGAGCCATCCACTGGCTGTGGGAAACCTGAAAAGTGCATTCGCTGACTTTGAGATCTTCCAAGGAAAAAGCTGTGCTTGCGACGCTGTCGAACGAGTGAGTCAATTAAAGGACATTGGAAGTGGTCGCATGGGCTCAGACTATGTTGCAGCGACGAATGTGCTGAGAGGAAGATTCTACTTGAATGTTGAACGCTGAAATCAATGCAGTAAGGTTTTCCTCGGTAGGAAATCGGGCCAAGAAAGACGGCAAGCTCAGCCCGCAGCTGGACGAGCACTCGCCCGCGAGTAGGCTCGTGGTAAGCGAAGAGAGGTCGAAAAGCAAACTTCCAGCCGTGCGGCAGAGAATGAACAGTCTTTCCGTCAGGCCAACTGGGTAAGAGTGAGATGCCACTTTGAAGTGATTTTTAAAGTCTTTGATCACATCGAGGTTTGAACTTACTGCCATCGAGGCGGATATTCGTTGCTTTACCACAGGGTGCCGTAAAATATGTTTTTCTTCTGTAGTGTGCCGTAAACCTAAAAAGGTTGGGCCGGAACCACTGGAGTACTGGGCGGGCATCATCAACTCTTATTGAAATATAATTGTCTGCATGTTTAAAATCGTATAAATAATCAACTTTACTAATAAATGCTATTTCCTTCAAATATTGTTATCTCATTTTTTGCGGAGCTACTTTGTTTTTCAGCACACGACTAAATCTTTTGCAGTAACTAGCTTTACAGTATTACCATTATAACAATTGCGATAAACAAACATATACTTGAGCAATGGTCCCACGCATTTCCACTCCAATTCACCAGTTTATAGAACAAATTTACTTTTTACGCTGTTCCAATAATAACATTGCCCTTGACAAATACCCAGATTATATACAAGTTCTTGGGGTTTAGAGAGTTCTGACAGTTAGAATACACAATCATTGAACTGGTTGCATATCGAGGAAAAATAAGCAGCTGGAACGAGTGGGATGGATGCAATTACAATATACATGGGCATCCTGTGAATGTTCGTAAACTGCAAATATTAAGCTATGCTCAGAACGAAAGCAATGGAAAGGCAAAAGGCTAGGAAACAAGAGAAGTGAGTGAAACATTAACTGACGAAAAGTACATTCGTGAAACGAAATAATGGCGGTTATAGAAATATTTGAGTTTATATGTTATTAATTTTGGCAACGCTGAAAGTTCTTCGAACCATGGCATGTTGCCTCTTCTAAACTGTAGTGAAAGCAACCCTAGCTCTTTTCGAGTAAACCATGTTAAGAATTACCCCGGCAGCGCCGGCCTTTAGCCGATTGGACCGATTGCTTCCATTCGGGGCCGGCGCAGAAGGGGGTCCCGTACTACGCCTACTAGCCAGTTGCGTAGCAAGGGGGGCCCTGGGCCCCGGGCGGCACCTTCTTGGAGACGGCACTTGGTTGATAAAAACTAAATTTTGGAAGGAATTTAAAATTTATAATTCTTCTTTATTACTTTTAAATAAAGTTTTAACCGGTCTAACTCTTCAGTTTTTGTGTTTAGAAGCCCTAGACTGGTAGGCTAGTCTAAGAAAACACATCTGGCTGTGGAGATAGCAAATTGATGAAATGTTTACTCCAAAATCTGGGTCAAATCCAATGTGCTAAATTACCCCGGTGTTTGTCTTGAAATCAGGGCATTTTGACACACTTACTTGGGGAGCAAATATGCCCCAGTCATTACACCTTCCTCTCCAGACAAAGCGTTTCCCCTATCCCAGTCAAAAGTCCTTAGAACAAAGGAAAGAGATGATGACATTCGACAAGTGTCATCATCTCTTCCCTTTGTTCATCTCTTCCCTTTGTTCGACTGCAGATTACAAAATATTACTGATCTGGTATTTCGAGGTTTATATTGCCCCTCCTCTCAAAATCTGATAAAAAGGCTTTGCATTAAATCACTGCAAAAAGTCAAGGATAGCTTAAATCATTTTCCTCCTATCAATGGTTCTTTAACAACGCCTCAACCACACATCATAACATCACCTGACACCTAGTCATTGGCGACGAACATTTCGCTGGGGCGGCAATGGCTAGTCAGCCTCTCAATTGGAGTGTTGGGTGTTTGATCCACGTGTAACTGAGTGAATCGCCGTAGTGCTCCTTAGGAAGAGTGTTCTTAACCGCCCTGGCAAGAAACATAGTTCAGGCGTTGGCTTACCGCTGTTTGCCGTCACCAAAATTAAAAAAGCCATTTCTTGGCGCATTTCATACTATTTTTTAATGTTCCGCGAGATATTTCTAAGAAGTGCCATAAACTGTAGTCTGGTGATTAGGTGAGGTTATCAATAATAAATTTTGGCGGTTGAAGTGAAGAACTCTGCAAAAGTAACATTGCTCAGTTTCAGTGCAACTGCTGTTTTTCCGCATGACGTAGGAGAAGGTGGGCACAGTAGGACACAGTCGTCTTTTTTTATTTATTCAAAATGTTGAAAACGTCGAACTTTAAAGTATCCATGGTGATTAAGTCTCATACCAGCCGTAGTACTAAAATGAATTTTTCCTTGATAGGCATCCGTTTTTACGAGTTACAGAGCAAGTTGTGTTTTTGCTACCCAAAAGTAATTTCCAAAATCGCATTTATATTTGGATTTTGCCCACATTAATCAACATCTTCTGTTCTGAGTTTTTGTGACATTGTAGTCAGGGCAGTGCAACATTACTTGATAATGCCAGATTTTGAATTCTGTTTAAGTTGAGTTGGTACTTCATTTTAGTTTTTAGGTATGCATGGGGCACATCTGACAAAAACAAACGGGGCACACTCAACACATTGCCACCAGGTCAGTCTAAACAAGGTAAAGCTTCGGGGGTTATATTTGAATGCAGTACAGAATAACTGTGATCTATGAGCATTTTTAAGTTTATTATGTGCTTAAAGGCACATTATATTTGTATGGTAAAGCATGAATTTCAGCATACTGCATTGGTTTCATTTAATGTTTGGTTATCATACACAAATATGTTTTTCCATGCAGTGATAGTGGGTAATTAGAATCTGAAAAAAGTGGAGAGGCAGTCAGCAAGTCCATTACATGGGATATCACGTGAACACTATGCAATGCATGCAACCCAACTTTTTATTGACCTGTCAGGTGTACCCATGCTCATGTCGAGTGTGCCCCATGCCCCACGCATGGGGCACACTCGACAGAACAAGTACCCTTTTTAAATTGACTGTAAAATTTTTTCTGAAGGGCGTTGTTTTCATGTTTTGGCATGATATTGTGTATATGGAGTTGCTTTTGCGTGTGACATATTTTGAGTTTGTTTAGACTTGAACTAAAGTAGCAGAAAAGGTGTTGCTCTTATTTTGATGAATTTATCATGGTTTGGTAATACAGCTTTTGAAATAGATGTCTCTTGGTAACCAGTTACGTCGCCACAGGGAGATTTGGTGGGCTTAGCCCTCACCAAACAAATTTCCAAGCTCCCCAAATTGAACTATGAAACACTGTAAATCAGTGGATTTTTTGTCAAATTTTAGCATGTCAAGCTCCCCTGCACAAATATAAAGCCTCCCTATTTAAGACGTTCCGGCGACGGTTCTGTTTGTAACGGACGAAGGCAAGGATGTGACTGCGTATGCTTCGCGCCACTACGTCACTACCGAAACAGCCCTTGGCGTTTTTCATTTTTCACAGCGCTTTTCTCCTGACTGACCACAAGAACTTGCACCACGATCACTGCAGTTCAATTTGCAATGCACTGTTGATAACAGTAGTTATCAAAACGTTTGCAATATGTCGTTTTCACTGGCCGTGGTTTCACTATGAGACTGCACCAAATAGTTCGAATACAGTGAGCCCACAAGAACTTCCACACTGGATCTTCTCGTTTCACTGCAGACTTTTGTCTAGCAGTGAGAATCTGCGTATCACTATCACATCTGTGAGATCGCAGCCATGTTTCAATGCAGTGCAAAAAGTTGTGGGGACGCCGTTCCCACCCCGCTACACCCCTAAAAAAGACCAACAGCTAGACCAAGTGTGCAGGTCACCATGAAAGCTGCAAGTTAGCATTTCTCACCCAGAGCCAGTTTTACGCCTATTTGGACCTATTTTATCAAAATGGGTCTCGCACCTATAGAGGGCCTCGCGCAAGTGCCGACAAAGTTAACGTTTGAAGCCTTTTATATATTCTAAAAGAATTAAACCACTACTGAAACGTGAAGTGAACAAAGAAATGTCCTGTACATCATTGAAATCATGCTATGAAATTAATATTATAGCCTGCTATATGCTCTTATACATACTTTTTTAGTTTTAGAAAGAGATATTAAACGAAATAACATACTTAAATGTTTACATTTGTAAAGTAGGTGTGCCGCCAACACATCCCTTAATTTTTTCGTTTGATTCCCTGGAATGAGTAAACTAGGTGGGTTTACCGGAGGCTAAAAGCCAACAGGGAAGAACATTTGACGAAGCATGTTGGATCCATATATGCACATGTAAAGAAAGCAAAAAAAAATTGGAAAGTAATGAGAACCGTCGCCCGAAAGTCGTCTACAGGAGGGTTTTACGTTTGTGCGGGGAGGGCTTTGACATGCAAAATATGACAAGAATTCCACTAATTATGGTGTTTCATATTTCAATTTTGGGGGGTTTGCAGCTTTGTTTGGGGGGCTAAGCCCACCAAAGCCCCCCGCATGGCGATGGGGCTAAAGGTAATAATGAGGAAGGTGGCGACAAGCAGAAAAAAAGTAAGGCTCATAAACGACAATGAAAAACAAGACTCATTTTAGTTTGTGTTTGATTGTGAGCTTCAAAATGCTTTATTAATCCTTATGTCTTTAAATAAGCACGTAACACGATCTCTTTCATTTTAAATTCCTGTAAGCAAATTTGAGACGTGGAAAGGGCGGCACTTAGCCTCGCTACGCCACTGGCCTCCCCTAAAATTTCAAAAAAATGTGTAGTTGTTAGGTACAATAACAAAATACAATCATTATATGCCCCCGAAAATATCAGCTGATTGCGGCCTTGCATTGCGCGTTAAACTGTCAGCCACCTGACACTTAGTGCTTCTTTTCTGTCCGAATGGGACATTTCGGCGATGACGTTTCGGCGATGGACGTTTCGGCGATGCACTTTACTGTAGATCAACGTTGTTGCTTCCATATTTTTGAACTTACCCACAGTGTCAACCCTGCTCAATTGCTTTAGGAAAATTTCTGCTGTTGGTATTCATGGCCAAGGTGGCCAGAGAAAACTTGTCAGACGTCCAAGGAAAAAGCTTACTTGGCATTTTATTGTAAGTATGTGAGTTGGAGTTTGCCCTTGTGCAAAGTCTGGCAAGTATCCCGCTCCGCCAAACGCGTGTACGCGTTCGCCCAGAGGCAATCTTTGGCACCCCACTGTTGGAACAACTCCGGGAAGCAACTGTTGGCAAGGCATTGGAAGTACGAATCGATTCATACACTGACAGACAACCAACAGAAAAAAGAACGAATATACTCCTAAATTAGCTATGAAATGCAATCAGAATAACTACGCGAAAGCTGAAGCAATAATTGCTGTCCAGGTTTAACTTTTGTGGAAACTCACAAACGCTTCATGCCAGCAGAAAGAAATGTCACAAGCCATGTTTCCTTCCACACATGGTCACGGTCGCACAAAGCTCTTCCAAACTTCCGGCGGAAGAGAAACCACATCTGCCCTCAGGATGACAACAAAAACGCTTATCAAGCATACATCCTTTGCAGTCTAACCATTGAAGTTTTTCAAAGACACACTTTTTACCCTACAAAACATCTGCGACCACCATCGCCGAAACGTCCCGTCGCCGAAACCTCCCATCGCCGAAACGGCGTCGCCGAAACAACGTCGCCGAAACTGCATCGCCGAAATGTCTTAAACCAGTGGTTCTCAACCTTCTTTATCCCATGCACCCCTTTAACCGTTATTCACTGATAAAATACCCCCCTTATAAATTTAGTTTGTAAAGAACACTTTTACATCAGTACACTAAGAGAAACTAAACTCTTCACAATTGATAAGCTAAACTATATTACATTTTAAACAAAATCCTAAATACAAAATTCCCCCCTGGTGGGAATTCCCAACCGGTTGAGAACCCCTGTCCTAGACCCCTTTTCTGTGGGGTTATGTGAAAGGACATCCTGTTCTTACCCTTGCAATGTGGTCTCGATTCTTAAAGGTCAACTCAGATCACGATGTACAAACATCCTTCACAGCAATTTAACGGAGTACGTCATTTAAAAATACTCGGCAACATAGAACCTGCAGCCCGAAGCGCGCACAAACTAGGCACAGTCCACAAGCTTCTTGGGATTTCAAACGGGTTTTCATCAGCGAAATAAGAAGGCTAGAACCGTTCACACAAAAATCACTTCAAGTGGTAAACGTAGAAAGAAACGAAACAAGTAAACCTTTTCACAATCGAGTTGCGGCCGACAACCCACAATCATTAAAACCGGCGCGATGATGGGCAGCAAGGAAAGAAAGCGCAGAGAATGTCAGACTCGATTGATTTTAATCTCAATGCGGCGCGTATGGCAGTAAAATGAAAAACCTGCGATAAAAGCGTTTCTCACAAAGACACTGCACAACACAAACAGTTGCTCTTGAAATGCACAGACTGATGCAAGTAACTTCGACAATCTCTTATGGCACAACTGGTGTGTTCGAAATTGGAAAATGTCTTGAAGTGAAGCTTTGCGGTGCTGCAAACAAAGTTTAGCTAATACGAATAGACATCGCGATTGAAAAGATCTAATCCCTCTATTTTATCCAAAATGATGATCTCAAAACAAAACAACACATAGACAGAAGAAGATTGCACTAAAGTCTGTGGGCTTTAATCTGCATGCACTCTCGTCAATGCTGCTCGCACATCCTCCAAATCTTTTTGAGTCTGTGTCTTACTCATCGTTTTGAATTTTTTCTCCAGCTTGGCAAGATCATCATCGGTCAGAACAGACTTTGCAGGGTCGTCATGCATTCCTCTTTCCAGTTCGCTGCAAGTTACAGGTCAAAGCTTTGGCAAATACTGAAAACACGTTGGTAGACAATGTTTGATAAATGTGTCAACCTCTTGTATTGCGGGACATGATAGTCGAGGAAGTCCACAAAGTTTTAGACACGAAAGAACAAGGTAGATAGTAACTCAAGTAGTCGATAAGGATAATCCCTTAGTAGTGCCATTTTGAGTTTTTTGAGACTGAACTTCAATCAGGTCAAAAAATCAACATGCGCAGTTCAGTTTAGTTTCGTTATACTCGCTTTTGCACTCTTTCGGAGTGTCACTAAACTAGTTGTTTGCAGCGCCATGGATCACGCAGCTGCTTTCGCAGTGAATGCTGCATTGGTGGCGAATGCGAATCAACGGTAGCACCGCGCGTAAATCATTTCCTTGCACCCGCCCCATAAACGCTGGTAACGAAGCTGAACAAACCGCAAGCACCGTTTTTCAAGGCTGCGGTGTGACTCAGCCTACGAGCTGTGGTGGCGTGTGTTCAGTGGCATAGCCAGCCCAAAAATTTGCGGGGGCCAAAAATTTTAGGGGAGGGCAAAAGTTTGATTTTAGGCAAATAACACTATTTTGTTTGGAAAAAAGCCTCTCAAAGCACAAAATAACTACATTTTCTAAAAGTTTGGGGGGGCATGGCCCCTTTGGCCCCCCCTAGCTACGCCTATGCGTGTGTTTGACCAACTTCACCAATTAGCCGGTAAGTCAACATGCTCCACCAGCAAAAATGTGTCTGTTACATAAATTACGCGCGAATCAGACATAAACGTTAATGCAAAGTTGAAATACACAATGTTAAATGTTAGTCTTAACTTAAGACTTTCTGTTTATACGAAATTTAGGAAAAACACCGATAAATTTGGGCACAAGTTTTTGCATCACCAAAAATGGGCACTCCCGTACACCTATGTATGGTTCCGCCACTGACTGCTTGTGAAGAACCACAGTAAAACGATTTAGCCAGAAACAATGATGAAAAACTGAACTTACAATTGGACCTTCTTCATTCCTTTGTTCAGCTCATCACCTTCCATTCTCTCGTAAGCCTGCTTCACAAGAGCAAGTCTTTTGTTCCTTGCCACTTTGACAGCGAATGAATACCGAACACCAAGATAGTGCAAAGACAGTGGACGTGCTGAATGTTCAACAGTGTCTGAAACGTAAACAGTAATGCAACGTTTAACAAGTTTACGAAGTAAACACAGCATGCGATGTTGCGACGAGAGATTTCACATTTTTTTCAGATATGGGAAAAACTCTACTCCGGTCAACCTGACAAAGCAACCTTTGCAAAGGATGAGTAAATCTTCTGTTGCAAAACAAGGTTGAATAAACCTTCTGTAGTAAAACAAGGTTAAAATACAATCTTCTGTATTGTCGTTTTGCGACAACTGCTGCAAATCACGTGGTTTCAGGTGCATTTGACCAATCTTATTACATTAGAAGCGACATTTGAAAGATAAGGAAGTTATGTCCAATACATCTAGGAGTTTCTTTAAGGATCAGAATTGTGACTCCATGAAACTATTTGGAACTCTTCAGCTCAGCCTCTGTACGAGACGAAAGAGCGGTTCATGCTTTGTTTGTTTACGTTACGAATGTTTTTCGTACTCAAAAAATGTAACCTAATGAATCATCGCCGGCGCCACTTTCGAAGTCGTGCGACTGACAGAAATGTGAAGATAACTGTGGTCAAATCAAAACACCATATTGCAAAGGCAGCCTTCCGGCTATGGGTAAACTGCAAAAGGTCCAAGACTGGTGGCATATATAGGAACATGGCTAAAACAAAAAAGATTTCAAATACTCATTGCGGCAATGCCGCAAAGATGTTGAATAACATAAGGTCAATGACCTAGCAGCTGCACTACAGCCTGGTAAAATCAAGAAGTCATTTTGGCAAAACGTCAATAACAAAAATAGATCCCCAGCACTACCAACATTGGTGGGAGGGGCAAATGGTGGTTCAGAGATTGTTAAAATGTGGAAAGACAATTTCAAGGGAATATTAAACTCTGAAAACTCTGCCAATGGGTCTGCAGAGTCTGTGGAACACAGCATAGACTGCAAGGAAAACTATCTGGGTCTTGAAATGCCCATGTGTTCTTTTGTCTCGCTGACATCACTTCTTCAAAAGCTGCCCTTGAACAAAGCTCCAGCGCATGATTGTATTTCTGCAGAGCACCTGCTGCATGCAGATGAATCTCTGCGTTTTTTTCTCAGTGAACTATTTCATATGTGTATTCTTCACGGGTATGTACCTAATTCCTGTTTAAACACAACAATAGTTTCCATGGCCATGGGCGCAATTTTGTTGTAAAATGTGGGGTGACAGTTTAGTGTGAAATCAATGAAGTCATTGGGTCGATCCAGAAGTAAAGTTTTATAAATACATATTTACGATCGTGTTTATAGAGGTGTTATAAAAGCAAGACCAATCACGCTACTACATCAGTTGGGTTTTATCAGAGCTGTCACTTGGAGTGCACAAAATGCTGAATCGCATTGGTCGCATGTGCATATCACCCTTAAAGTAGAACACATCAGTTTTCATGCAATATATAAGAGGTGTGGTTTACATTTGGAATCTTTTTCAAGTTGCTTATCGTTAGAAAGCTGAAAGATATTCATTTCCGCTCTTTGTAAAACTACAAATCTTTTCAACGCTACTGCGCATCATGCCTGCAGCCCCACCCCTACCAAAATCTCCATTGATATCCTCTTACCAGGTGGTGGATGCATCCTTTCAATCTCCCGCTTTTGGCCCTTGCATAGCCTACATACCCATCTAGCCTAGAATGTAATTTCTGCATACCTGATCGCTTGGTGACTGTTGTCTTGTGACTTTTTTATGTGATGCAACTTAGCTCAGCCTTTTCACAATCAATTTTTCAGGTTGAACAACCGATTGGATGAAATTAATGTCAAAAGTTTAATTCTAAGAGTTCTACTTGCATATCGACACGAAAAGAGATTTGAGATTAAACCGAAATAAAAACGCACGACGGTGAATTGGTCATAATGTACAAGTTTCACCTGATTAACACGAAAAGAATATGAAGCAAAACTAGGTCCGATCAGGTGTTAAGTTTTGAGGGGAAATACATTTTTACGGGGACAAGATTTTAGCTTTTACTTTATGTTTAAAACAAATTTTTCTGGGCACAATAAAATTTTGGGGGCACAAAAAATTAGGGAGCACTGCCCCCGAATGCCCCCCTTGGCTACGGGCCTGCCTGTAAAGCAAAAGTTTCGCACTTGGATGAAAATATTGCTGCATTATGTTTTTGGTTAAACTCAAGTAAATCAGATGACTTACGAACCAATGCATTCAGCACAAGCACAAAGTGTAAGAGTCACGAAAAAATATTTTGTGGTTTTGTTGGTCACCATTGTCGCGACATTACAAGAAGTGATGATAAATGTATATTTTATCTTTGATTCCTAGTCAAGTCCTTATTTTTTGAGCTATAGGCCAATATATAGCTAGATAAATAGTTTTCCAACGTTTTGATTGAAATCCTATTTACTACTGGTTGAAGACAGGCCTTTGCAAAACTGCCCATCCCAGAAATAAGTCTCCACAATAGTGCTGCTTTTGTCTTCTGCAAAAGCTTTGCAGATATATGCCTGAAAATGTAACGTTCTAACATTATGTACACATAGGTTTGCCAGACGTCCTGTTTTAACCGGGACAGACCCGGTTTAAAGGCTTTGTCTCGGCGTCCCGGTTGGTCAACCTAAAAGTCCCGGTTAGGCATTCAGTCAGGCAGCATAACCCTACACGAATATTAGCATGCTATGGTTAGCCTGCTTAACCAATTTGCTGAAGAATGATGCGTGATCTTGTTTCGTTGTTTTAAATGTAAAGGTAATTGATACGTCATTGTAGTGGGTAACTGGTCCAGTAATTGGTTGATTGTTAGCGCATTGGCTAGTTCAGTAAAGTTGGCTAATAGGAGGGGGTGTTCTTTTTGCAATTATAGGTTATTGAAAGGATTTATTTCGTACCAGAACTTGCTTGATTTCCTTCTAAGGCTCGTTTTTTTGAAGCGTCCCGGTTTTCAATCACAAAAATATTGTATGCTTACATACACATTATATACACTAGCATCATTTAATTTTACGCTGTCTGTTTCTGAATACGGGACAACCAACGTTACAACAACACCAGGTACATTTCTACGCGAACCAAATCCACGCTGTACTGTGGTCTATCACATGTGCAGCTGGTAAACTATCACTGTTTCAAGAAAATAACCTTTCTAACAGTATAATACACAGGGTAAAATGTCGGACAGAAGCAGTTAACCATCTTTCGCGGTCTCTAGAAACTTGAAAAATGCTAAACATCATTTTATTGAAGCTAAGATTGATAAACTAACAGAATCCAGTGATACCACACCAAACTCTGTTTCAATATCAACTTGGATATGTGTAACATCTAACATGAAAAGCACTTCACACAAAACGTGGCAAATGTCACTTTTGTTTTTGGAACTTCTCCAAATACAAAACCTCAAGAGAAAAAGTGGTGGGGGGACACGTCCACCGTGTCCCCCACCAAATTGCGCCCATGCCCATGGCCATATGCAAAAACAAGAATGGGAATATGTCTGACACATCAAATTACAGACCAGTGGCAGTAGCCACAGTGGTGTCAAAGCTACTTGAGCACTTCGTGTTTATGGCATCTCTCCTTTCCTCGGCACCACAGACAATCAGATTGGTTTTAAGGCTAGTCATAGTACTGATCAATGCACGTTTTTGTTGAAGCAAACTGCTTCATACTTTGTAACCCATGGTTCATCTGTGCATGCTGTGTTTTTAGATGCCTCGAAAGCATTCGATCGAGTACTACACATGAAATTATTTCAGAAACTAATTCAAAGAAAGGTGCCAATGTGTTTTGTGCGCCTACTGAAACATTGGTACTAGGAACAAACGATGCAAATAAAATAGGGCAAGCATTTTGCTGAACCGTTTCATGTGTCCAATGGGGTTAGACAAGGGGGAGTATTGAGTCCATACTTGTTTGCTGTGTATTTAGATGATTTGTCCAATGAACTAAACAACATTGAAGCCGGGTGTTATATTGGTGAAGTCTTATTAAATCACTTGATATTTGCTGATGATATTTGTGTTTTGTCCAAGTGTACGTTGGTTGCAAAGAATACTAGATGTGCGCCAGCAGGGCCGTGGGAACCGC
>Ga0210059_1012919_pt1 | contig 12546 bp, 8 predicted proteins | sample Ectturendosymbi2_FD_188042 | JGI IMG/M metagenome (GOLD analysis project Ga0210059, IMG submission 188042) | Ecteinascidia turbinata endosymbiont from Florida, USA - Sample 2 (SPAdes) (version 2) | ecosystem: Host-associated > Tunicates > Ascidians > Unclassified | place: Key West, Florida...
AAAAACCTCGCATCAGAACTTGCGGATGAAGTAGACCAAGATTGTGACAAACTTTATACTCTGTTGATCATAGACACATCAACTTACTGAGATGCCATTTTTTCGGATTTATTGTTGTGATCAATCACCACGGTACACACAAAATACATGAAGGTTTCCCTCCTACTGCACTTCAGAATGGAAAGCCACAAATGTAACTATTATGCTTCGCTTTGTAGTTAACGTGGTTAGTTTCAGTAGTCTGATTTAGTTAAAGTCTAACTTTGACGTTACAGACAACACTAAGAGCTTTTATACATAATCTTTTCCAACTAACATTAGGTGAAATTGTTTCTCAAAACGTATATTTTTGTTTATTTCTTCACCTTTCTTTACATATTCTTCATTTCCAACAAAATTCAAGCTCGTTTGCTCCCATCACATGCCCAAATCATGAAAAGATGAAACTTGCAGAACAGTTATTTTGCAAATCATCCTCTTTTTTGATAAATTTAAGAATTAGACAGTTATAGTATTAAGCCAGGCCACCGAAGTTATTAATGTTGCAGTTCATATCCAGCTAGATATTGTTGTGGAAAGAGTTGGCGTGAAGTCGGTCGCTGTCAGTAAGCAGCGCTTCAGCTCCTCTGAATGTGCTTATGATTTTCGACAACACAAAACACCACCTACAACAAGCAGTATCAAAGCGAACAACAACAACAGAGCGAATTCGGCATATAATGCAATTCGAGCTTCTCTAGGCCCCAAAGTGAAATTAAGAAATTCGGTACGAGCGCTGATGTGAAAGGCTGACTTCCCTTCGCAGTGTCTCTGGTCCGATCCGATGCAGCTTACGTATCTACCAAAGCAACATAGCACTGCAACAAAAGCTAGTACAAAAATCTGTACATTTGAAAAGGAGTAAAGATGCTTTGGTAAAGGGCGCGGTCGAAGACAGACTTCAACATAAGTTTTGTACAACCGTAGGCTTGAAGCATACTATCATTTTGCAAAGCTGTATGTAAAAGATCTCATTAAACATTTTTGTAAAAAGAAGTAGCATCATCACTTTGCTGAGATAAATTACCTGATAACTCTTGCGATGTAATTTTGTTCATGAGTGCCGTGAAACAAATGAGCCATTGGTCCACGTGCATAAATCGCCACCTCTTCTCCTCCATGTGTTTCGGATTTCAAAGGAACAGCGCTTTGTTGAATATACGCAGATGCACCTTCAATACAACAAATTCATCACTTATCGCTGTCTGATTGCAAAATCTGTGTGGTATACCGAGACAGAGCAAAATTCAAGGCATGATAATGCCTATAATGAAGATAATAACTTCAAGAAGTTGATGTCACCTATAACATCTGAAAAGATGAAGTTCGTAAAGTATAATACAGCTTAACAGCAAACTTCATAACCGTAAACCCAGAAAAATAGATCTCTTCTTCAACTAGAGAGATAGTTGTTGTTCAGTTGTTTAGCGCTACTTCAAAGGTAGAATTTCTTTCCGGAGCTTTCTTCAAAGCGTATAAAGTTGACATAACGACTCCCCACCATACAAAATCCTGTCTAGATTTTTGAAATTGTGCACAAGTAAAGAAACTTAGTTCAAAAATTTGCAGATCAAAGAACAAGTGTTTCATGAAGACTTGTGGTCATGGAAGTCATTGAAAAGGATTTGCAAGATAAGGGAACATGACATTGTTTTCAAAGTAAAGTTTACTTTTGTCTTCATAGAATTTGCAATTATGCGATACCTCGTGTTTTCAAACTGTGATTAACTTCGAAAAAATACTCACATGACAAGATATTTTGTCATCGTTTGATATTTTGCAAGTGCCTAAGGTATACAAAAGCACACAGCAACCAGCATCGCTTACGCAACAGCCGTTGGCAATATGAATGCAGCAGTACTGCTCCAGACAAGGACGACAGCAGCATACTATTGCTAAAACTTATTATCCCAATTTTTTTCGCTTCAGTGCTAGGTGATGTCACAAACAACTGCCCTAGGAAGAGTTCTTATCTTCTTTAAATAAATAATTTTTACCAGGGATTGACCAATATCTCAAATGAACCAATTTTTGCTGTATTGTTGTAATTTTTCAAAAGAAGCAGTATCACTGTTGAACAGGCTGCTTCACGACAGAATTCAAGCTTTCTTAAGACCTGGGTACACGTTAAGGTAATCACGATAGCGGTTAAAGATCATTGCTTTATCATAGTTTTTCTTTATGCTGTCATAGCTTCAAACTTGAATCATTTTAGGACAAAAATAAGCTGAATTTTATTGACCTATCTTTCTTCTCCAGTTTAGTCTCCGCCAAACCTTTATGACGCAATACAAATTTTAGGTAACCTGCTAATCGCTTTTGCATTTGCTACTTGCTAAAATCATAAGCAAAAATTCAGTTGCTGCATACGGATGTACAACATAAAATTTTTCGTGAGTTTGTTAGCTAAACGCATGCTAGGTGTCAATACTGAATTGCGAATCAATACTTTACAATGCTGTCTTTATTCTGAAAAAAAACAACCATATATGGCTTTCATTTTTTGGTAAGAAATTTGACAAATTACCGATGTATCGCATCCTGGAGCGTTTGTCAGCTTTATTCAATTTACATACCAATGCCGTAAGCATGGCTGACGTAAGCATCGGCAGCTAGCCACGTAATCGCATGGAATATAATTAGTTATTCGCAACATTAGATCTAATCTTCCTAGAATCATTTAAGAAAATCGATCTTGAATTTTGACGTCTTGTATCAGCCGGATAGCACCGAAAGAAATTGTCACAAGCACGAAAAATGAAGATTTGCCTCTTTTTTCATTGTTTGAGACACCGTTTTATGAAATGGCACACTGTAGTGTAAAAATTAACTGCAGACACTTTTTCAAAAAAAGTATAAAGTAATCTTTGCTTGTTCAGCAAATTTGTAAATATAACGCCAGAAAGGTACGCGTATTTTCAGCACGATTTATTCATAATTTACATTTTATTACTTTCATTATTTGTGTTTTAGCCTCACCTGTATCGGTTTCCGTGAGGTTTTTTCTGACCTGACACGATTCTGAGTAGTTGTTACTACCCTGAAATCCAGGTCCGTTTCCATAGGCAATAGTCGTGTATGGTTTGCCATCTAAAGCCATTTCTGGATTGGAGTTAGAGGGAGCAATGCCTGTATTACAAAATACATTCCCTCATGATGATTTTCCCTTTCTTGCCTTATGCAATCAGAAAATTAGAATTTTTACTTGGCTATGAATAGAAGTTCTTGGAAGGCAATTGAAATATTTGTATAACTTCTATCCTCAATCAGGGCCGAAATATTAAATCTTCAGGCAGGTGGTCAATTGCTTTAGGGTTCCTGAAGCCAAGTAAGGCGAACCTCATTAAAAGTTATTTAGTGTTTGACCGGCAACATTTTTAGCCAGATATGTTTTTCGTTCTTGGCTTTGTAATTATATTTTACCATTCACGCCGAGGTGCTTTCTTTGTGTTGATGATGGAACATGTAAAAGCGCATTGTTTTTTAGCTTGCATGATTTCCCAAACCGCTTTTTGGGGGCTAATGTCAGGATCTTTTTGTCCAACAATACCATTGTTCCGGTTCCTTACCAGCTTCGCAAAGTTGCAACGGAGCGTGAGCAAAAACATACGCTGGATCTGCGCATAACTCCATAAATCGGCGCTGGTCAAAATGAAGCGGTAAAATCATCCTGAGACCGACAGCAACTGCGAATCTGTATCTCTTGTATCTCCTTTGCTGACAGCATGGCTTTAGTTGGAGAAGGAATTTCTTGTCACATTTAACTGCGCATTGCTCTATTATTTCTGATAAAAAACTAAAACACTTAAATGATAATTTGCAGTTGCGAAAATACCCTACTCATCATACAGCAGCAACAGAGCATGAGACCACCAATTTTAGAAGTCAATCTCACAAATTGATAAAAGGTTTTTATTAATTTGAATTTTTTCACAGTAAAAATTTCAATGCATGAGGCATTTTCTGATAGAATTCCCAAACTATTTCAAAATATAACTCATGTTATTTCATGCGCACATTTCGTCGACGGCCTCCTTAAAAGACTTGCCAGTTTCAATAATGTATAAAAACAAAATATTTTTTTCTTTATTCACAACTTACTTGAAACATTTTACACTGTAGATTGAAAATAAAAACAATATCTAAAAATGGTCAAATTCCTTTTTAAACGGTTCATTTGTATATCTCTTACTCTTCTTTAGTTAAACCATAAGTGAAGAGGAGAACATAACGTATAAGTACGTAACAATTGTTTGAAAGAAGTTTCTCTGATTAACCTTAGCTGGTAGTATAGTTTAACGCCATCAGAAACGTGCAAGTAGTGGATTGAAAGTTTCGAAAAATGTTAAAAATCTGCGGTGCACAAAATACATTATAGATGATTTCCAATAACTTTTCACTATAAATCAGAAATTGTTGTAAAGCAAAGGGCTTCGTATTGCAAAGCTAATAAAAAAGTAATAGCACAAACTTTGCTTAACAGTGAAAGCTACAAGCGTTTGCTCATACTAATTTGCCGCTGCTTAGCGAAAAGTAGGTAAAACAGATAATATATTTGAATAAAAATAAATGAAAAACCATTTTTTAGCATGATCAAAACTCTCAATCATTGAAAGGCATAACAGGTGAGGGTACAAGGTGAGGTTACATAACAGGTGAAGGCGTTGCTGTTCATTTGTCACTTTTAATGGCACCAGGTGCTGAGCGGCACACATAAAAATTTAGCCGAACCACCTTTTCCCTAAAACAGGGAAATCTCACAGCTGCTTCTATTACATATACCGGAATGTATTTTGCTAAAAGCTGCAGCCCCAAATCCTGCAGAATTTTTTTGCATGTGATGAGACTCACCAACTCATTGAAACACAAGAGACACTTTTCATCCTTTCAGTCCCTGCCACAGTAATTTTTTGTGGTGGTGTTTGAGGGTGTAAATTGTAACCTGAGAACTAACTTAATTTAGGCATATCAATCTCAAGTTAGTTCTCAGTTCATAATTTATTAAACGCTTTCGAGAAAAATTGCCACGCTTCAAATTTCGGCTGCCACTGCTAATCACAATTTGTTGTCCGAAAATGAAAGGTAGTACAGAATTTAAGATATAAATAATTGTTCAGTCATAACATGTCTGGCATAGTTGAAACCAAAAATCGATGCTACAAGCTACAGCATTCCAGTCTTCCATGATCACCTCATCTACTAACTTATGATCCTGTACATTGTTGAATTAGTGACCTTGCTTTGTAATTTATATTCTATTTCACTTTGCAAGTAAATCCGACAATGTAAACAAAGCGTAAGAACGTTTACCAAAAATTAATTCGGAACCAGGTTATAGGAAACTAGTCAACCTTTACAAATATTAGTTCAGGCAATGTTGGAAACGTCTTTTAAGATATTTGACAATATTTTCCAATTTTCACAAGATAATTGACAATTTCAGCCTACAGCCAGCAACTTCGAGCACCACAAAATGTTGTTCAATTATTGTGTATATTTTTTTAAGCACAAAAATTTCTTCTAGCTTGTACGTTACCAAGTATAGGGTTTCCTCTATCACTATATCCTCCCATGGTCATCACGTGACTGTGATCAGCGGTAACAATTATCAAGGTGTCATTGTCAGACGTCATGTCCACTGCTTTCTTGACAGCTTCATCCAGAGCCAAAGTGTCATGAAATGTCAAATAAGCGTTGCTGTCGTGGTGTGCGTGATCTGCAAAAGAGAAAATATCAATTTCTTAAATTCACATGAACGATGGAACATAAGATATTATTTGTATTGCGTAAAGTTACTCGCAATATTTATCCAAGTAACACCATTTCACAAGTAATTTATGCTCAGTATACTTACACCAATGGTAAGATTTGTACATATTGCAGAGGGTATTCCAGAAACGGTTGGGTTGACTGAATTGATGGCAATGCACAAATATTCTAGTTTTAAGTGACTCAAAAAAACTTAAAACATAGCAAAAAGTTGGTTGATGAATATTAGGTTGGCGCAGTAAAAAAAACTCTGCTTCTGCTATTTTGTAGGCCGGTCTATGATCGAACAGATTCATGGCCATATTAAAATGAAAACTCGCGCGCCAACAGTGAGAAAATGTGCAAAACAAACTTGGAAAAATCGCACAAGTACAAAATTGCAATGGGTAATTGCAAGAAGTTTGTTAATTTTTAAGTTGCGTAATCCATACACGGTTGCGTCAATGCTATTCAATTAGTCATTAAAATATGATACTACTGCCAAAATATTTTTCATCTGAATACTAGATGAAACATATATACACGAAGCAGAATTCCAAGCAGGAGTTTGCAACAAGTTTACATTGTAGTTTGTTGAAAAGATGGTAAATATGGAATAAGCTTTTTGGTAAATATGGAATAATCTTGTAATTTTGAACAAGCTTGTAATTGCAAGGATTCTACCTGTTGTTGGGCAAAATTTTATGTGCGATAAGTCGCCCTGCACAGAAACTGCGTTTATTTACGATTTGATTACTTAGTTGTCGTTCAGGTGCGCTTTTGTTCTGGCTAAATTCGGTGAAACTTTAGCAAGCGCTTTATCATACAAGCAAACCGCGCATTCGCCTTGCTCAAGTCGCTGTGTAGGACGAATTGTTCTCAACCTGCTTAAATTTTGTGACACCATTGCAGTGCTGCACTAGTCCACAACTGTTATGTGAAAACAGCAAATGTTTTATGCGGCAACGTTAAACCAATTTCTTCTGGTGGATTGACCTTGCCTTTGAAGCAACGCATTTGCTTCCACAAATCATATAACTGCATTGCGCATGTGCCTCATACTTAGTGCAACCAGAGCACCAGACTTTTCCTTACTGCTATGAACTGTTCCCTGTACACTGTAAGTAGCTTTCGCCCTAGGGAGGTCTGCAGCCTAAATGACCCTTGGTCCTTGGCAGCTTCCCACTCCCCCAGGCATTTTATAAATCGGTCTACTTGGAAGTCATGGCAGCCCGATATTATAACAAGCGTGCTGGCGCCTTTCATGGGTGTACGCTTTATGCTTGTGTTTCATCAAAATAATTGTGTTAGCGCCATCAAGCGTACGCTTTATTGTTACTGCCATATATATATCTTCGGTTTTTTCATGTATTTGTGTTTTCCTTGTTACTGCCGTGCATACTTAAGTTGCATGTGGGAGTGAAGACGTTATAAAATATAACATGTGCAGACATCGCAGAAAGGCTGCACACATTGTGGGCATGAATTCTACTCGATTGTTCACTACAACTTTTGCAATGTCTCCAACGTGACAGCAATGCATGTAAAAAAGAGATTTGGAGACCACGGAGACAACCTGTGTTATACGTTTTCTTGCTTTTAGAATTAGCATGTGACAACTTTGGGCGGCCATAGTGGCGTTCCCAAACACTGCACGACTGCTTCGCTCAAAATCAGCTTTTCAATGGTCTTTCTTCCATGATGTGGATTTGTGGAGTGTGCCACCGTGGAGCATTTTATTTATTATGTGTTGTCTCTCTCATGGATTTCTATCGTGTGGAACATCGGTTTATGTGCATCATACAGTAAACATTTTCTAATGACTAAATCAGTGGTTCTCATAGTGGTCGATATCGACCCCCAGGGGTCAGTTGGACCATCCAAGGGGTCGATAAATAATCACAGGGTCGAATGGGGTCACTGAATAACCAGGGGGCAATGAATAACCGCTGAGGTCTACTGGAGCAATGAAGCCTCCAATTCAAAATTATTGTTAATCGGGAAAGGATTGCAAACGGCGTTTTTCAACAAATAAAAAAAATTAAGAGGGCTGGTCAAACCTCAGCTACAGTTTGAAAGTACATTCGGTCCGAATAGTTTTTTATTAAATCATCCATTGTATGTACTTTCCACGATGGGTGTAAGCAAGGAATCGAACAGCAAATTTTTAATAGGAAATCGATTTCACGTAAAATTACGCATCCTCAGTCCTTATTCAAATAGAATCTTCCATTGTAATGACATTATGAAAACTGTTCTGTTTGTTATGTCACAAACAATATTGTAGTGCATTTTCGGATTGTCTATTATTTTATCATGCATTTCAAGTAAAAAGTACTCAAATTTATTTTGACACATACTTTCCTTGCATTAGTAACTGTCAGGCTAGGCCACGGGATCTACAGAAAATTTTATACTTAAATTGGGGGTCAACATGCAGAAAATTTTGAGAACCACTGGACTAAATGAAGTTTCGCATAAAACAGGATATTGAGCAGCAGCGCCTCATTTAGGGGGGGTCAAGGATCCCGGACCCAGGCCCCCCCACCTAAAAGGGCTCCCCACCATTTTCATATGTTTAGCCATATGTACGGCATGTACGTACCACTTAGTCATTTTTATTATCGAGGAAAATTTGTTTGTAGACACTATTATTAATCATTGGTCGTCCAGACGGTAGTATGTATTATATAACATTGTGACGAAACAACTATTACACTTATTGTTTTCCTTAAAGTCGGTCAGGTATCTGAGTCTAGCGAATGCAAGGCCAAGCCACGTAGAACGCATTATCTTACGTCTCTACTCGTTACTGGTAGATTTTGCGTCTGCCTTACTCAGATTTGCACAGGTCGCATATGAGTACCATTAAGTAGGGCTACCATACGTCCTCTTTTTGGAGTACATGTCCACTTTTTCATGAGAAATGAAATAATCTCCGAGGACATTTAAAAATGTCAAAATATCGTCCATTTATATTTATTATTTTACATAGCTATAATTAGTGGGGTAATTAAGGTTTGAGCCAGGGTGGTAAACTTAGATAAAAGGGGGCCGCTGGTCACTGTGCGGGGTCCTTTAGCCAACACTCAGAGAAAACGTGAGAAATGATGATGAATCCGGACGTGGATGGCTAAACTAAAACCCTAAATCACGTCATGCTAAAAAATGAAGAAATTCGTCAGAAGTATCCTTTTTTGAGAAAAAGACTAAATGATTATGAAGTTGAATGAATTACGTGAGGTTGCATTTTCAAAGGTCGCAAAAGAGAGTGAAAAGACTATTGTGACTTTGTGGATATTGAGTACCAAAAACTTATTTCCCACAGCGTAACCAGGTGGCTATCACTTTATCCTAGCTTGCCAAGGATCCTTGAAATGCACCCAGCTTAACATTCATATTTTATGTCAATCGACAAGTCAACTATTGTTCTGAAACATTTTTTGGAAAGTCTCTGAGCGAACTTTGTTTAGAATATTAAGACATTTGCAATCATTTGTGGTTGCTTTTAATGAGCAAGTTCTCAATACTGAGAAGTCCAAAGCATCATTTGTTGAGGTTGTATCGTGTTTCGCCCCTGTGAAGGCAAGGATTCAATAGAGACAATAAAAATTGCACAGTTTTACTTCAGCGTTATGGCTCATTACGCTAATGTGGAGCGATCTCTTCCTTGATGCAGCCACAAATCTAAAAGAAGGAGAAATCTTTCTAATTGAACCAGTTTCCATTCTATTAAAGCTGGTATGCAATTTAAAACATCTTTCATGCAACTAGTTTCATAATATTGTTAAAGGCGATTTTACATTTTTAAAAAATTGAAGGAAACTGCAAAATATTCACGAGCTAAATAGGACACGTACTGTAAATAAGGATTTTGTTTTGTGTGTTTTGACTGAAACATCGTCCACACTGGAGATCTTACTTCCATACTTAAAACTTATCAATATAGGCTTAATGTTATTTGACTTGTTAAGTGTTGTAGATAATACACTCAAGTAAGTGACAATCGTAAATTGTTCTCCCTTTTTGCGGTGAAAATGTGGCAGCTTTATTGAGCTTATTAATAAATAAACATGGACAGAAGGGGGATCGTCATTTTAACAAGTGTGGAATTTATCCAAGTGGTTCTAAAAGACGTAAACAAGCAAAGGAGGCAAAAATTGAGTGGAAGAAGTTGCAGCCAAGTCAAGAAAGATTCGTGTGACTATTTCACAGTGACAATGAAGCCAGCGAAGACATTTCAGCGGTACCTATACGAACCCTTGCATGCTCTACAACATAGAAAATTTTTGAACGGGAATGTGTCCCTTTTAAACATTACGCCAGTGCTAATTTTACGCCGCTATGTGTTATTTGGTTTAGTTCCGGCAGAGATGGAAGTTGGAGTTAATTATCTTGAAATTTTGCAGGCCGAATTCGAGTCTGCATGCAAACATTCAGTGGCGCAACTACGGAAACTGTTTAGTCGGCATGCCAAGACCCTTTAACAATAACATTTGTGCCCTTGTCGCGTTTGACAGAGCTCCACGCAGCGTGTGATGCCGCTTTGGCTTTCTGTAATTCGACGAGCTTTCTGCAATGTGACCGTACACGTACATGGTACTAATTTTCTACAGTATTTCAGCCATGTTCTTCTGTGATGCGACAATGTATATTCATGAAGATTCAACCGCACTAAAGCCACACTATTGTTGAATGTGAGAATAATTTTTTAAATGCGGCTTGGCAGCTACAGACCACCACACGACGTCGACTTTTCAGCCAAAGAAAGATAGTAACTTTGCTTGCTGGCCATCCCAATGGCGACATTCAGCTGCTTGATCTCGGAACCGTGTCTTTTGCTCACGTTAAATCGGCGTGGAATAAATGTCTAAATCTAAAAATCAAAATAACATTTCTGCTGAAATACCCGGGTTGTGCGATTAACCGTGCTATGTTTTCACGTTTGAATGGTTTAACCCAGTGGTTGCCTAAGTGGTGTAAATTACCCCCGGGAGTAATGTGCGATTTTTTGGGAGCACCGCGGAACCAAAATGTTGTTCTGTATTATGTGCAATCACTGCGAAACATTAAGGGTAATGAGACATAATCGCTACCTTGTTTAGGGTAACGACTCGAAAGTGTATAGGAACCACTGGTGTAACCGATTTGCAATTAGTCAACGTAATCTGTATTCACTCTGCGAAGTAGTGTGCTGTTGCAAAGCTATGCAGAGTGAATAAAATAACAAAGAATTTGCAAAGATTCGCACAAGTCAAGAACAAGCAACCGCAACACATTAAGCATGCGGGCTAGAGTGGGAACATGCATATCTGTTACTACCGGTAAATCTTGTACAATGTCGCTTGATTGTTTTGCGCTTAATGAAAGCGTTTTTCATCTAATGCTGCAAAGCAATGTTGCACCAAATATTGGCCAAGATTGTCAAACAATCAGTGGCCTATAATTTTGGGTGCAGGGCTCTATAGAACCTTCCGTGACGAGCGAGTGTTAGTAGTCATCAGGTTCAATGCAACGTTCCTATCTTGAGGCCTTATTGTGAAAAAATATGTACCACTTTCTTGAACGCTGCAGAAATTCTAACAATGCGTGGTTTCGTGTTTTGATGCAGTCAAATTGTTCATATTCGTCATTATTTGAACACTCCAACCGCATTTTACTTTGCGACTGAATGCTTGGACGTTTCAGTGTTTTTTCGTTTGAGGGCGTGTGCATGCCACAATAGTTCCGTACTTTACCTTGTCTTGACCAGGTAGGTCTCAGTTGCCTTGTCTGGATGTAGTGTTGTACCAAGTGTTACGGGTTAGTGAACAATAGTGTTAGGAACGTGTCTGTAACCCTGTTGTTCTACCTCCAAACTCGCTATGAATTGTTCTGTTGTGTCTGTTTTTACTAATCTGAATTGCGCTGACTGTGTGTGTTTGTACTCTATGCACTTAGCAGGGTTTGTGCTAAGGGAAATGATAGACACCCGGTATGGACCTGTAGGGTCCCTATTTCTCTGATTCTAGGGACCCGGTTTTCTCTGATTCTAGGGACCCGATTTTCAATTGTAGGTACCCAAATCGGGTCCCTAAAACGCCTTAGCAAAACCCTGGACTGAGTGTTTGCTACAAAACCTTAAAATTAAACAAATTCACCAAGAGATAATTTGTTTTACAACTTATTTAAAGTAAGGGTGGCGTGATCCAAAGAAAAATTACTTTAGGGTGGCGTGATGGAGAAAAGGTTAAGAACCACTGCTACAAGAGGACAGAAAATCGAAGAACATGTGACAGGTTTAGATTTACGTAACGATGAAAATAGACCTAGTTCTACCAGCAGTGCAGTAGCAGAAGAACGTCAAGATGTATCATCGAAAAACAGGATAGACAAGATGACTGACGCTATCACTGGAGGCAACGATATCCATCTCTGGGACACCTGGCCATTCAATCTACCGGAAAAAATGCGGGAATATTGGTTGAAATATGAAACAGGTTCTTTATGACATTGTGATGAAAAGCCATTTTTAAAACATGATGTTCCCCAACACAGAAAAGACAGAAACTTGTCATGGAAATGTACCACAAATCTTATTCGTCGCCAGACCACAAAGGCGAAGAAGTTGACAGAAGCTGGCTTTGCTTTTCTCCTTCACAAACTTGTGTTAAATGTGTAACTTGTAGACTGATGTGCGCGGATACGAAAAAATGTGCGCATTTCCTTATCAGAAAAGCAACCTGCGACTGGAAGCACGCTCTTGAGCGCCTGAGGTGC
>Ga0210059_1012920_pt1 | contig 12545 bp, 12 predicted proteins | sample Ectturendosymbi2_FD_188042 | JGI IMG/M metagenome (GOLD analysis project Ga0210059, IMG submission 188042) | Ecteinascidia turbinata endosymbiont from Florida, USA - Sample 2 (SPAdes) (version 2) | ecosystem: Host-associated > Tunicates > Ascidians > Unclassified | place: Key West, Florida...
AAGTGCTCAGTTGGTACCTAACATACACTTCATTCACGCGTTTGATATAAGCTTCATCCAACTTGCCGATGGCGTCGGCGTACGTCATGCACTCGCTAATATAGGCATATACCGATGTATCAACCAGATTTACTAAGATAGCTAGCTTATCTGCAGCAGTTATGTTGGCGAGTCGCGCAGTATAGGAGACGAACGTGCGTTTCCAATGCTTCCATTTTCTGGAACTGTCCACAGCATTTGCTGCAGTAACAAAGACGTGCGGTTTCAAGCATGTATCCATCAAGAAGGGACGGACTATCAATACTAGTTTAATAAATTGTACTGAACGCAATCCACAGCAACCACTTCTTGGCTTTATTAAACTAGAATTGCTATACACCGGACGAAACAGAGTCAGTACACCAGCACGCGTCCCAGAGTAAATGCAGACCACGGCGATGCAGGCAGGCGCCCACCGCGGAATGTCAAGTAATCAGCCAACCAGCGCGCGTGCAAGAAACCAATGAAACGCACAAATTTCATCACAAGTTCTAATTGAGATTTTCTAGAAGGCTCGAAAATTCATGATATTTATAGTATTAGCCGAAAGTAGATACGATCAAGGTATCTATGGGATTGAACACAGGGAAAATATGATTGACATACTCATATTAGGTAGTTTGGGGACCATTTACTCTGAAAATAGGCTTGAGACTACACATTAAAAATTTGACGAAAATCGTTAATCAACTTAAAAAAGTAGCTTTTCGTTTAGCAACATCAATTTCATACCTTCTTAGGATAGTAACTTCATTAGCCTGAAAGATGCATTACATTAGAAGATTAGGATAACCCCACATTTGACTAGAGGAATCCTCGTCCGAACTTATGCCATACTTTTATAGAATAATTGGGTTAAAAATGCATTCGCCATAGTTTCAAAGTATGGGAGGAACAGTGAAAAATAATCCTTCTCCTAACATCATATTTATTATTTTTTTAACAAAAAGAAAAAAAATTAACATTGGCGTGAATATCAGACAAATAATTAAGAGGTATGTTGATGATGCGCTAGCAAGTAACAGACAGATGCGAAAGGATAAAAAGGGATTTATCCTACACATCCCGTGCTGTAGAACAACCCACAAACCCCTTCAGGCGTCAACTAAAATTTCTCAATCTAGCGAAGAGGGTCACTTAGTCGTAGTTAAAAATCACGACACTCTATTCAAACTTTTGAGAACAACATTTCCTGAGTACCACTGATTTGATAAAACTTGCCCAATTACTTTACCTTTGGATTGCCCGTATCCACCACAATATTACAAATGTATTCACATTTGCAAAACCTACAGAGTTATTGAATCAAATGTAGTAGCAAATCTTAATCAACCGTTGATATGGTAAATGGGTGTTGTCATTTTAAGATTAAAAGAAACTATTTTGTCACCTTCACTCTTAAATTAAGATCTTCAGTTGAATCAAAAAGTTTTAGACATATAAGGAGAAAAATAAAGTTTGTATGTTGTATTTTCAGTGGTAAATGTGTAAACATTTATGTTAGAACTATTTAGCGATGATCAAATTGTTATGTGTATATTTCATTTTACATCTACAACTGGCGAAATCTGACAGTCTACATCAACAAAGAAATTGTAGTAATGAATTGGAACCTTTGCTCAATCTTGTTTCTGATCGAGGGAAGAAGGCTGTGTTAATACCTGAAGAAGATCAGATATCCTTGGAACATGAAACCCCTCACTTTGATGCGGAACCATGTGATTTACAAAAATATAGAAAAAATTTAGATGAACAAAACCACCATCATGGAAGAATATTTGCAAAACATTTGCTAATAACACCCTTCCATATCGATCCAGCATGTGGCTGTAACTTTGTAAAAAAACAAGAATGGCATCCTGATAATTGGTCGACGCTAGTTGAACAAAACCAACAACAGAGTATTCAAGTTTATGAAATGATATATTTATTTTGGCCACGTAACCAACAATTTTGTATTTCACATATAGATCCATCAAGACAAGAAACTCAAATCGTGGGTCGTTATCATTCTATAGACATACTCATGTTATTTCCCTATATTTTAACCTTCCTCTTTGAGAAATACCAATGGATTTCATGGAAAATTTTCTTTGATGATAGATCCTATCCCAGCCAGCCAAGAGACTAATCCGTGTTATTTATTACTAAAGGATATGCCAACCATCCAATCTATAGAAGTAAATCATAACATTGGTAGCGATGTAATGGATCTACTTTAGAAGAATGTAACTTTCAAAAGAAAGTACAAATCATCACCTTATCAGATTCAAAAGTTCAAATTCGAATCCTGGCAGGACGAATTCAAGATATTATACCAGACATACAGAATGAAAATCACTATCATGACCGCTTATATTTTCAATGGTATTGGAGTACATCAGGCAGACCACGTATTTGGATAGTGATAAACCTTAGACACGATCAGTTAAGAAAACGAGAGACTACTGTATGGTGGATACTTGACAAAGCACAGACCATGATAACTTATAATAAATATTGCTCTTTGCCACCATCCTTACAACCGAAAAATTCCGTATTTTCATATTGGCATTCACATACACATTGTGAAAATAATCAATGGACTTTAAGAATACCAGGAGGACGTGATTTGGAAAGCACTGTTACTTCAGAACCAAGAACTTCCACTCAATGTTGGCCTTACTATATCAGTCAAGAACGATGTTCAGATAAAAAAAATAATACCTACTGTACACCCACTTTAGGCAGATTAGAAAAAATGTTATTACAATCATCCACGGATATTACGAATTGGGAAGATCGTTTACAATATCAGCCATTTTGTAAAGCATATTTTCAAGAGTTAGAACCTAGACATGATATTTTTCGATATTATAAGAAACTTATTCAGGCAAGCCAATTCTCTGACATTTTCAATATCAAATGATTCTCTTTGCATTCCACACATGTAACTAATTGGGATAATACCCACAAGTTGACACAGATCAATTTCTCCAATTTTGAGAACCAAATGCAGCAGATGTTGATGCAGTTTGATCAACAGTATAATGTTTCTATGGAAATGGTGAAGAATTATGAATATTATCAAATGCAAGTGCGACATTCCGATTTATTACTCTCATGATCGATGGATCAATTAGAACTAATTACCGACGAAAATGATCGCACACGTCTATCTCAAACAATGACGGCACCAAGTGATAAAGCTAGCACAGCTGAAAGGAGTCAGTTATGGATAAGAACCATTATAAAACGCCATGTGCAGACACTGAGAAGTAATCTGGAACGTTACTATGTTCTAAGAACTGTTCAACAACCCTTTTTGCTTTGGATACAATCATAGATTTGCATCAAGATATTATTTATCAACATCAGTTTCATAATGGAAAAATCAGTAGTTTTCCTAAATATCGAATTGTTGATCCCATGACGACCACAGATGAGTTATTAACCACAATGTCTTCAACTATTATTTCGGATATAACTACCAATAGTACTCCAGCAGTGACCCCTATTCAAATCACAATACAAACCATCTCAGTTATTACAAAGGAACAAAATGTGACTACTAGTTCAGAAGAAACAACATAACTTATGACAACTACGGCTTCTACCACCACTCAACCCGACATTGATTGGGAACAAGTAAATGAACTAGATGAACCTGAAGTTGAAAAAGATATAGGACTTTCTACACCTATACTTTCAAGTATCGTTGATTCTTTGATTGCCATCGGCTCAACTATAGTTTATGGAGTTTATCAGCTATGTACATCTTCTAATACCACCGTGTATAGTAATGTTACTTCAGTGATACCCTAAGTAAGGTATTTTGTATTTATGCTTATTCCCGAGAAGCAACCTCAGTTGTTTTTGTGATGTTTCAATCTACTTTTGAACAAAAAATTATGATTGAAGCATGAAGGCTCGATCTTAAGCTAATAACTTTCAGTTTTAAAGACTTTTAAGAGAAATTTCATGATCGTAATTATACCTTGAGTTTCACACTTCATATAGAGTCCTTATGTATATATCCACCTCTAAAATTTAACAGGAGATTTTCTTGAGAAAAACTTGATGCAATTCCTATTCTGCAACAAGTATAGTTTTTACTTGAAGTTAGCTAAACGTTTATAATGATTTCGACAAAATATTTCTCCTTTGTTTCACGTTTTGTTATGGAATGTCTGGCATCTTTTTCTTTTGCAATATAGGGAGAGTGAGAAATGTATTTACATTTCACAATTATTAAAACCAATGATTGTTAAAAGAAACGTTGCAATGTTAGGAAGTCTTAAACGAAAGAAAAATGTTTGTTATTTCCTTATAACTTTTCAATTTGCTATAGTTTATTGATTTATAGTTATATTGTTCACTTGAAAATTTAAGCTTTATCATTATATAAGATGATTATATTCTTTACAGATATTAATATAGACTTTCTAGAATAAAATTAAAACAACAATGAACAAACATAAACGAAGTAAACTGTTACCTATGACTAAAATATGGGGATGCAAAGTAAAAAGAGGTCCATCCAGTTACAAGAAGATACAAGAACGAATTCAGTGTGAAACAACTAACAAACAAATGACTAATTTATCAATCAATTCCCCACACCAAGTTGAGACTGCAAGTGAATATCTAGAAGAAACAATGAAAACAGAAGGGGTACTAGATACCCCTAAACAACCTACACTATGTGTATTTCCAAAACCAGTCTCAACAATTGGCAAAATGATGAAATTGCAACAAACGACGTTGAGTTTCAAGAATTACGTTCTATGCAATAAGCATTTAAATCAATCAAAAATTGGAACTATTTACAACCAGGAAGTGAGATAGAGTGGTTAACTATCACTCAAGACTTTCTCAAAGGATTTCCAAATGTGCATGTGCATGTGCACTCATGAAATTTCATGCAGAAGCTAAAAAGATGGCACTATTAAAACTCCACAGAGCCATTGAAGAAGAAGATTGCGACCCACTTGTACATTTCTTTAAGTGGATCACGGTAAATTATGAAATGTCAAAAAGACAGAAAATGATATTGCTACAAAAAGCAATAGAAAATAAAAAATTTGATTGGAAAAGCAATCCAGCTGATGAAATAGAATGGGCACTTCGAGAAGCCCAATTAACAATTGGTGAAATAACTGAAACCCAATTCTTATCAGACCTGATGAAAGAAATTTTAAGAAACTGTATGCCTAGTACATACTATTTGAAGATTGCTGGGATGAACATCGCTGAGATGTTGCAAAAGATAACAGACATTTGGAAAGAACATGGTTCTCATGAAATCATATTTTAGAGTAAAAAGCACAGATGCATGAGAAATAATTATAAACATCGTGGTTATCATGCCCAAGTTACCAAAAAGAAAACTTGATATCAAGTGAGATTGTGTTACTGTTGCCGATAAAAAGGACATTTGGCAATAGATTGTTCATGGAAACCTGATCGATCAACCCCATATAAGAAGATATTTATTACTCTAGGTGAAATGGACAGTTTTCATTTTGAGACTGCAAAATAAGATATTCTTGAATGATTAACAGTGATTACAGTCTTATCTTGTGAAGTGATTTTCTAGACGAATATTTCTAGCAATTGAATGGAAATATTGTTTAAAGTAATAAGCTTTTGATAGGATTTAATGATTTTCCTATAAACCTCTTCAACTGAGTTAATTTCAGTAGCAGACCTTTATAAATATTTAAGAAATATGTTCGGTATCCATATCAAAGTTTACTTTTCTCACTGGTTGTTAAAGAAGTTTGCTATCTTCGCATTTAGTTATCGTTACAGGATATTTTAAACGCTAACTGTGAGTAAAAATGACTTCTGGACTTCAACAACTATTAAAGACATTGAGAGATTACAGTACTGAAGAACAACATGAATTTCTAGAGATCGTCCGTAGATTAAACATCATGGTACAGAATACACCTAAAAAGAGGAAGAAAATGCAGCAAGATAGAGATTTAAACAGAGATGAGGAAAAGATTATTGACAAATTAACTTCTCTTGAAAAAGGACGAAATTATGAAGTAACTAACCAAACTCGAGAAATACCAAATATGAGAACAAAAGGTTCCATTAGAAGAAAGAAAAACAGACATATTCAATGTTACAATTGCAAAGAACGAGGACATGTAATGAAAAACTGTCCATATTCACCTAGAGTAATAATGCAAGAACAACGTGAACTAACCAGTGAATTAAAAAATGCTCTTGTATCCAAATTTGGAGTTAGTAGTTGTTCACATTCTGTATGTCAATAATGTTGTAAGTTAGATAATGTTATCAGGCGAAGGTGAAAGCAAAATTTGGTATCACGAGTTGTTCCGTTTTAAATAAAAGGTTATTTGTTGTAATAATTGTTAAAGTGAGTATTGTCATTTCATGAATTTATTTATCGTTGCAGGAAAAACATAACAATGAATAGTGAAGAGGAACGGGAGAGATTAGTCTCCAATTGTTCAATAACTGATGATTTTGATATATTTTTTATACAATGAAGAAGAAACCACATTTGTAACCCCGAAAGTTCGTTCTGATGATCAAACCGTGGTAACCGTTGGAACAAAGAATGGAAATCAAAACGTTTATCATGATGAAAGATCCAATTGTTTAGAAAACATGAAATATTTTAGTAAAGAAAAACCATATAGTCATCCCTTATGAAACCAGAAAGAACCTACAGAATGTTTAATCTCGAAAGTAAAAGAACCCATTAGAGGAACAACCGTATAGTCCAGTAGAATAATTGAATAAAATCATTACTGAAGACCAACACAATATCCAGGATGAACAGGATTTTCTTCTAACGGATGTGAATCTTGTAAATCTGAAAGAATCCCTGCAAAGTTCTTCGATAGAAAACGCCCCAAAACGTCAAGGTAAACATCACCAAAGCGATAAGAAAATCGAAAAAATTGCAACTTCGAAAAATGATTTACAAAATTTCGGAAAGAAAGACGTGACGGAATTTCGAAAGTGTATACAAAATTTGCAACGAGAATTTAATCGCCTTTGCTCACTTATAAGTGATCTTTTAAATATTTTACATCCTAAAGTCAGTCCCAAACTTTTGAACCAAGTGCAAATCAAAAAGATATCCACTTAACCCCATTACCATTAGTTTCAGTGACCAACAGCTTGGTTTAATGTATATCTTGGAATCCTTCTGTTAGGAGGTTCCTTACGGTCAAAGGTCTTTCTCAAATTCGTTGCTATAATTGCAACAAAACCGGTCGCAGTGTGAAATATTGTTGCATTCGGAAGAGAGTTTTTTGTGAAAATAGTAGAATGAGGACACATTTCTACAAAATAATGGAGTAAATTGTGTTTGCAGCTAAAAAATATCAATTCACTAGGATGATCCAGTCACCTCCTCTTTATAAAATCCCTTAAGTTGTTTTTCGGGAAAAAACTGTAGAGAAAAATTTTGGGAAGTCCTTCCTGAGTGATATCTGTCTCAAGTCATATATGTGCGAATTTCTTAATCTTATTTTATCCAGTTGTATTTGAGATGTTTGTGTTTAGGTTTTTGTCTGTGGTAGAAGCTCTTCTGTTTTTTGGAATTTTCATCTACCATGATGACCACTTAGTGTGATCAAGGGGGTTCCCAGGAGGTGTTAACACTGGTTAAATGGGAATCTCTCTGGTGCGAAAAGTTCCAGGAGGATATTGTTCCGGTTAAGTGGGAATTTTTCCTCCTCCCAGGAGGACATAGACCCGGTTAATTGCGATTAAATTCTCAGGGGGCCTTAGTGCCGGTTAAATGAGAATTTGTTAAAATACCACAAACCATTCTACCATTCTATTAGTAAGTGTAGTGGGTTTGGTCCTTACTGCCTGTCCTCTTCAGGGTCCTGACCAGATCCTGGGGGCGATTCTTCCACTTGGCGGTCATGGTGTAGACTTTTTGTGGATGGGCGCTAGGAACTCAATTCCAATATTCAGAAGAGAAAAATGATATTGGCTTCTAATTCACTCAAAATTAAGTATAAAACAAAAAGGAGAATATTGTACGTAATAATGATAGTCTTGGTACTGTACCGAAAAGAGGACCTAATATTAGTTCACACCGAAGTGGTAATTGTAGGGCTGAAAAGATGTCCATGGTAAATTATTAAAGTGAACAACACGAGGAGGATGAGTGATGGTGGGGACAAGAAGTAAAATATTCTGTAGTTTGATTTAGATAAGAAGATAAAACATTTAAAATTTCATAGAAAGGTTCTAATTTGCCGATTCTAGTACCTATGATACCGAGTGAGAAGGTAGCTATAGGCCTTTCGGACATCTCACGATTTCGATATCGGCGCCGTGCAGGTTAGAACGGAAGCCTGAAATTGTGTTCTTACTTCTCGTCTCCACTGGCCTCTTTGTCCTCATCCATATTTATTACTACGAAGCCACAACTGGATTAAGACCAAAGTGAAAATTTATCCTTTTGTAGTAGGAAGAAGCGACAGATATTCACTCCAGGGTGATTGATGAATTTTTTGAATATGTTAAATTTCGAATAGGTATTTTAGATATAACTTCGGAGAGAGTGTAACTGGAAGAAGCGATAGAAAATTACAAAAGTGTAACTCTGGAAAAGAGATAGGTAACTGAACTCTAGAAACAATTGATGTAGGTAAAACAGTAAGTACAGCTGATAGAATTTTATCTTGACAGCATTCAGTGAACAATTCAGTGTACTATTTGTGTAACCATATATTTTGAAGATAGTATGATGGTGATTATTTGCATGTTACCTTTGAATTATATGAGCATGAAAGCGTATGACAATTCAAACTGGATTAGCATGACAAATACTATATGTTGGAAATAAAGGAAGAACTTAATCCCTCCCTTTCTATTTGTTAAATTTTCATAAGATTGATCGTCGATTATGACTGCCTAAGTTTAATTCTGATACAGGGATTTATGACATATGATGAAGACGTGACCTCTAAATTCTTCTTGTAGAAGGAGTTTTGCATTAAGATCGAGACTTGACGAGACGTCGCTGGCATGCACCCTAAGGGCCCGGGATGCACGACAATTCAACGGTAACACTGACTGGATCCTAACCCTGGTGAAAAATTTTACATGGTGCATTTCCGATCTGCAAATGGTTGTGCGGAATTGGCGAACTCATCACTCGCCATTTTCGCATAATGAGGTATGGAGAATTCTTTGGTGATGCTTAGAATTCTTCATGCTAAATGATCGGAAGAATGTCATCAGTATTGCTTTACCTTTGTAAAAAGAATAGTGTTGATTTTGGTAATAAGGCCTCTTATAAAAATGATTTTATATTTCAAATACTAGGTAGAATTCACTCCCATAAATATTCTGTAAATTATAAGCTTTTTAGTTCATTTCCTTAATAAATGATGATTTATTATTCATAATGATAAAAGAAGGTAGGAGTTGAGTTGAACCTAATTACTCTACATTCCAGAATTCTTTCTTATCGATTCATGTTTATCGTTGCAGGAAAACAGTAGCACAGGGTAAGTACGATTAAACCAAAGAAACTATTCTTAAATCATTCAACAGTTGTTAAAACTTTTGAGAATTTTGACGACCCTGAATGTTGTATCTATGACCATTCTCCTATTCCTAGTGACAATTACATTATGAGTCAAAGATCAAAGAAAACAATGATGGGAAACCCAGGATGTTCAAAAGACATACCTGAAGAATTATCTCTACAAGAGTCTACAGAGAATCAACACACTCAAGGACTCACTATATGCCTACCACGTGAAAAGGTAAGAAATAGAGTTACTAAGTCTGGCAAATTATTGTATGATCTTTATGCACCTCAATACTATGTAATTCATTCTTCACGACGCACTTTCTATCTTCGGATAGAGGAAATCAGTGTTTTAGGACAAGGTTATATTCTTTTTCGTCATAAATTTAATACGAGAATTAAAAGGATAAAGTTCAAAACTATCGTAAGGGGACCAAATTATACTTACCTATACCATGTGATTTTGAAGGGACAATTAACACAGGCCAATATCTAGGGTCTCTAGAAATTATCCCCAGCAAAACCTCACTTGTAAAATTATACTATACTACTAATTCTAATACCAAATCCTTAAAAACCATAGGAAACTACAACAAAAGAATAAATGAAATACAGAAACCTATTGATAATACGACATTACCAATTTAAAACTTATTATAAAATTAATATTTAGCGCCGTAATTAATGGAGTGAGAAAATGATTCTTTTAATATTGACTGTTTTAGCAATAATTCTTTACTGGTGGAGATCATATCATGTTTATAAAAATAGCTTAAGAAGAAGGCTTTAAGTAGTTAGTACACACTTTTATGAACTTCTATACTGCGGTAACGGTACAAAAAATTATAAAAATGATAAATCCTTAGAAGCAGCACATTGGGATGCTGGTAAACAATAGAGCTTGAGAAATAATATAGATTAGCGTCTACGATTCTGAAGGAATTGTCAAGATGAAGGGTTTAATTTTCTATTAATATCGTGACTTTTAACAATTGGGCACTAGTTTTTTGGAATAGTTTATGTTCGGCCTTTGAAATTGAGAGTTTAGGTAAAATAAAAAGTTTTGATTTAACTAATTTTTAAGGTTTATCATTGAAACAAGTACGAGAATTATATTGAGATCACTACATTAATCTATGTTCTTGGTGTCGTAACGATAACGTAAACCAGCTTAAAGTTAATAAAGTGATGAAAAATATTTTGTTGACACTTGATAAGTATAAGGTATTTGAACTGTAAATGAGGACAAGTGTTTTAGAGATTACATTTTCCAACACCAAAAAATAACATGTTGGTATAATTAAAGGATGCTCTAAAACTAAAAAATGGGTATGCATCAGACAAAGTCACGAAGAAACCTGAGGTACTGGTCTCTTCTTGATAAAATTACAATACAGTCAAGTATAAAACTGTTATTTCAGTGTTACTCTAACTTCAATGTGGAGACTTTGGTTCAAAGAGTTGATGATGCTGTCTTTTATGTTTCAAATATGTTCTGAAATAACTTGATTTATCAGTGACCATACTCAGGGTAACCAAACAATTTAAACAAGGTCGAGATATGCTAAGACAAAAGGTTACACCTAGTATGAAAATTAAAACCCTCTAGAGATATAATTTTCAAACAAATTACCTCACTAAACTTTGGTAAAAACGTGAATAGTGAAATACCTTATCATATTGGTGGTTGTACCCACAATGTTTTTTAATTGAAAGAATGAGTCCCCATGCATGTTCAAAATGGAGTTTATGCTAGATGGTGAAGACAGGTCAATAGCAAAGAAATTGAACAAAAATTTCTTTTTATAAGTTCTCTTTGTCATCCTTTTAGTCGGATGAATCATAAAAATTGATGACCAACATGTGCTTATTTTTAAGATACCATGGAACTTTCCCACCGTATAAATTAATTATTCAAACAACACTGACTGTCGTTTATAACAAAAATGTGTTGTTTTACATGTCTAATGAAGCAGACAAAAGAAAAAACTACGGATGCTGTTGCATCTAGTTTGCAGTTTGGAAATTTTCCAGAAAACTTCATTTTTGTATTCAAGACACAAATGGTATAAAATTTTTATTCGCAAGGTAATATCCTTCAGCAAAATGGGTCGAGAGGCTCATCAATAAAAGAAGGTTCTTGCAAAGTCATCTTGAAAATTATAAAGTCTTTAATCAGTTTCTTCTATTGTACACATGAATGCAAGTTCAATAACGATCTTCATGAAGACAACATCAATTCTTATACGAAGTCAGGAGGAACCTTCACAGGAACTTAACATCATCGACGAAGGATCTTACTAAGTATCTCGGAAAACAATGATATTATGAGAACAATATTATACACCGCTAAAAGGAACATAGCATCGAAACAATTTCGGAAAATAACTCGATCAAGATTTTCGATCTGATTTGTCTTTCGTATATGGAGAAGAATTAAACCATTATCGTTTCTGTGAGAGGAATATCCTCTAGGAAAAGATCATCTAAATAATGTCCTCATCAATGAAAAATTTCCGATTTTCTTTAGCATTTTCAGTCACTTCATTCATCCAACTCTTCTAAAAAGATACCCGACATCTTCAATTTAACAGAGCGGGAAGGAATGTTGAGTTCGCGTTGCATCCTCAACATGAAACCTCTCGTGACTCTGAAATACAAACAAAGTAAGATTTCAAACGCAAGTCAAGAAGGCGACTTAGAAGCTTGTCAGTGGCTCCATGGAATAACAATGATTGGTACGAATATTGAAATGCCAAGAAGTCGCATCACCGGATGAACTGAATTCCAGGAAAATGAAGTTGGAACAAAGTAACAACTAAAAACACTTAGTTTACAAGGACGTTGCATTGTGTATTTATGTAAATCAGGGGTTCCCAACTTTTCTCTTACCATGTACCCCTTCAGCTCGTTTCTATTACTAATTATTTTTTCCCCCTTTGGTCTCGTTTCTATTATTAGAAATCGTTGTTTTCATTGC
>Ga0210059_1012921_pt1 | contig 12545 bp, 8 predicted proteins | sample Ectturendosymbi2_FD_188042 | JGI IMG/M metagenome (GOLD analysis project Ga0210059, IMG submission 188042) | Ecteinascidia turbinata endosymbiont from Florida, USA - Sample 2 (SPAdes) (version 2) | ecosystem: Host-associated > Tunicates > Ascidians > Unclassified | place: Key West, Florida...
GATTGCATGAAGAAAATTATTGCCAAATTGACATTATAAGCGAATTGAAATGCATATAAAGATGCCATCACAATCAAACAAAATGTAACGTTATCGGAGAACTGACGTTACAGAGGAAGTCTTTATAAACGAATTCAACTGTATAGAACAGATTAACATAAGGTTTCAGGCCCCACTCGGATTAAACTAAAAAGTTAGTTTCAGGGCAAGTTGTCTATTTTTAGGGCAAATTGTTAGTTTCAGGGCAAATTTTTTCCGCCCCCCCAGTAAAATGCCTTCTCGTACGCCTATGCGAGTCACTCTATATTTTTCTTAGTAGGAATACACTCTAGTGTTTACATCATAAACTCTCTTCTCGCAGCTAACTGTACGTGCAGTTGAGTACCGTATTTATTCGATTGTAAGGCGCCGCTTGCAAAGTTATTTTGTTGTTTCATGCGGCTTACGATCAAGCGCGGATTTTATTTTTTATTTCTTTACCTAATGGACAGTGGCGTATCTGGGGTATGGCAGGCATGGCACGTGCCGTGGGCGCCACTGCGAGGGGGGCGCATAAATTGCTTGACAAAAATTAAAATTTGTGATGTACAGTTTCTTGAACCTCTATTTTGTGCCCCATACAACCATTTACTGAAAAGCTGCATCAACAAAGCGCTCTTATCTAATGCATTATTAATCCGCCCTGACTGTATGACTAACCACTTTTTGTGCTCTTGTGAATGGCAATAGGCCTACAGTTGTGGTGATGATAAAGTGCTTTGCTCCTCTGCATGTTGGTCATGTGCAAAACCGGTTCTGTGATGCGCTACTGTGTTGCTAGCTATTTTCTTGTGCTCATGTGTCTATGATCGTGTCTGTATGGACCACAAGTCTGCTATAAACTACTGTTATTATTAATATTATTATTTGCAGCGCATGCTCCATTATTCTTTAACAAACAATATAAACGATTTGATTACTAGTGATGCCAGGAATCAATTACGTAATAGAAGCTCCAGTTGCAAATCTAATTTCGTCATATCCGGCAGTGCTTTCCATCGATTAGCAGTCACTGCAAAAATAGCAGAAACATTTCTTGGAGAAGCATGTGAGGAAGGTATGAGTTGCTTTCAAAATATAGCCTATATCACAGGCCTGTAGGCCAACCAACCAATGGGTGGGCAACTGGGTAGTTGCCCTCCCGAAATTAAATTTTCAAAAACATGTTTACTTTTTAGGTAGGTTGCAACGATAAAGTTACAACCTTTTTCTCAACCCTGAAAATAGCAAAACAATAAGTTACAATCATTTCCCACAGAAAATATCAGCCGGTTGTGACCCTGAGAGCCTATATCAAGATGAACGTTCTTTGCGCTTGCAATTTCCTTAGTATGATACAGGGGTGGGGACTGGGGAGACTATTTTCTATCATGGGCCACATGAATTGCGAATTATCGCTTGTGGGCCGCAAAATCAATTAATTTTATCCTAAAATTCTACCTTCATCTAACTACGAGGAAAAGTAACTTCTCTTGACTATTACTATCCAAGTAGTCTACCTGCTTGCCATGGAGCTTCCTTTCGGCACATTGTTATTGGATAACTTGGGTAACGCCAAGTCTGATGCGGACCACATCAAATGTTCGCACGGGCCACATTTGGCCCGCGGGTCGCTAGTTCCCCATGCCTGGTATAAAACGAGCACACAAAAAAACACATTGCACAGTAGCCTATACATTATGCGTAGTTCGCTCACAGAGCTCAGAAAACCTCAGATAATCTTACAGAAATTCCACCAAGAGCGATACTAACGCCCAATGACGTCATTAAAAAGATTCCCTCAAGCATCCACGTAAGTGGTTCAAACAGTGAGCGAACTGTACAGGTACCCAACAAAAATTAAAGTGTTTGGGCGTTTAACTGGCCCATGAAAACCTGCCGTTAACCGTCCTTTTAGTGGCCCACGGACAGCGCATGCCATCTCTATTTGCAGAATGCGGAATTGAATTCTCATGTTTGAAAAAATTTCGTGGCTGGACCCGGATTCAAAAAATTTGGAACAGGATCTGAGTCGGACTTGGAGTCTGATCTATAAATGTGTCTCCGGCCACCAGGGGTGTGCATGGACTGGATTTTTGATTTTTTGGATCCGGAATCCTGCCGCCTCCAACAGGATCAGAAGTGAGCCTTCCTTTGCTCTAGCAGGTGCCGGATTGGATTTTGTGCTTACTGAAAGCACGATGCTGGTTGTTGGTTTGACTTATATTTATCTAGAATCAAGCAGGACTCGGATTGCTTGTTTCTATTTGGTACCGGATCTGGATTTAAAATTTGCAAAACAGAGTTGTAACCGGACTCAAAATATCGGAGTCCGCACACCGCCGGCTCTGCTTGTGATTATTAATCTTTAGTTCCATGATGCTGATGAAGCCAAATAAAAATGCTGAGTCACAATACACCACAAAGGGTTAAAGAGCTTGGAGTTCACGACCAGTGTTGCCATTTTAGCTGTTTTGCTGCTAGATTTGCCAGCTTTTTCTCACTGTTAGCTGGAAAGTTTTCAATCTAGCAGCTAGCAGGTTTTCTAGCAGGACTTTGAAAACCATTTAGTAGGTCTAGCAGGTAAAAAATTCCTGATAAAAAATTGTATGAACAATTTTTGGTGATAATCTTCTAACTTTTCCTCCTGTTGTTGTTCGTTGTTCATCAAAAATACGGTTGCCTGTAAAAGGCGGAGCTCCGTAAATAGCGGAGCATGGATGCGGAGGTTTGATGACGCAACCGGAGTTGTTAAAACCGATTTTTTTCGTTGAGCAATGAGAAGTAAATGGTAGCAAAAAAAATTTTAATGCAAAAGGCGATGTTACACTACGGTAAAAAAAATCTATTTTGAAGTTTTATAATTTTTGTTTATCTAGTTTTACAACGGTTCGGGGACAAAAAAATACGTTTCAACAGTTGTGATTGTATAAAATTTTTAAACATCACAAACTTCCATGTATTCCATGTTCTAGGAAAATGCATATTAAGTTACAATGATGCAACATTTTTCCTTCACTTTTTTTCCTTTTTTTGATTTTGCAACGCAACTTCTTTCCACTCCTATTATGTCATCAAACCTCCGCAACCATGCTCCGCTATTTGCAGAGCTCCGCCTTTTACAGGCAACCAAAAATACTAGTAATACTTTGTCTTCTTCACGACGCTTTGAAATGGTCAACGCCAGGGCCAAGTACAAGCTGCTTCAGTCATTTCAAGTTTTTATTGTGACGCAACCAATATGCTTCAAGCATAATTGCGTCATAATAACAAGTAGCCTACTGTAACTGTGAGATGATGTTGCATTTTTAGCAGATTTGCTGCTAGTTTTTCTCACTGTTAGCTGTGAAATATTGTCAATCTTGCAATTATCTCATTTTTAGCAGGATTTTGAAAACCGTCAGGCAGGTTAAGCAGGTAACAAATTCCTCGCCAAATACTTGTTCCAACAGTTTATAGCGATGAAATCTTTTACAAAAATTCTTTACGTTTTTTCTGACGCTTTCTGGGCAATACAAGGACAACCAGGCACCACTACTGCAGTAGCTGCCTTTAATCATTTGGATGCATAAATATACCAGTAACCATTGCTATTACCGTTATTGGTGTTTCTATCATCACGCCGCGAAGCTGCTTTAAGCAGATAACTTGCATCAGATCATACTAACAACAAGTAACTAATTGGCTTGTTGAAATCTAAATGATTTGCTTCTGTGTTTAGTGAGCGCATTGGGTTTCAAAGACTACATTGGCAGAATGTATTTTTATCCCACAACGCATCATTTTTCCACTTGGAATCCAAGTGATTCAGTTACACCAGGAAGTCATTGGCCTGATGTCTGGTGAATTGATAGTGAGTGCAAGACCAAAAATTGATGCATACCCTTACAAGTTTATTTTAAACACCTTAAAAATAGCAGTTTTTTAAGCAGAATTTTGCTGTTTCAAGCAGATTTTAGCTGAAATTTTGTGACATGGTTTTTCCAGGATCTATCAGTTTTTCATGACGTGATTTAGCAGTTTTAGTTGACAACCATCTGGCAACACTGTTCACGATTCATGTAGCCTCGTTGTCGTTAATGCTGAAGAGGAGTAAATGTCAAGGCAAAGCGTTAGCAGTGTTGCTAACTGTTATACCTAATTTGAAAATTTTGGTATATTTTCAAAGTACTTGGTATATAAAATTTTGGTTTAGTATATATGAAAACTTTGGTATATTTAAGTTGGAGGGTTTTTGAGACTTTAAACCAAATTATTTGTTATATAATTGCAAAATGCAAACAAAGAAACCAGATATATAAGTGGTTTCAAAGCTACATATAAAAAGTTTAGTGATTTTGTTCAACATGATGGGGCAAGCGCGCACTTTGGTAAGCAGAAAACACGACTGGATGAGTGCTGAGAAGTTCTGAAAAAACTGAGCTTAGCTCTAGGTATGCATTTTTAGTCACCCAATGCATTTCATGTTTGGAAAGTTACAGTACATTTGTCTATTGTTGCAATTGGAAAGCCCGAACGGCATGTCATGTGCGCAAAGCTTCGCACTGTGGCAGTGAGCAACAATAGAGATTGCATCATGCCATGATCACTCTGTTATTGCTTGTTCGCGCCACATATATGTGGTGTTGTTCTTCGCGCACATCCCATTTGTGGTGAATCACACATTCAACGCAATGCCAACGGAGAGGTTACAACACTATGAGAGTGGCAGAAGTTTTGGAGAGGAGCGACTGATAGAGTTTGTATGACTTGCGAATCACGATTCTTCTGCTATTTTTTAGTTGTGTGTATCCCTTTTGCAAACTATGCAAAAAGAAAAATTGCAAACCACAAACCAGCTAATATCCATCATAATAATGCGGTGGATTGCAAAAGAAATGAAGATGCAATTTAAGTGTTGGAAGGTTGAATTTTATAATACAGAGATTCCCAACCGGGGAGGAATTCTTTCCCAGGGAGGAATTTCATGAGTTCAGGGGAGGAATTTCTACCTGATACCTAAGTTACCTCATCAGTGTAAGTGTTGTACTTCTTTTTTATGTTGACATTGGCTCTTTCAATTAGTTATATCGTTTTACAGTCTATTATATTTGTAATTATATTTGTAACAAATATAATATTTGTAACTATCACACGTTTTTGTTGACAAACTTTAGTGCCATTGTTTGACAACAAATAGTTTTTGTCCCACTTTTATTAATCAAGTGATTGTTGTCAATTAAGACTGTTGTTCCAATTGTAGTTAATACTGGCCAACGAACTCGAACAGGGGAGGAATGAACGTTGCTCAGGGGACGAATGAACGTTGCTCAGGGGAGGAATGCATCAAAAAAGTTTGGGAACTACTGTTCTAATGCCAGTGGTTAACAAATAAGTATGTAATTGAGCTTGCAGTTTATCTATGCTGCAGCAACAGTTAATCATCTAAGTGAAGTCATGAAAAGCATGGACAAAGCGGAAAAAAATTTTAAGTTAATGTTACAGATAAATTTGGTATATTTTTAAACTAGATTTGGTATATTCGTTGTAAGAAGAGTTGGCAACACTGAGTGCTAGTAACTGTTTCATTCCATCGTGATACTAAGTGAAGTAGTAGTGAGAGAAAAATGAAGATTTACTCTGCTGTATTTACTTAACACTAAGGCTTAAGGTGTAACACATCAGATAAATGAAGTGAGTAGAAGTGTAGATCAGACAAGCGAAATGCGTGGTTAAAAGATTGGATGAAGATATGATGCACGCACACCATCACATCATGAACATACACCATGTGACTACAGTAGGCTGTTTTTCCCCATAAGTCTGTTCTTTGAAATTGAACTTTACTATTTTGTTCAAACTGGAAACTTGAAAATATGTTTTGGAAAAGCCAGTGGCTATCGATAGGCCTGTGGATCTTGAAATTAGAAAAGGAAATGACTAAGGATATGCCTGGCCTGACACAATTCAAATAAAAGGGTCAGTTTTTCCTTCAAACGGTGTGGATCTCGCAGCCTAAGGCTAGGGGTTATGCGTTACGGTTACTATACCAATGGTTTTCGGTTCAACTCTCACCTTGCCGACTTTCGTTTTGTTTTTTTTCTTTACTTTTTTTCAGGCTTACTGGTTAGGGTTACTGTAGGTTTAGGGCAGGTTTTTCAAGGTGTTTTAGGTACCTTGAGCAGGTCCCTAGAATTGAAAATCGGGCCCCTAGAATCAGAAAAATTGAGTCACTACAAATCAATACTGGGTACCTAACATTTTCCTTAAAAAAACCTGGTTTAGGGTTAAGGTAAGGTTTAGGGTTTATCTTTTGCATTTAGTTTGTTTCTTTCTTGAAGTTCTAAGTTTAGGTCTTAACTATATTGATGAATTACCTACAGCAGCTTTTTATTATTGCGATGCAATATTTAGTTCTTCTTCATCCACACTGTCTAGTTAATCTTGACTGGAGCTTGCTCGTGGTCGAGCCAGCATAAAATCAATAATTAATTAATTAATTAATTCCCTAGGTGATTGGGGATTAATTTGTTGTTTTTAAGCCATAACCACAAATGCTACAAGGCCAAAGAAAGGCTATGTGAAGATGCAGAATTTTGCTTAAAATTATCTCTTGGAGATGGGGCCAGGGGCTAATGACATCATCTAAACAACCCTAAACCTACCCTAATTATGAAGTCACCCACAAAACATCTCAAATCCAAAACTTGCCAATTTTTTAAATAAAAAACTATAAGACTTTCTGCATCTTTAGAAGGTTTGAACAGCTCCTTTGCTCTAGTGGCTAGCAAGTTACATGGCTAAATGTGCCTGGCATGATAGTGGCTTCTGGAGGCCTCAATGGGTTTAGCTTGTTATGTCACTACACAGTGCTGTGAGCTTGTTGAGTATTTCTTTTTCATTTTGCTCAGGAGCGCAAAGAATGCCACTGCAAAATTTATAGCAACTGCAAAACCTATTACAACCATTTGTTTTGCGGACATTGTAATTTTTCACCTTTATTTAATCCAAATTTATTTAGAATCTAAATATTCGAAAAAATAAAATTAGTTTTGGATTCCCTGAAAGATTTGAATCCGTAGGTTTGATATACTATTATATATATGCATCCGTAGATGTCATTGACTGATTTGTCAAAGTTCACATTTCAGCACACAGGCCACTTTTTTGCATTTTGCTGCTTTTTTGGCATTAGCAAAAAAGAGGCTTTTTGGCCGTAACTTCTGAACCAAAAACGCTAGATGGTAATCAAAGGCTATAAAGACTTGTATTCTGGCTGAGTTTCTACTAAAAATTAAAAAAAAATTGGCTCTTGGCATTGGCGCCCCAGGGCTCGGTGACTTAGGCCAAAAATGCTTAAACCTACCCCTTTGTGACATCACCTACAAAAAATCTGAAATCCAAAACTTTACAGTTTTTTTTAATCGAACAATAGACTTTCCGCTCCGCATCTTTTGAGGGTTTGAACAGCTCTTTAGCTCAATCGGCTGACGAGTTACGGTGGTGCAAAGTGACACAAAAAAAGAGGCTCAAAGTATGAATATCTCACACTTTGGCATCGAAAGTGTTACAAATATTCTTGCGTAAACACGGCAGAGAATGCTTGAACAAAATTGCTCTAATCTTGCATCGTGATGAAAAAATGAATTATGAGAAAGAAGTACAAGACTCCTTGTTGCACGGCAAACGACGTTTATCAACTGTGTATTCCACTAAAGCTGTTTTTGAAATGCAATGCTTGACTGGTAGTTTGTTTAGGCAATGTGACAAAATTTTTTGAGGCTAGCTGTTGCGTCTTCCAATATGAGATATTCGTCGTAAAAATATAGCTTTTTTTCGGTATCAGCCAAAACAGGCCAATCAATAATATTGGCCTCAGTAGGTGTTGACAAAACACTGTTGTATTCTTCACGCATGCATTAAAGACAAAAAAACACTGAAACAATGTTAATTTTTTGTATAAAAAGGGTGTATATTGTGAGAAAAATGAAGATTTGCAAAAGACATCAGATAGCACAGTCAACAATTTTCATTCTGTGGGGAGTGGGGTTAGAGAGCGTTTTCAGGATAATTTCGGGGCACTGATTTCAAAACTATTGCCAGATTCTCCAGATGTGGTCAAGTTTTTAAGGTATTTAATATTTTTAATTTATGCAATTGTGGTGTTTTAAGCATACTGCTGCATAAGAGGGTTACATATTTCGTGATTTGTTAAAATGGCTAACATGTTATTCAAAACTAGAGACTTCTTGTTATGACCATGATGTGTAAACTGGCTTTTGAAGAGCAGTGTGCAGCATAGAAAATATACAGAGGTTAAAAACACACAAATCTTCAGTTAGTATACACTGTATACTTGTAACTGTAACTGTGACTTACTAGACACAGATGAGAGACTACACAGATATTAAGGCCTTGCAATGCAAAGAATAGCCCAAACATGATAGCATACTCTTTTTTTTATGACAGAAAAGAATGCACAGTTGCTAATCCTGAAATTGCCTTTTGTGTATTTTTCTGGAGTAGCTATTGCCAGTAACCCCTTTCTATACACCAGCAATAGTCTGCCAACATGTTGGTATTCCGGCATCCCCAGTATCTTTTCTATTGTTTCTATATCTTGGTGGAAGGACTCTCCTTGCTCTTCAATCATTGCTTGTAAGTTTTTAGGAAAATAGTTTACATGACTATAAAGAAAATGAACCTTCGCACTTATATTACACCCTAATTGTTTGTCAGAATTTAGCAGCTGTTTTAAAAGGTCCTAATAGTTAGGAGCTTTAAATATCTGAGGAAGTTTTCAACAACTGCTGTAAGTGACCGCCAATCATTTTTTACCTGGGTTGTCATGGTAAGTGGAAAATATTTGTCTTGCATTAAACATCGTATCTGTGAGCCAAAAAAATTTCCAGCCCTCACGTTTTCAGTGCTCAGCGCAGAGAACTTTTCACACAAATGTGCAAAGCAGTCACTTTTACCTATTTAAAGCTTTTACAAACTGTTTTCATACTTTGTGGTGGAGAGGAGGAAGTAACACCTTGTTTGGATTAATCAAAGGAGTGTATAATATTTCTTCCACCAATCTCAAATGCTTCTCTCTTTTACCAACTTTCCCTAGTCCAATGCTCTTGGCAAGCCCTGCTGTCCCACAGACACAAGAAACACGGAATGTTTGTGTATCCACTTTGCTGCCCAACCAATATGCACAAATTCTTCTAATTTACTGCAAATCATCCAGTCATGCTCATCAACTATGGTATGAGGCACAGACTATTCTGACATAGGATTTTATTGTAGTTACTATTTATCTACAGGGTACCACTAACTCATTCCAGGTGGGCCTATGTAGTTCTACAACAGCTGATAAAGCATTTCAGCATTTAAAAGCACAACTATTGATTACAAAATCTATTTTCAAGTTAAAATGGTGGGAGATAACTTCAGAAACTTTTAATGAGGTTTTTCAATGTTTTGTGAAAAACTGCAAAATGTATGCTATGTAGCAGCTAATCCTGACTAGATGGACAAAAATGGATGCAATTTTTGGACTCAGTGCTCCCAAAACCCCCAAATCAAACTTTAAGTACCCAAAATCCTGTATACCAGTGTAATTGAAATGAGAAGATAAAAGCTAAATAAATATACACATTGTTGGGCATAAGCATACAAATTGTTTATCAGGAAAGCATCATATATTCTGTCAAAATAGGTAACGTAAACGGCAAACATTTCCATTTTTTGCAATGTAATGCAAAATACTTGGGATTATAAAGTACAAATCTCAACAGGGGACAAGAACATTTGGAAGGCAACAGCTATGCATTGAAACAAAGGTAAGTGGCGAGCAGTAATGCTGGTGTCAATGCACTAAACTCAGGTCAAACCTGCACACAGGTGAATATGCTAGCAGCATTCCCTGTGACCATAGCCAGGGACAGGTGCTGGTAGAAACACTGTCACTCATTGCCCCGAGGAGTGAACATAGGGTCACCAGACATACCAACAAGTTCTTCAGCAATGCTGCTCAAAAAACGAGTGGTGGACTTGCTAAACACACCAGAGATTAAAATACAGCCGGGCCAATTTTGCATCATGGTTATAACAACCTAACAATATATAGTACAAAAAACAAGAGCACTATTGTTGAAGGCACCCAAATGTCAGACCTTGTGTATTTGCACCACAGGTGACAAGTGTGCATGAACATTCAATAAGCACAAAGCAGGATGTTTTTAACTGAAGCAAAGCACTGAGTAAAAGTGCCCCAAGTTTGTTAGTGGCATAATAAAGTGTTGCAATTGTCTTTGAATGTTTGTGTCATTCATTACTGAGGCTAAAGCAATTTATGAAGATACAGTAAACCTCGGTTCATCCAGATCTTTGCCAAAACCGGGTAAAACTGGTGGTAGTACGAATGATTTTTAACGTTTTGCTCTGCAAAAATGTTCGGTTTATCTGTTTTTGTTTTTTTTTCTTTATTTTCACCAATACTAGATAAAATCTGCTCTTTTCACATGTCGTAATCTGGATTTTTCAGCACTTCCACGTTGTTGTGTTCTTAAGTACACTGACTGGGCTCTAGGAAAGATTCAGCAGCTTTCAGACGCAACATAAGCATGATCACGATCACCAACGAGCATATAGAATAATGATAACAAAGGTTGCAACTGAGTGCAACATTCAACTAATCGTAGAGACGATTATTACATCTCACATGGGCATAACATATCATGTTGAACATAACGCTCGAGGCATGCTGCCACACCACGGTTTCAGTCTATTGGTGTTGAGTGTGCGCGTGTAGAACATTATCCCTGAGTGTATTGTATGCAATAACATGTCTGGAGGGCATTACCTTCTAAATAGAGAGACTGCTTGTGGACCAGTCGCAGAAATCTCTGCGTCGGTCCAAAATCCTAGAATTCTTCACTGCCAAGTAATCTAAAAATGAAATGAAGATTGTTTATAACTGCCTGAATATAGCAGTTACTTGTCTGATGTTCCTTTTGTAAATATTTCAACAAATTCGATTTGCTTTTGTGAAATTTTGTTGTTGGGTCGTAAATGTGTTCAATTTAAGGGATTTTCACCGATATGTCAGTAATTAGATGACGTCAGGCTAGAAACAACCCTCTTCCGATAATGCGTATCTTTGCCTAAGCCAGATAAAATCGTCGGTCGAATCGAATCCAGATTAACCAAGGATTACTGTATTTGATTGTTCAGCAACTTAACACCTGTGTCATTTGAGGAGAGAACTGGTGTAGCATGATGTTTATATTTTTAGGTGGAAAAAGTACAATTATCGTCTTGCAATTAAAGACAATTTCATATTCAGCAACATATTTATTATTGATCACAACAAACTTGAAGCTGAACTGTAGTGTTTTTTGTAACAGTAATTCATGTCAAGTTCTGCCATTCTATCACAACTTTTTTGTATTTGAAAATCTATGTTGACTGATTCTTAAACCTTGCAAGTTAGTTGTACCTAACTGAAGGCAGGATAGTATGAAGTGTTTAGATAATGAAGAGTAAAGTGAATGCTCCCAGGTGGTTAAGCTAAAAATCTAACTAATTTGTTTTATTTTCTTTCTTGGTAGTTTGTGGATTTTTGAACTCTATAAGAGCTTACTTATAACATGTTGAGTTGGGCATCCAAGGAAAAGATTCCAACACATGTGTGTTCAGCAGAAGCTTGACACTGACAACATTTGAGCATAAAAAGTTGTGTGAATGAAGCCATTTGTGATGGCTCATGAAACCTCGACCATGGTGTGCATTGTGCACATGCACGCTGGTAGGATGATAGATACATTTTTGAATTTTACTGGTTCATTGATTTTGTTTACCTGGTACCTGATTATTTATCAGTGTTCTTTAACACCTTGGCTGCTGGTGTATGAACATATCGTACCTGGAAATCAGGCTAAAATCAACGATATTTCCGTTGTCTTGCCACCCGCAAAGCAGATTGCACTAGAGAGCTGTTCAAACCCTGAAAAGACTCAGCAAGTCTTGAAGCCTGCAACGAAAAAAAATTTTGGTTTTGGGTTTTTTGTGAGAGACATCATAAGTGAGGTGGGTTTTTGGCCATTTTGGCTGATTTTACCTGGCCTAGAGCCCAACCGCTAGACAGACGTATTTTGCTCAAATTTTCATTAAAAACTAGGCTAGAATCTGAGTTTCTTGTACTTTTGATCGATTTTCTAGCATTTCTGGTTCAAAAGTTATGATTTGAAATGAACAAAATAACTAATTATCTAATTAGTGCAGTGTTTCTCAACCCCGAGTCCCCGGACTCATTTGAGTCCGCGGAAGGCTCTGGCTGAGACCGCAAGCACCATGGGCAAGCAAGTTTGCTGTAATGCCCTCAGACAATAATAACTTTGCTGTTGCACGTCACATTTATACTTTTGAGGTAGTATGGTCAGTAGCTTAAGCTTAAAGTTGTTATCTAAAGTGCAGTTTGTTTTTGCCGTCTTTGTTTATAATTGCTAAACGAAAGAAGGCGTTTGCGTATAATGACAACTACTTGAAACTTGGAT
>Ga0210059_1012922_pt1 | contig 12545 bp, 10 predicted proteins | sample Ectturendosymbi2_FD_188042 | JGI IMG/M metagenome (GOLD analysis project Ga0210059, IMG submission 188042) | Ecteinascidia turbinata endosymbiont from Florida, USA - Sample 2 (SPAdes) (version 2) | ecosystem: Host-associated > Tunicates > Ascidians > Unclassified | place: Key West, Florida...
GCTTATCCTCAAATTTTAAGAGATAGTTCATTGAGATAATCAGCAATGAAACACGTCCGTTGGAAAACTAATAATCATCTAAATATTATTTTAGATGAACATTAGTTTGTACATTTTTCTTACAGAACTTTGAAAATTTTATACAGGCTTAAAATAGCCACAACGCAATTCTGTGATCTTTTGCAACACTAACATCAGCAGAAAAAAACAACAAAGTTAAGTTCTCTTTGCTTTTTCTAGCAAAAACAACATCCAGACAGGTCAGTGGCATAAATTTCGGTATCTGCGCCATTGTTGCTGAGCTGCCTCTCGAACAGTCTTTGACAAAAGGCAGTAGACGATGAACAAAAAAAATCCCTGCAATCCATTGAACAGAGCATTCAGATACATAAACGTCGAAGACTCCAGATAATCCGGCACACCTGGAAATATACCATGCATGTTTCTGAAAGAATAAATTTTGTTCGCGTACTCTATGTCAGAACAAAAATTTTCCGTGCAAACGTGAAAAACATCACCCATATTCTTTTTAAAATATAAAAAATTGATCAACAAGGGTTTTTACAAGCAAATATAGTTTTTTGGAGTTAAAGAAGGGTTCACGCAGGCTGCTGTGTTGAAAAGACTTTCGCAGTTCCTCGAGCTTATTGAAGTTCCCTTACAATCAGCCCTTGATGTAAAATGGTGATATTAATGGCAAACCACCACGAAACGATTTTATCTACCAAAAAATTGTAGAAAGGAGCAACTTTTAAAACGTGTCGATGAAGATATTAGGAAAAGAGAGAAGCAGAAAGAACTGTTGCTTTACGACAACATTTTGTTATATTCATGGTTTAAATCAGAGATAACCTTGTTTTGAGGAGACGAGGAAAAATTGAGGGTGGCGAAAGTCGAAAATTATTGTCATTTATGACTATGACAATACGATTTTAAGAATGCTAAACTGTAAACATCGCTCGTTTCTCAAGGGGCATTTGTGCTGTAGGTATGTAGAAAAATGAATGTAATGAACATCTCCATATTTGGAAGGCAACGTCAAGGCTTAATTCCGATCTTACTTCTTGGTGTGAAGTTGAAGTCATCATTTAGCCTACTGATGATGATGTTGATGTATGATTATAAAAATTATTTATCTGAAATACAGTAGTCCCCGCTTGTTAAGCCCACAATTAATAAGTCGAACGCTTATTCAAGCCCAAAAATGTCTGATCCGGAACTACTCCATTTATTCCTGTAATAAAAAAAAACGCTTTATCAGCCCAAAAACCTGCTTGATAAGCCCAATTTTCGAACACATTTGCTTAAATTTGGGTGAAAAAGCGTCGCACACATCTTTGTCTTGCTTTCGACGGTTTCACACTTCGTTACGCTGCTGACCTAGTTATGAATTCAACTGTTTCGTCACAGATCGTTTATTTGTGCCATAATGGATAGGCAAGACATCTGGTGCTCTGCAGAATTTATTTTCAGAATGGTGAAGAGACGTGCAGACGAATTGAATATTGCTTCACCTCAATAAACAAAGAAAATTGCTCGTTACCTGTGAGTGTTGTACACTGTGTTGATAGATTTAGCAACTTTTAGCGATAGTTCCCTCGGTCATACTCATTTATGTGCATGAGAATGGCGAAAATTTGTCCCCGGTTAATAAGCCTAATTGTCCGGTCGCGATGTGGGCTTAATGAGCAGGCAACTGTATTATATGGTGAGAAACGTGTTCTAAGAAACAAACAAGTGTTCCTTTCAGCATTTTCTTATATAAGATATACCTGACAAAAAACTGAACACCCATTGGATTCCCAGTGGTGGAAAGAGCATTCCAAGTGCTTTGCAACCAGTGACCAGCTGATCGATGCTAACAGCTTTGTGGTGAGTAACTTCCTGAGGGGCGTGGTGTTGAGAGTAAATGGCGTTTTCTTTATTCATTTTGACTACTACATAAACGACTTTCGCAGCAACGAAGGTGTTGAAAATAACCGAACAGACAAGAGGCGCTATCACTGCTGGAAGTCTTATCTGCGACGTGGCACTTAACCAGCAATAGTCGTATTTTGGTATTGTTGAATTGGGATAGAATGCCATATTGTAGGCATCATTAACTTTCATGTATGAGTTCGTGGCAAAACCAATTGCCGAAGATAACCCAACAATAACTGCTGGAACTCCCCAGCCAAGCAGATAACTCATGCGTTCAATGAATATTTTCTTTTTCCCGTTGTATTCCAGCGATCTTTTGGAAACCTTGAGCAGCAGAGAAAAAGCTTCTACGCTCATCCAGCCGCCTGTCATCAAAATATATTCTCGTGTTAAAAGCAAGAAAACATTTTAAGTACGCAAAGTTGCTTTTGCTGCAGGTTAACTATACTTCAAACATATTTTCATACTCTCACTTCATGAAATAAAACTGATGTGGCAATATGACACAATAAAGTTGTAAAACTTTTGAAATTTAGAAAACAGCAAAACATAAAACGTACCGGATGCAAGCAAAAAATAATGCACCATCACGGTGCTAAATTCGCAAATTCTATCATTTGCCACAGCTAGGTTTTGGAACATAAGGGATGAGTGTAAAAAAAGCAGAGCAAGTGCCAAATTGATCTGCGTCATAGTACGGTCGCATTTGATTTGCTTCCTCAGCTTTATCAGCGTAACCAGCGTCAGGATCAAACACAGGACAGATATCGATTCAGTGACATAAGACAGAACCTGAAACAAAAATATAGGAAAAGAACTCTATTGCATCGCACCAAAGTGTGCACTACACTGCAACGCTTTAAAACTGCAAATTCATAGTATAATCACAGTGGAAGCTCATTCGTACTCGTATATATGGCCTTAAAACAGGTACATCGATTTTGCTTTTGAAAAAACTTGGTTTAAACAATTTGATAAGATTGTGCGTAGTGGTCTTTTTTATTTAAAAAAATGCTGCAACAATAGTATTTAAATGAATGAGAGCAAATCTTAAACAAACTGAAAAACTTTTAGGAGTACGACACAAATCGCCTTTCTTTCGTCAACCACTACAATTTTTGCATTGGATGTCGATTAGCTAACACAAAATCTAGCTTTACGCACAATTTCTGCTGCAACCTCGATTTTATGCATTTATCCCCCACGTTTGCATAGGATTAGTGTTTTCACAATTTACGATGATATGTGTTGTACATAAACATATGTTCTTGACGTTTAAGTTCGTCATGATGTGGCACCACATTCCTGGCTCTCGTTTGGTGTACTTTGACAGAAAAGATAGCTTTACGCACCTACTTCACCTGATAAAAAAGCAAAGAAAAATAGATTTAATTTGCAAAAACAGGAAAGTACAGTGGGGATGTGTTCCTGTTTATTGTTTAGCCTGACGTTCCTTTTTTGTCATTACTCACAGTTCGTACTGCCACTTTAGCGGTACTGGTAGAACTTCAAGTTTACCTGAACGCCGTAAGGGATTATCACGGTTGTTGCTGTAAGAAGCACAGCAAACATTGTGGTGTGATTACAGTGGCAGGTGATATTGGTCGAGTGACTTGATCTTTCACTGCTGCATCCAGTTTGTTCAAAAATGCTTTTGTTCATATTTAAAAAGCTGCATTTGAGCTGCAAGTCAGTCAGCAATACGCGGCCAAGCTGATTTTCGTCAAGAATTTCTTGAACTTTTTCGTCAAGCAAGCTGGTTGACATTGGATAAGTGAAACTGATGTTCAAGGATAAAGTTTCCATTGAGTTGGGCCTGAGAGCAAAAATGCTTAAGAAAGGTGTATCTGGCATGGGGAAAGTTGTACTACGCCTGTTGCTTTCCTTGAAAACATAGTCTTTGTGAATGAACGCTTTAAGTGATGAACTGTTCAATTTTGCATTAAACACTTGCATAATGCTTCCTTGAACCGGCAGTTTCCTCCAACCTTTGACTTTTATTTTAGATGAAAATACGCTCACTTCCGATTTATTGTCGAACCGAGTTATTCTGCTGGCATGACCATCCAGGTTTGTTTCGTTGCGTTGTAAATAAAACATGTCAGAAGCAAGCCTCTTGAGATTAGTTTCCATTTGTTCAAATGTTTTTGCTCCATCCCTTCCTTTTCCACAAAAGGGCTGTCGAAGAACTTCCGATATATTCTTCTTTAAGGAGTTGAAAGTTTCTGTAAAATTTTACTTGTTATTTTTCTGAATTAAAATAAACACAAGACGTTAAACTTGTTTTCGAAGCAGAAAATGTAGTTATTTGTTGCGTTACCTGTTTTTTGCGTTACCACAACAGTAAATAGTTTTATAAAAGTATAACTCACAGCCATGGGCGTCCACAGGGGGTGCAAAACGGGCATTTGCCCCCCCTGGAAATTAGGACTAAGAAGCAAAAATTTCTGAAAAACGTGAAATCAGGAATTTAATTCCGATTATTTGGGTTAATTCTTGCAATGACAGTTTGTTTGCCGATATGACACACACTGCACAAGAGTCAGGTTCACTGTTTTGGTAACATGCAGTTATGAGCTTGCAGTTCACTCATGTCCGCTCCTTTGCCCGCAGAGGCAGGTTGCGAAACTCGGGAACGAATTGTTGTACTATTGGCCTTTGTTGCGTTGTTGCGTAACAGTAACATGGCAACAAACCTTTCAAGAAGCACTTCAAGTTACAGTGGTAGGCGTTTTGTCGCATTAACTGTTGAACGTAGACATTTTGGCATGTAATGCAGTGAGACAGTGACTGCTGCCAGCGGTAAGGCACGTAGGTTTATACCAAGGGTGGGTGAATTGCGGGTCGCTGACATAGTTTATGTGGCTCTTCTAAAAGAATAGCAATATCTCAAATATTGCTAGAGAGTTGTTGCCTCAAATTTAACGTTTGTTTCATTTATCAATGTGTTTATACAAGTTTGTGAAGTTAGTCACCAGCAGTGTTTTTTAAAGAAAATTTTACATTGAGCAAACGTTTGTTTCGGTGCGCATGCAATTTCACAACCATATAGGTTGTAGACACACAAACAGTGAAACTTTCGACAGGGCTACGCTATATACGATATCAAATTTGGAATGCTGCAAGTGCGCAAGAATGAGCTTTCACTGCACAAATGCTCTGGTAGTTCTGCGCATTTGCGCGCCTTAGAGGGAACACTGGTCACCAGGGAGTTGGCGCGATTTGATAGATAGATAGATAGATAGATAGATAGATAGATAGATAGATAATTTATTTGGCGGTACTGAATTAATTGCGCTAAATGTATTCGCTAAAACAGAAAAAACGTCGGCAACGACAGTGAACCTAAATCGTAAGTTTGGCTACTTTTTCTTCTTTCCCTAAGTTAGGCTAATTTTCTTTCCAGAAGAAAAATTAAAATTAAAATTTTTTTTCAGAGACACGTGTTGTCTTTTTTTCAGAGACACATGAAAAATTAAAATTTTTCAGAGACACATGTTGTCAAAAGCATTCTGTCGTTATCCCAGTGTCAGAATGAGAACCGATGTGTTTCGCGAAGAGGCAATTGCAGACCACAAGTGGAAGAATAATAAAATAAATTGTAGTACTACTGGAGGAGTTCCAAGCCAGATTTGACCATTTCCAAGAGTTAAAACCATGCTTTGCATTCCTTGTAAATCCATTCAGTGTTAATGTATCAGTGATGGCTGTTCACTTGGCTTACCATTTGTTACAAACTTGTCTGCTGTAGAAATAAAACTGACAGAAATGCAAGAAAATCTGGGTCAAAAAAAAACATTAGTCAATGCCACCCTGCACTAATTTTTGGCGACAGGTTCCAGAAAGTGAATACACAGAATTTAAAACACCAGTGCATAACTCATTTATGTGTATAGCACAACATTGCTGTGAATTTCTTTCTCTGCAATGAAGTTCGTAAACTAAAACCATCGTGCAACCCTGAAAAAATGAACACTTGGGAGAATTAATTCGCACAGCTTAAGCATCATACTGTCCAGGTTTTCGGGGACTAGAAAATCAAAGAAAAACTTCATTCTGACAATTTCTGTACATCATATAATGATGTATTCCTCACCGCATTTGTATTGACCAGTAGTGGAGTCTCGAGACTTGGTCTCGAGACTCGTCTCGAGACCCATTTTTGCGAGTCTCGGTCTCGAAGGTTTCACGTCTTGTCTCGGTCTCGAAGGTTTCAGGTCTCGAGACTTTGAATATTGCAAAGAAATGGTTTACTAAAATTTCTATAATTCAACGATTTTTTGTTTCTTGTATTTGTGGGTAAAAAACAACCAAAACAAGTCGGAAAAGTGCCTGAAATTTGAAAAAAATTCAAGTCAGAAGTCATGACAACATATTTTTTAAAAATTTTGGCAAAATGCACAAATTTTGAAGTTTCGAGTCTCGGTCTCGGTCTCGAACTTCAAGTCTCGAGTCTCGATCTCAATCTCGGAGTTTTTGATGAAGTCTCGGTCTCGTCTCGAAATTTTAACCAGGTCTCGGTCTCGAAGGTTACGGTCTCGACTACATCACTGGTATTGACACTAAATCGGTTTTGCGGCTCGCTGGTGTTTTTGATTTTCTGCAAATAACTCTTCCATTGAATAAGTTTGCCCACCCCTGGTTTATAGCCTACTATGTGTACACAAGTATGAGTGAAAAAGAAGCACTGCTGCCAACAAGGCGCATTTTCTACAACCAATGCTCCTCTAAAGCTGCACAAATGCGCAGAACCACCAGACCATTTGCGCAGTGAAATCTCATCTCGCGCACTTCCAACAATCCAAAACATTGGAAAAGAACGAAAACACGATGCTATTTGAATTAAATGTGTAGTTTGTTCGTATTTTCATAAGATTTTACACTGATATAAAAATCATAAAATTTGTAATTTATTTAGAACTCTGCTAACTCAGTCTTAAATACCCATGCTGACTAAAACAAACATTTGCTCAGTGCAAAGTTTTCTTACAAGGAAAACACTGTATGCAACTGTTGCCGTAACACTGGACATTTTCTTTTTTGTATACGTCAATTTGCGTTGCATCGCCAACAACCAGAAAAAGATGAGCAAAATGTCAACTTAGCCCCTCCCTGGAAAACTTTTTGCGGACGCCCATTCTCACAGCCGCAATGGGTAATATTAAAAATGTCAACAAACGTAAAAACGCATTGTCCCACAAATCGGCCAAGGTCTTCGCAATCACAAAAGCATCAAAAGTGCAATTCTTCTGCAGTCTTTTGTGAATTTTTGTTGAAAAGTTTTTTGTAAATCATTTCGCAACCGTGGGACCAACTGGTTGAAGAGCATCAGATTTAAAAATAAAAATTTTATGAAATTTTACAATTTATGAACGATAGCAAGTCATACATGTTGCTATCACTCTCCTACTCGGCTCTGCTACACACGTGATAGTTCGTACACTGACGAACTAGTCGTTTATTTGCTGTGAGTTCAAAATCCAACCACACATTTGACGCTAATGGTCAAAATGAATTTGAGTTTTTTTGTTTTTTTGTTGTGTTTTCGACATTTATCATTCGCTTGCTTGCAAAATGTAAATTTCATTTCAACTACAAAATCAGTATTAATGTATATCACATCCTCCTAAATGTTTTTAACGGAATTCCTGTCATAAAATTGAGCTGAATTCCACTGTTTTACTAAATAAACATGCTTTCTTAGCTTCATTAACTTAGATGTAAGTGTTTGAACGCCCGTGATAAGAGTCAACTATGCACTGTTTTTTGATTTGTGCCTGTACAGTACAAGCTCAGAGGTACGCAATGCTACGAGAGAAACACTTCCAGTTTAGAAAAATTAGATCATTCAGCTTCAAACGCCCACGCAAGTATATTTATCAAACAGTGTAGTAAGAGCAAACAATGTTCTGTAGCAATGGCTGGATCTAGTTTCGTTTCACACTAACAGTTTTCTTTTTGCAGCGAAGCCAACTTTACACTGTAAACCAACTAGGTGTTTGTATTGTAACCTCCTATAGTGGTCGATGCATCGACACACGCGACTGCAGGAAAAGCTCGATCTGGCAGTAGGTGGCATAGATGCAACGCAACTTCGTGGCCACATACTCTTATTGTTCTCGGGTGGTAGATGGATCGTTTTCGTGCAAAAAGAGCGTTGAAAATGTTAATATCGGGTGCATTGCTGGGATCAGTAGGACCATTTTATAAATTTATGACAAATGTAAGTGAATATTTATATTCAGGAAATGTTGGACATGTATTTGTATGTAGTGGCGACTCGTGGTGAAAATGGCCGGGAGCGCTGCGAAATTTCATCTCTGGTTGAACATATAGGATTGTCGCCCTGGGTGTATTTATAATAAGTGTTTCCAGTCACTCCAGCAGTCCTAATCGTATCAAACGCGTAATTTTCAGTTGTCCTTATTGATACATAGAAAAAATTAATGAAACCAAACCCAAACCCTAAAGCGTAAACACGAACACAAAAGAATTAAACCGGTCCCATCAAAAGTATGACGTATAACCACTGACACCAAAGCGAAAGCTGCAAAGGCGAAAGTCAAACCAAGAACCACTCGCATACTAAACTTGGAACATTCCGCTCGACTACTAAGGCGTTATTGTACAAGACAAAGCATAGCATTTTATTCAAACCGTGTCATGGCAGCAGACCTAGGCTAGAGCCACTTTCTTTGAGCTGGTACTTTAATCATGTTCTTTCAAATGAAGTTTAAATTTTCCAAAAAATTTCAAACAGTTTATGAATTTACACAAAATTTATGGTGTCTTTAGCTGGATTGTTATGCTTTTCCAGTAAAAGTTTGTATCCTGAATCAATGACAACTGCAATATTAACCTTACCAAAAAATAAAGGGTCTACTTGGATGCTTATAGGCTTGCCAGATTTCTCATGCTTCAAAATTTTCACATTTCAATGTTTTAAGTTTAACAATGCTTTTACTAGTACTTTGGCGGCATTGGATTCAAATCTAGTCGCCAATCTCGGGCTGCGAAATTACAGCCCTTCGTCTATCTGCACCAGTGCAGCTTGCAACAATAGGCTAAGCTGATGAGCTGTCTAGGGTTGGCGTTTGAAGATGTACGGCAGTAGTTGGTGGATATCATTCCTGGACAACAAAAGGTATGACTGATTTAATTATAAAATTGAATATCCAAGAAAATCAGGTAGTAAAAACAGTCAAGATCATATTTCCTCTGTTTTCTCATTAAAAATTCATCGTCAAAATAACAAAAATGCTTTGCGATAGGCGGATATACAACCATGTTTCTTGGAGTCAATTGTTTGGTTTCTTTCTTTTAGGGCTGTGCCGAAGACTGCCCCGAAAGCGCCAAATTCATCGGCAAGTGTGCTGTCATCACATAAGCGGCGTCGTTGGAAAAGAGCGAAACATTGGTTTCGTTGGATTCCTAGGAAACGTTGAGCCAAAACGGTGTCGGGAGCACCGAAAATTATTGTGTTGTGAAATTTCGTAACTAAATCCAAACTTAGGCGAGTTTGGCCGTTTGGCGGAATCTTTTGCCTTACATTTTTCAGGGAGGGCTGCAGCACGGCAACCCGTCTACACGAGCCGCCCCTGTTTGTATGTTGTGTATACAAATGAGATGGACGTTGAATTTACAAATGAGAGGGACGTTGAAATGTTGTGTATACAAATGAGAGGGATGGATTACATGCACAAATTTGTACAAAAGAATCAGCAGAGCTGCATTGGTGTTTGTGATGAACTGATAGGTACCTTTTGATTCAGCCTGATAGAATTTTTCATGCCATTTGCTGAACTTTTTCTTGGCGATATCTGTTAAAAATGAAGTAATCGATTAAACAATTTGCAGCATACAAACTTGACCCGTTGAATAAAGCTTAAAGAAAAAAATTTTCAATTAAACATTTACGCTGCAAATATTATGACAAAGTATCAAACAACCACATAATTTGAAAACAACCACAAAAGCTAAAACAGTTTTACGCCACAGGATATTCTAAACGGAGATCACGTCGCATAAATTTGAATAAAGCATCTCCAGCGCAGCAGCATACATAAATGGTACCCTTCCCTTTCCGCAAAACAAAATAAATGATGCCTTTTGTTAGAAGCGAGTTTGAAGAACGTCACTGGTTATGCAGAACTAATCCCAAGTGCATGCTAGGCAAACTTACTGTTAATCCTCATTATGTTCGTATTGAAGGTGATTTATTAAAGCGTAACCTGTTGCAGAACACATTCAACTGACGTTGATTCACAGTTTCGTTGCAGATCTACTCCAAAAATGTTGAAACGCTAACGTCCGTTTGAGCAGATATTATATTTTGTAACTTAATCGCTGCGCTAACATATATTTTTCATTTAGAAAAATGACTTTTCGACGAAACTAACTGCACTGCAATCATTCAACTTACCCACCTGAAACGATCAATTAGGTTTATCGACTAAGAGAGTATTTCATTTTTGTCAGTCCTAGAATACGCGAATATTTTTCAACCAATTTTGTTCAGGACAGAATAATACTGAATGGAACTTGTTTGCAGCATCACCGTCTGTGGCTTCAGCGCAGAAAAAAGCAGTGGCCATGCGCCAGTTTCAAAATTGTGCGACAAATAGGAAATGGGCGTCATGGGTATAACAGCCACTAAGGCGACGCAGTTGCCTTCGTTTTCCGTAACCAGAGGATGTTATCTCATTTTATGTCACATACATTCGCCCAACAAGGGAACAGACAGCTGCAGTTGCTAAAGCACGCCATGTCAGAGCAGGCGCTTATAATACAGTAGAATTCTCCTATGTCACTTCATTGGGACAGGAGAAAGTTCAAGTCCAAACAATAAACAAAATACAGCTTTTAACCTGAAATGCCGAAAATATATTCTTCTCAGTCCAAAGCCAGTTCTGATCCTAAATTTTTGAAACGATTCACAGTCCGGTTGTAATCAATATTCAACAAAATTCGTTATATTCCGGATCCAGTCCAATGCTCATCTCTGGAAACGACTGTCATTACAACGCAGTAGTGTTTGTGGGTATCGTGTGCGCGTTTAACAACCTGTAATCGTGTGTGTGCGTGAGCGCGGCCACCAGGACTGCAAGGGGTTTACAAGAGGTACATCGCATCCGGACCTGGTAGGTACTGGGGCTCGGAAGGATAAAAGAACGCACACGAAGTTTTTCTGTAATTAAGCCCAAAAATACTAATGTAAGCCAGTTTCCAACGAAACAATTAAAAACTATATATATTTCTGAATCTTAAGCACGGTAGTTGTTTCTATCTATATTCTTATTACTATACAAACAAGCTATACAAGTTTTGACGAGGACCCCAAAAGCTAGGGGGCGCGGAATCGTTTTTGTACCCCCGTGGTAAATTTTGTCTCAGAGCACCTGGTGGCCACGTGACGGTTTTATCCATCTCGTGACGGTTTTTATCTATCTCAATACCTCGTGTTCCTTGCCGAAATCCTATGTAGGCCCTATTTGTTTTCTGCTATTCGACCGCGAGCCACGTTGTGTCTGCCAAGAAGAACCTTTTTCGTTACCGTGTTACCGCCGTGCTGTTCAAATAAAACAGATACAGCAACAAACAAATAAAAGGAGACTGCTTTCCTAGATATAGACTCTACATAATTGGTTCCCAGACGGGGAATTTCTACAACGCAATTCAACATAAAAGTATTGGAGAATCTTCGCAAAACCATAGGCTAATTAGGCTAAATTAACAAATGTTTTATTTATTATACTGTATGTTGCTTTCATCATTATAATCATACTAATGATAAAATGGTATAGAAGTGCATTTAGGCGAATATTTTCAAACAGAAGACCGCATTTTCACGACATTATCCATTTTATGAATCTGTAGCATCTGTTAAGCAGAACAAAACGAAAGTGACCGAGCCATGCAGAACGTCACAAGCTCTTGTACAAAGTTAGACCGCAACTAAAAGCAATTGTGTGACATTTGGAAAAGAGACAGAATGTTTGCTCCCCAGTCTCCTTTTCCGCAGCTGGACAAGAACCAGCAAGCTGGGGTTGAGCAAAGATTTCTTCATCTAAACTGAAAGCGAAGCAAGAGGTGAAGTTGAAAGTTCAAGAGTCAGAGATGATTATGATAGGGAAAAGCCTCCTACCACCGTTATTACATTGCATTTTAGTTATAAACTCAAGAAATATTGATTACTTCGACAGGTCGTCGTTAGTAAGATTGTTTTATTTAACGTCTGCAATATCTCCTCAAAACTCATGAAAGAAGAAAATTCGAATCAGTGCCTAATTTACCTTCTTGCGCTACTATGATCTTTAATGCTACTGTGATGCAGATCAGTAGAGATGTCTTGATTTTCATTGTCTGTAACCAATGTTGCACACTGCTGAACAAGCTCCAAATGGATTCTTCAATACGTTTTTAATAATCAGGCCTGTCATTCATCTGCCAAGAGACAAAAGCAAAATATAGCTTGTTGGAAAAGGAACTGAATACAACGGTAATTTTAGAATGACAAAAAAATCAGAATAATCATCTTGGTTTTCATTTTGAAAAGCAGGTGTCTAGCCTGTGCATATTTGGGTTACTTTTAGGTATGCTTATACAAAATCGTAGAAAAATTTTGA
>Ga0210059_1012923_pt1 | contig 12543 bp, 13 predicted proteins | sample Ectturendosymbi2_FD_188042 | JGI IMG/M metagenome (GOLD analysis project Ga0210059, IMG submission 188042) | Ecteinascidia turbinata endosymbiont from Florida, USA - Sample 2 (SPAdes) (version 2) | ecosystem: Host-associated > Tunicates > Ascidians > Unclassified | place: Key West, Florida...
AACACCAGGATTTTTGCTTCAAAATCACCGCCTTGTTCAATTTAATCCATCTATCAATATCAGGCGGCTTCGTGCGTTACCACAACACGAAGTGCAGCTTATTATCATCAAATGTATTCGTTGACGTGTGACCGCTTCACGCAACGCGTTAAATTCAGCGGCTTACACTCTTTCATGACGTTCTTTTCGATTGAACTTGGAAAGGCGGTAGATTGCCCAGTTGTTCAGCTGTCTTGACGACATGCCCTCGCCGTTGTCGTAGACGCACAAGCCGTGCTTCCCGGTCGTCTCGTCGACGTGCTGCAAAGGTTTGTGACCCAATAAAGATTTGTGATGTAATAAACGCCATCAACAGTTCATAGCGTCGGACAATGAGCAGTGATCCCGTGTCGGCCAAACAGCACGGCGAACCCCGTGGACGCCTTCGCTAAAGGGTCTAGATCAGGGGTTCCCAACCTTTCTCTGATCATGTACGCGTTCAGCATTTCGACAGATGGACACGTATCCCCAAAATTTCTCACGACAAAACATTTTACCATGGCTAATCATAGACATATTTAACAATAAGCCTATAACCATATTTTAAATAATATTTACTGGCATATGTGTGCAAATATCAGGAAATAAATAATATACAAATGTATTTTTCCCTTCTACTGCTAACCTTAAATGTACACCTTCAGATAGGCAAATGCGCCTCTAGGGCTACATGTGCCCCAGGTTGGGAACGCCGGGTTACGAGTAACAACGTCAATTCGCTTTAGGCCCAAAATCAAATAAAATAAAATAACCCAAGGCTGAACACGAAGTGCGCTTCTCCTATTGTCATATTGTCGACCAGCACCAAATCAGACACAGGGGCATACGAACAGGGCCAGTTCTTGTTCAAAAGCTGTTTGGGGCTCCTGTGCGTTCCGGCGACTACAGCGCCGCAATCGCCGTTTTCAACGACCACCGAAAGCTCTCATGCAAATCCCAGCATGTCTGACACGACCGCTCAGACGAGCTAAGGAATTACGAAAAGAGACTAAATGTAAGATCCAGACCTAATTGCTAGGGACTGAAGCAGCAGAGTCCGGGAGCTGGTGCTGGATTTCGTGTTACTTTGCGGCCTCAAGGAACAAATAGAAGGTGAGCCCAGCCAGGAAAATACGGCTTGCAGCTTGATTCCTGCTCCTTACACTCAAGAACAAACTGTTCAACACAAATGAAATGTACAACCATAGGAACAAAACCAAAGAATGCATGAGCTCGAAAACACTTGAAAATAACACTGAATAGTGTCTACGGTGCAGGACATTTATATAACAGTCGCCTTCGCAAGGAACAAAAGCACCATAAGCAAGAAAACAATGATTCACATACCAAGCTAAGCTCGATAATCCGCTTGCCTCTGTTGTTGACGGTAGCAGCTAATGCATTGTCCACAAGCTCAGCAAAAGCAAAGGCTGCAATGTTAAAAAATATGGTGGAAGCAGTTGAAACTTTCCACCCAATCAAAGGAGAGAAAAACAGAATTGAAAAAGGCAAAAGTTACGGAACCAGCATTAACTTTGAAGATGCACCAGCTGTGCAGTGAAAAGTTATCCCCACAACACTTCGGGAAAAGTATGGGATGTCAAAGACATCCACCGTCCGACAAAGACCAAATATATTTACCAACAAGCAAGATACGAAGATATTAGTGGTGACATAAATAAAAGTTCATTAGAATGGTCCCGAAATTCATTAAGTGCAAAGAAGTTGTCAACGAGGCCTTACCTATTTATTTTAAAGGTGGTGCATGGGATTTTATATCTGAAGACGTGGGCACGGAACTACTCAAAGTTTCTAAACTAGAAGACAGAAGTGATCACACAAAACCAGCATTGGCATCCATGTCTGAGTAACAGCAGAGGATTTTTGTGTATTTCTTTATTGCTAAGACAATGCATGTTTAAGTGTAGCTTAAGTTGTTCATTTGTTTCAAAGAAATTGTACAAGTACATGTATTACAGTTATATAGTGGTAAAAAAATTGGGTTTGTTTAATATTTTGAATTCTTCAATGTCATTTTAAGGTCTGCTAACACCTTTGATTTTTTTAATTGTTTTTTCTTTTTCCTAGATTATGACTATGACAATTGGCCACTGAATACACTAATATTTACCAGTGTGTAAAACTGTGAAAAGACATACTGGGGGGTGCTGGGTAGTGTTAGCTTGTGTAGATGTAGAGCTGCTACTGTGGCATTTCGAGTGTTCAGTTTTTGTACTTGACAAAAAAAATTTAGGCCCAAGTTTTTTATGTGAGATATAGCCACTTCACCGTGAAGATAGGCTGCTTCCATGATTTTGCACTCATTCGGTACCATGTAAAATGGTATGAGGCGGTAGCGTGGCACACCATTGTGAATCCTGACAGAATATGCGGCTAAAATTTTTTAGGTCACCCTGTAGAAACGCACACGTTTGCACTGTTACCTTTTACCTATACATTTTAACTTGCCATAGTTAGGTTATTAGAATATCTGCTGAGGTTAGATGTTGTGCAGGACAAGGTCAGTAAGTGTAAGTTTATTGTATTGCAATAAGCAGATCAGACTGTAGACTCTGGGTGTAATGTTTTTCAGAGAAATGAAAGCTCCTTTATGACATCATAAATAGAACAATCGTCTTCAAGTTGCGATCCACATGAAATCTTGATTAAATTGCCAGGAACTGACATGTTTTCGAACTCTGGTAACACTGTTGCAGTTTATTTAAAAGTTAACTTGAACTGGCATATTCTCTGTTGCACTGACACAGGTCCCTGGTGAAGAAAATGTAAACAACATACCAGCTGTGCTCTCATGCAACAAGTCACGATAAGAATGAAGAAGAACTTACGCAGAGGATTAATGTTTCCTTCACTGGCATAATACTCATAAATTCCACTCTTGATCAAAGTGTCATAGTGGGGCTGAAATTCAATTCGCTCCGCAACAGGCACATCAAGTGGTTGGGAAAGGTACTTCAGAAGATACAATGTGTCTCCACTTTCAATGAGGGTCACTGAGTGAAAGGCACATCAGAATGAGGTTATACTCAGTCAAATGTAACAATTAGGCCCCATGTATTGCACACAATTTGAGTCTTCACTGTTTTTACTTGATATAAAACTGCTGAACAGAAACTAAGAAAACTTGGGACTCAAACACATTCCCAAGATCTGTTTCAATTCCACATGCAGTTAACACCTTGCTAGAAGCTTAACACCTTCCCAATGTCTTTAGACAATGGCTGTTTGCAATCCAGTTCTGTATTCTGCAACACCAACAAATTTAAAAGCAGGCAAATAATTCACAAATTCGTAAAAGTTCATTGAGCATCCCAAAAGCAATTTCACTTAATCACCAAAAGTGTCATCATCACAGATCACGTTTCGTCCAGTTGTTGTGACAAGAAACTCTTCATCAGGAGGAACATTGAACGTCTGGAATAAAATGAAAATATTTTCTTTGGGATGATTAACGAGTGGCAACTGCAATAAAACCTACAGGAAAATGATGAATACTCCATTGGCCATTTTGGTTCATAAACATCTAAAAAAGGTGTTTTAGACTTAAAACTCTTATCCTTCAACTTAAAACTCTTATCCTTTCATCATTATCTACAAATTTTTTAGACAACCAGAACTCTTTTAGTGCCTAATCAATTGTGATGTCTCAAAAGTTCAACCTGCTCAAAAGCATCCTGTTGGACCAAGTTGTGAATGCCCTGTGGCAAGCTCAGTCCGTTTGAAAATTGCATTTACTTTGGTGATAAATTAGACTCCATTAAATGAACTTGTAAAACAATCTGCAAATTCATCAATGTGCAGATTTTCTTTGCTGTTTCAATGTTTGTACCCCGCATTACGTTTTAAATTTTACAGTGTTAGATTTTTTTTATCATGTTTCAGTCATAGGCCAATTTTTTTAAATGATCTAAGAAATTTAAGTCAATTCAACCATAATATCTGAAAATATAGACAATGAATACTGTCATGATGAGTTTTAATACTATTGAGACAAATGAATGAAATGCCTCAGCAAAAAAGCAGTCCAAGAGTAGCACAGAACTGTTCTATGGGTCAAAAAAAGTTGAAGAACACTGTGTAAAGATGCTGCTAATGACTTCAATAATCCTATCTCATGACCAAAACTCAAGCAATAACTAAGATGTAAAAATATCTGCAATAAAAGTTTGGTACAATGCTCAAAATTAAGATATCTTTAACAAACGTCAGGAAGTGAACTTACTTCACAAATCTTCTCTGAAAAGACATCAAAAGAAAAAACGCCTCCTATATGAACTTTCTCTTTCTGTGCATTGTCAGGAAAGCGGCAATCATAAATGAAGACAAAAGCATCTTCTTCATCAGCATCCATAGCAAAAAACTATTGAAGTTTGTTCCAGTTTGAAAACCAGGAAATGCTTTTAAAAATAAATTTTTGGACTAGCTGTGCACCAGGTGGTCTGTAAATAATAATAGACAGTAAAGGCAAAAAATACCACTTACTTGAATGCCTCACAGAAACTTACTAAATGCAGTTGAAAATCAACCAACAAATAGACTTAACAAATTAACATCTATGTGTCATGAAAGATAGCTCTTCTTATCTGACAACTAAACTTTTGAATCTATTATACTCATTGCTAATCATAAGCATAACAAAGTTTTTAGCACACCAACAAACAAGCTAATTTAGATTTTATGAACAGCATAAATAGCAATGGTGGCAAACTGCGGCTCGCTAACACATTCTGTGTGGCTGTTGTAGCTGACTAGCAACATCACAAATTGATGGAGTTGTTGCCTCGTGTAAAATGTTTGCTTCATTTCTTTTTGTAAACCTTGAATGCGGAGAACTTCCAAAATGCGTCTGAACTTCATGGCAAACAGCTTCATTTTTGGACGCATTAATCGTGAATATGTGCCCAGAACCTTTTCTGCAAAACTTGCAGGCAAAGAACTTCCAAAATGCGTCTGAACTTCACTGCAAACAGTTTTGTTTTCGGACACATAAATCGTGAAAATGCGCCCAGAAATTTTTTTGTGAACCTTGCAAGCGGAGAACTTTCAAAATGTGACTGAACTTCACGGCAAACAGCTCCGTTTTTGGACGCAAAAATTGTGATAATGCGCCAAGAACTTTCTTCATAAACCAGGCAAAGCCACAATTTCCAAAATGCAACTGAACTCAACAGCAAATAGCTTCATTTTTGGATGCAAAAATTGTGAAAATGCACCCAAACTTTCTTCATAAACCAGGAAAAGCCACAGTTTTTAAAATGCGTCTGAACTCAACAGCAAACAGCTTCGTTTTTGGATGCAAAAATCAAGAAAATGCGCCCGTAACTTTTGTACAAAGCTTGCACTGAGAAAACTTCCAAAATCCGTCTGAACTTCATAGCAAACAGCTTCGTTTGTGGACGCAAAAATCGTGATATTGCGCCCAGAACTTTTGTTATATACCTTGCAAGGTGAAAACTTCCAAAATGTGTCTGAACTAGAGATGGCACGGGCCAACGTTTTTGCAGCCCGGCCTGCCCAGAGCTAACAAGAAACTGCCCTGCCCAGCCCTGTTATGCTAAACTTCAACTTATTTTCTGGCCCGGGAGCGGTACGTAATATAAAGTAGGCAGTGTCTATTTTTCCGCCAAGATGGCAACAGGCTTGGCAGAAACGAAGTAGATATAAAAGATAAACATTAAACCTAACCTTAACCCTAACCGTAGCCTTAACCTAATGCTAACCCTTACGCTAACACTAACCCTAACAGTAACCCTAACAGTAACCCTAACAGTAACCCTAACCCTTACGCTAACACTAACCCTAACAGTAACCCTAACCCTTACGCTAACAGTAACCCTAAACCGTAACCCTAACACAGTGGTTATAAGTCTGCCAAGGGGCCTTCACTTTTGAAAACATATTTGCCCGTCGCCTGTAACATGACACTAACACATGACAAGAGTGCCCTAGGACGCACTATACTTGCTAGTAACACACTAAACCTAAACCAGGGGTCATCAACATGGTGCCCGTGGGAACCAGGTCGCCCATATGGACCATGTGGGTTGCCCATGGCCTGTTCTGACAATAGCATAAACATGACCAGTGTCTTTACAATGATGAGGTTCTTTAATTTTTATTATAATGATAACATCATATGAAGACAAATTATGCAAATTTTTATTTCAGATGTCTGTGTATCAAACTGGGAGCTCTTCGCATGAATCTGTACCAAAAAGCAGCTCTGAGTTTCAAAAAGTTTGGTGACCCCTACCTTAAACCCTAACCTAAGCCTAACCCCTAATATTAAACCAAGGGTTCACAACCTAGGGTGCTGGGGTGCATGTACCCCTAGGGATAGATTTTCCTATCTGAAAAGACCCATTTGAGGTTAGCAATGGTTCAAGGGAAAAATTATGTTTGCATATTATTCATTTCTAAATACTCGTATTTATACATAGGTCAACATAGGTCAATATTATTTTCAAAATCAGTAGATGGTGATTGGTAAATACATTTTTGTTATTTTCCTGAGCCTTTTTGTTCTGAGAAATTTTAGGGGTACATGCTCATACAATTAAATGCTGAAGGGGTACATGGCCAAAGAATGTTTGGGAATACTTGTCCTAAACATAAACATCAGCAACAAACTATAAATGAAAGTGTTGGCTGCTTTGGTGATTCCTAACATGGTTCACTGATTTGAGTGGAAACAAGTGAAACGGACCGTTTGCATAACCGTAAAATGGAAAGAACAGCAGCAAAAAAATTCGTTGTTAGATTTTGAAACTTTGCAAAAAACAAAAATTTTCTGGCCCGGAATGACGTCATCGCTAAAAAACTTGTTAGCGAACTGTTTCAAAACCTTTAGCAGACGGCCCAAAGACTGGACTCTAATCTGAACTTTGTCATCTCTAGTCTGAACTTTGCAGGAAACAGCTTCATTTTTGGACGCATAAATTGTGAAAATGTGCCCAAAACTTTCTTCATAAACCTCATCAGGCGAAAACTTCCTAAATGTGTCTGAACTTAACAGCAAACAGCTTCATTTTTGGACACATCAATCATGAAATTGCGCCCAGAACTTTTTTACTAAACTTGCAAGCGGAGAATTTCTAAACTGCATCTGAACTTTTTTTCACCACTCACTGCTGTATATCCATGCTGTGACCTGAGAACGGCTTATATCATGAAAATATGTAGTGCACATTTTTGAAAAAATAACAAAATTTTGTGAAATTTTCTCCTGTGGAAAAAATTGCATCCAAATTTGCAAATGCCAATTTTCAAAATTTTTGTCAGCTGGCGTCCAAAAGAAGTGCCGAAAGTGCCGTTTTCTTTGGGCTTAGAGGGAATACTACAGTTAACTATACATTTTTTTAATCAAACAAAAGAAACAGCAACGAAATTTGAACTTGAAAAAAGAAAAGAATAATTCGAACAGTTTGAGTAAATTCTACTGGTTATCTTCTTCAGTTCTGCTAAATCAGTATATTTTAACCAATTTGTCTGCCTTTTCTGCACCTTAACTTTTTCTGATATTGCACCATAGCATATGTTGAAAAAATACACTCTATAGATGCTGAACTATCAGGGCATGCAGATGAAGTTGACGCGAAACTGCAGAGGTTGTATGGGAATGGTTTTTCTCAGTTTGCTGTGTGCATCTTTGCTAAGCCTTACCACTTAGGAGTGAACTAACTAACAAGACTTTGTGAAAGCAAATATGGGGTACATTTCTTTACCCTCAATTTTGAATGCCATAATACATATAACAAGTTACTAAGGTGCAATTCTGAAAATGGTGATATTGCATGATGCAATAAAACCAATTCAGAATGGGGTTCTCCATTTTTCTTTAAAAAATAACAAAATCCTATTGTTTAAACCCCAAAGAAACAGTTTAAAAAAAACAAAAAACAGGTGGGTTGTTTTTTTTAAAAAACTGGGTTTTTCTCAACCCTGCCTACAACACTCCGCCATGCTGTATCTGGAAATGAGGCCCATATATAGTCACAGGAAGGTGAGACATGAGACATAAGGTGACACTGCAACAATGGCAATGTATGCTACCTCCATATGACCACTGACACAAGCACTAAGCAGTGAACTACAAATGATGATGTGAAACAAATATGGTTTACAAACAATAGCTCTGCAGTCGAACCTCTGGAAGTCGTCAAAAATGGTGGGACTACCTAAACACAAATGGACCAGACTTTGGGTACTGCCCAAAACCTGTGAAGACCATCCTCATAATAAAAGACAGTAGTTGAAAGAAGTCTTCACAAAAACTTTAAAAACACTGGCATCAAAATCACAGACCAAGGTGAAGGCCACTTTGGAGCAATAATCAAGACATAATTGTTTAAGGGACAGTTCATTAAAACAAGGTGAAGGTTGAGGGTTGGGTAAAAGACCTTCAGCTACTATCAAATTATGTGCAAGATGATCCTCAAGCAGCATACTTAGCATTCACCAAAGGATTATGCTCCAGATGAACCTATTTCCAAAGAACTACTAGCTCTCCCAGTCTCCCTCTCAGGCATGGTGGGCTAGGTCTGTCAAATCCTCAGGAAATTGCCAAGACAGAATTTGATTACTCCATTCTGATCACTACTAAACTAACAGACGAATATTCATCAAAAACTCGAACACAACCCCTTAGACCAGCAATATACCAGAAACACAAACCAGAATACGACATGATAAGAATGCAAAATGCCAAAATAGCCATAACAAATTATCAGAGGAACTGACCCCTGAGTCACAACAACTAATAAAGGGTGCAATGGAAAAAGGAGGATTCTTCTTTCCTATCAGCCTTTCCAATTACAGTGATTAGATATATGCACTAAACAAAGAAGAATTTCAATTTATGAATGCCATCTGCATGAGATATGGCTGGAAGGTGAAGGGCATACCCACACAACACTCAACTTTGCTTGTGGAGAGACAAACTCGGTGGACCACAGCTTCATTGTAAACTCAGAACTGGGCAGTAATATACTTCAATGAGGCACAACTCGGTGAGACTGAGTGACCCTAAGACACAGATAATTAATCAGAGACGTCTTTAGAGAATATTTGGAAGCTCTACTTGTTTCTTGAACATCAGTATCAACCTGTCCCTTCCTTTCTATCAAGATTGATATGACCTAGCATACTCAACAGAAGACTAAGACTTAAGGTTTCTTTTTAGTTCAATGCATCTCATTCAATTGAAGTGTTGGAATGCAGTTAAGGTAGAGCCTATTAGATTGCCAATAAAGTTTAGAGGTTGGGTAAACTTCAATAAATTCCGTTAAAACAACTTTGATAAAATTCATAGATAAGAATACATCATCCTGAAAACATTGTTTAACCCTTTAACGATTCCGCGAGCCAACATATTGGCGCCCCCTTTTTTGGCCATAAATCGCCAGCCACTAGAGCTAGAGAGCTGTTCAAACACTACGGATTCAGCAAGTCTTGGAGTCAAAATATAAAAAAAAAAATTTGTTTTGGGTTTGAAGTTTTCTGGGGGGAACATCACAAGTAGGGGTGTTTTTGCATTATTTTTACCATCTTTGCCTGGCCCTGGGCGCTGTCCCAATGGGCCATTTTTGGACTCAAAGTTCAGTTGAAAACTAGGTCAAAATCAGCATCTATAGATCCCTTGATTGACTTCCTAGCATATCGAGAACAAAAAATTATGGCTCAAAAAACAAAACTTCACCAAAATTTTGCTCCCTCAAAAGCCACTCTGAGGGGAATTACTCCCCAGGCAATAACTCGCCGTCAGTTTGAGCTAGAGAGCTGTTCAAACCCTCTAAAGACTCGTAAAGGTATGTACTTTGTAATAAAAAAAAACGTTTCAGTTTAGAATGTCAGATTGTGGTTTCAGAGAATTCGACAAAAACAAAGACAACTTTTAAACCACCAATCGAGTTGGACCACACGCGAAAGTATGAGATGGTTTTGGTGAATTTGGAGACGTATTATAGTTTTCCGAATTTTTCTGATGAAAACAACGTTTTTCGACATTCTCCTGGTTTCATTGAGGTTGGGAGAGGTGATGAGGACGACTCAACCCGACAAAGACAATGGGTTGAAGTTCAAATTCCTGAAGGCAGTTACGAAATTGATGACATTGCAGCAACAATCAAAATTGCTATGAAAAGAATTGGACATGACGATGAAAATATTAAACGAACAGCAAACATGAGCACATTGAAAAGCGCCTTGGAAATTTCAAACGACTTTCAGGTTGATTTCAGAGTGCAAAATTCAATTTCAAGCGTTCTTGGATTTCGAAATCAGGTTTACGAAGAGGGCATTCACCAGTCGGAGTGTGTTGTAAATATTTTTGAGCATTAATTCAATTCTCGTTAATGTAGATGTGATTGGTGGTTCTTATATAAATGGAAAGACTCAAAATACAATTTACAGTTTCTTTCCAGACATTTCGCTGGGGTATAAAATAGTTGAAAAAACGAGAAACCGTGTGTATTTTCCAGTGATTTTAGATAAAATTAACAAGATGGAAACGGTCGTCACAGACCAAAATGGAAAGCAGCTGAACCTTCATGGAGAAAGTCTGACTATCAGATACCACTTGAGAGATATTTAATTGCATAATATAAATGAGTTATACTAATGTGCATGTAAATTTTTCTGAAAATCAACAGCAAAAATAGAAGCACGCTGTTGATACAAAGAGTCCCTTGAGTATTCATCTTAGCTACACAGATTTGTGTCAAAGTGATGTTCTTGCTCTGATCAATTCTCAAGTGAACAGAATGGCAAAAGCCTATGAGAATGGAAAAGGCATGACAATAAAAATGAGTAAACGCCAAGTTGTTCACAACATAAAAACAGAGGGAGGGTTCCTTTCGATGTTAGCTGGTCTGGCCGCAAAAGCTTCGGCATTTTTGGCAAAGACTGTCTTGCCAACTCTTGAAACTGGTGCACTTTCAGGTGTTGGGTCGGCTTTGGCACAAAAAGCAACAAACAAGACGATGGGAAACGGGCTGTATTTGAAAAAAGGTTCAAACATCGCAAGAGTTGAAACGGACGCTTGGGGCTTGTATTTGAAACCTTTCAAATGCTCGAGGCTTAACAAAGCTGGAGATGGTTTGCATTTGAAACATGGGGGTCAAATTATCAGTGGTGAGGGTTTGCTTCTTGGTCAGATTCTCCTTTGAAACATATCCCCGTTCTATGCTGGCTGCTGTGAAAGTGTTGTGAATTTTTGACATTAAATAAATGTGTACATCCAAGGAAAAATGAATTGAGCAAAAAGTCATGCAAGACACCAACCAGCACAAAAATCAACACATCAACCAAGCCGTTGGTGAGCAAAATAAAGGCAAAAAAGTAATATTTAACCAGAAAACTTACCAGCAAATAAATCAACATTTGAATCAACACATCAACCAAAATGTAAAGCAAAGTGATTTTTATTCATTTAATAAAATGAATAAGGGTGATTTATACAGAATTCGACAAATACATGAAATCGAAAAAGAAATCCATTTTGAGAAAATTAAACAAGAGTTAGGCATTAAAAAGCATCATCGTGTAATCAGTTTTTGTCATGTTTGTTTCATGCTTCTTCAGTTTTTTATGTTTTTGTTGAATGTTGGCTTTTTATCCAATTTTCAAGAAATCAAAGGCAACATTTCAGAAAAGATTTTGCAGGGATCAAACTTGCTTTTCGGAAGTGTCTCAATTTTTCTGAAAGTAATTGAAAAATACCTTTTCAAGAAAATTCAAAAACATGAGAAGCAAAAAACTTTGATTGAGAACCAAATCAACTCGATTTGAAACATGGTTTCTAAAGCGTTGTCAAACAATGAAATTTCTGAAGGTGAGTTTGAGAAGATTCTTTCTCAGATATCAAAATGGACTGAAACATACAGAAGCTTTGATGAGATGAATTTGGAATTCCCAAAACCGGAACAATCGATAAGAATAAATGAATATTAAAGTAGGCCTTGATTTGCCAAATAAACCTCTGAGCAACTTTGAAATTGAAGATGAGGCGAAAAAGATTGGTTTGAAAAATTTTCGTGGTGTTTTCTTGAGAGACACTTTGCCGGCACGACCGAGACGAAATGAGTGTGCAATTTTGAACTTGGACGACACTTCTGGAAATGTGCTATGTGCAGGTTTCGTGGACGTACGTATTTTAGGACAATTTCGCGAGAGCACTGGATAATGTAGTATGAATATGTCCAAGGCACGCCCAAGTTAACAATTAAAAAACTTAGACCCGCCTGGTATCGTTCGACTTCGCGCTCAGTTTAACATCAAACGAATTTGTATTCACATATGGTTTTATTAATATAATGTTAAGCATGGCATTAATTCAAACAACAGGAGTTAATACGAGTTCAAATTTTTCATGGGGAAGATTGTAACCCATTTCTATTAAAAGCGTATCTCAGGTCACAAGTTCACTGAGCCCACTTTCTTACTGAAATTAGTTTTTCCTTTTAAGAGTGTATCCCAGATCACAAGTTCACTGGGCCCCACTCTTTC
>Ga0210059_1012924_pt1 | contig 12543 bp, 11 predicted proteins | sample Ectturendosymbi2_FD_188042 | JGI IMG/M metagenome (GOLD analysis project Ga0210059, IMG submission 188042) | Ecteinascidia turbinata endosymbiont from Florida, USA - Sample 2 (SPAdes) (version 2) | ecosystem: Host-associated > Tunicates > Ascidians > Unclassified | place: Key West, Florida...
GAAGTTTTGGTGGGTTTGACGTAATTTTGAAGTTTTGGTGGGTTTGACGTAATTTTGAAGTTTTGGTGGGTTTGACGTAATTTTGAAGTTTTGGTGGGTTTGGCGTAATTTCTTCGTCACCTTCAGTCAGCTGTTGTTACTCGATCATAAGGTTTGGCGTGAAATTGTTCATCGATGCGATGAGCCAATGGCTCACGCATGAAACTTCTGCCCGAGAGATACAGATTCCTTGAAAAATTGTATCTTGCTTCCAGCAGTTCAGTAGTTTTGAATCCCATCGGAATAGCTGCATTGTTAAATGTCTGTTGTGCCCTTTAAAGGTTGCCCCCTCGCCACCCCCCCCACCCTTAAAGAGCTTGATTTAACTTAATTAAAAATTGGACGGGAAAAAGTCAAATTACACGTTACCAGCGCTGCAATAAAGCCGCTTCGTTTATGAAATCACAAACCTGTGCTGCTATGAAAGGAGGCGCCATAGCAACAGTAACATTTGCTCTGTGTTGTGTGATAGTGACGTAACAGCCACGAAAAACGACGTCATTTTGCCAATTGCATGGATTTGCTTCAAAGGCAAAACTGAGCCTGCTATGAATTCCAGCAAACCTATTCATTTAAACTTGGGTCTTGTGACCACCCAGGCCCGTAACCACGGGGGGTATTCGAGGGCAGTGTCCCCCCAAATGCCCAGAAAAATTTGTTTCGAACATATAACAAAAACCATGCCCTCAAATGCTTTGCTCCCCCAAACCTTAAAACCTGGCTGCGGGCCTGTGGCCACCGCCTATTTTTGTACGAATCAAAGCACTCGCTTCTGCCCTTCCAGGCATGACTTGTCTGCACCATTCGGCGAAGACCGGGTACCTGGAAGGCTGCCACCTGCTGATCACATACGGCAAAGCGAAGGTCAACTCCCTGGACGACGGCGGCTGGACCCCCGTGGTCTGGGCCGCCGAGCACAAGCAGACGGACATGGCCCGATACCTGCTCCACAACGGGGCCAACGTCAATTGCGTCGATAACGTAAGCTTTCGGTTTTGCTTTTGGAAAATCAATCCAAACACCGTGAACTGATAACAAATCAGGAAGATTCGTGACTGACCTGTTGTTTAGTATTGCATCAACAAGATCGCTCGCCATCAAGGTTTGACTACAGTGTCATTCGTCTTCTGTGGGCAGGCTGGGCCAAGGGACACTTTTTCTGTCCCACCCCTTGAAATTTCCACGAAATTAGTAATACCGAAGTACATTATACCGTGCGCGCATGTACAATGTCTATCCCAGTGGTCCTTAAAGTTTTAACGCCTCAATACCCCTAAGTCAAGTTTTCGTTAATGTGGATACCCCCCTTTTCAACAAACTTTATTAAGAAAGTCAACGGGTATCAAATCAAAGTCAATCCGGGTAAAAGCAAGCCCACGTTTTTAAAATGAGGCACTGAGTCCGGATTAGGACTTTGCTTCCTAACACTGTTGAATACCTCCAACATCTGATCTTATTACCCCCTGGGGAGTATTGAGGCACCACCTTAAGAACCCTGGCTATTGGTCGTCAAACTTTCTGGAATTCGATAAAATTTTATTTTGTTTTCAACCGTACCTGTGGATACCTGGCAAGCGTTAGCGAAATGCTGTTTGGTGACGTACGGTTCGAGTGTCAATCCTCATTCAACAACTACTTACTTCATGGGCTGATGTCTCAGTCGTTTCTTCTTTTCCACCTCAGGAAGGGAACATCTGCTTGCAGTGGGCTGCCTTGTCTGGCAATCTGGAGATACTTGCCATGTGCTTGCAGGCGAACACCAACGTTGCTCACGTGAGTACTGATGGATTGGATCTTGCACACAATGTGTGATGGGGGGATTGGGGGGGGTATGTTTTGAAACGAACTGTGAAACGGATTGGCTTCTGACGATTAGTCAGTTCAAATCGCATTCACTGCGATTTCTTGCCGATAGCTACCCGCGAACTTTTTTCCACTATTTGAGTATTGAAAAAAAGCAAAAGCGAAGGGAACTCGCTGCACCGAGATGCAGTCCCTGCTTTATCAGCCATCCATGGGCATCGATTGCAAAAACCTTAACGTCAAGAGCGGCATTGCCGAGAAACGAGGTCTTTTATGTTTTAGAATGTCAAAAATTACTCATCATATTGTGGTGTATGACCTAATGATACTGTGGTTCTCAATCTTTTTGAGAAAACGTAGCCTTTGGGCAATATTTTGTCTATCGAGTGCAGCTTGACTGTAATCATAGCACAAAAATTAGAAATGTACCTGTAAATATTATGCTTCTAACTTAAAATTACACTTTGAAAAAAAAATTTTAAATCCGCACCCCTTGGAGCACCTTCACGTGACCCAAGGGGAGCGCCTAGACCCCAGTTTGGGAAGCACCGGCCTAGAAACGAGGTCCGATATGTTCCGCTGCAGACCAACGTTCACGGTGACACGGCTCTGCACATTGCGTCACGGGAGGACCACTACCGGTGCATCACTGCCCTGCTGGCCGCTGGATCCGACCCAGACCTGAAGAACAAAGACCAGTTGACCCCTATCGAGGTAAGGGTGACCGGGGTTAGCGATTCGCCGAGTAAGGGACTGGGAGCGGTTGCCATGCCAACGGCACCGTGGAACAGGACGAACCATCTTCGTCGTTGATTGGCTGAGAGCTCGTGACGCGTCATGCCTTGGTTTAGAGCAGGGGTGTCGAAAACTGCGCCCCGCGGGCCTAATCAGGCCTTCGAAGCCATTTCATCCGGCCTGCGAAGCCATTTTGCCAATAATGAAAAAATTATATATTTACGCAAAACTTGTTGCTTTGCTAGAATGTAACATATCTCGAAACAATCACATTACGTAAAATGTCCGGCCCTCGAACTGTTGTGTGATAGCTTTTGTGACCCTCTAGCAAAAAAGTTTCGAGACCCCTGGTTTAGGTAAAGCGGCTTGTTTTCTGGACCGCTTTTTTCTGCCTGTCAGTGTGTTTCGTTGTGAAACTTGCCACCGTTTTGTATGACTTGCTTTAAAATTCACACACTTCCAAGACGATTGTTGACGTCAGCACGATCGCCCCACGCACCTGGAAAGAGCAAGTGTTGCTAAGCGCGTTGCTAAGGTTTTTAAAGAATGTCATGGTTGACAAAACCTGACCCAACCGCCCCAGTCCTCAAATAATGGCACGCTTTGCGCGAAGCAATGTTTTTTGAACAATTTCTCTCCTGACATCTAGCGGCTTGTTTTCGTCGTACGCAGCTGGCGCCAAACGGCAGCATGTCGTGGATGTCGATGAAGATCAATTCGTCGATCAGGAACGCCTGTCTCCTCCACGGATCGGAGCTACCCTTCAACAGAGAACGCATTCTGTGTCGCGACCTCTCGCGTGGCTACGACAAGGTGGGGGGGACGCACGGGATTAAAACGACCGTTGCAATCAGGATTCATTTTAAAAAGTTGACCCCGTTAAAAGTGTTGGACCTCCGATTCTTTCGTACTTGTCCACTCCTACAATTGCGTTTCTGCGCAACAGTAAAGCGTACCTCACAAACACAACGTTGACAACGTTTCTTTCACCGCAATATGTTCTGTGTACGTTGCTCAAAGCGCCTGCGTGTAATGCTTTTCGCAGTCGTCATTTCTTTTCTTCAAACGTTGGCTTCTTGTGAGTAGACATGCGCGCCAACGGGTGATAATGGCCTGGGTGCGGCGTGTTGCGCCAATCCCGGGCCAGGGAGGTCGGCAGCCTTGCACACCCCCACGCATTTTATAGATCGGTCCACTTGGAATTCATCCCGTCGCTGCACTATAACCGTGATGGTCCTATTCATGCGTGTGCTCTTTGCGATAGCACCACATATCTACGCTTGTGGTTTCATCAAAGTAATTGTGCTAGCGCCATTAAGCGTATGCTTTTCTTCTACTGCCATATTTTCGTGCTCTTTCATGAATCTGTGTTCCCGGTTACTGTCGTGTATGCTTAAGTCTACTGCGTTGCGTGTGGGAGTGAAGACGTTATATAATACATAACTTCGCAGAAACACGGCGAACGGATTCTCCAATAGGCCTATAGCATTTACATATTTACAGCGCTCTTACGCGAGTTGCTACTGCTACGTATACTAGAGTCTAGTGCTTTGTGTGTGGGAAGTGAAGACGTTATAAACTACAACTCAATAGCAGAACAAACGCGAACGGATTCTCTTCTTAGTATGACGACCTGTAGCAATTGCGCATTTACACGAATTGTACCAGTAGCCGTTGATAGGATGGTGAAGAAATGGCGGCCTGTCTCAAGCGCATTGCACTGTGTGAGTCACTCCGCACGTCACTGTCAAATTCGTGTGAATCTGACGTACAGAGCACAAAAGTTACCTTGATGATGTTTGGTGTTCATCCCCTACTTTTGTTCTGAAAGACTGCAAAACAAAACTTTAACTCCTCCCCCCCCAGGTCCCCATCATGTGCGTGAACGCCGTGGACAGCGCCCCTTGCCCCACTGACCCCCCTAACGGGTTTCACTACGTCACCGAGAACGTGCACACGTCACAGGAGACTCGAATCGACTCGGTCGTATCCGGCATCCAGGTGAGTTTTTGATTCTTTTTCCTTATTTTTCGAAGTGATGTCGCGACGAGGCGTTGTCGCCAGGGTAGTCATAGCAACAAAGAAAACGAATCCGATGCGCTCGCCCCACAGAGGCCTGGGTTCGAAAACGCTGAAGAGTACAGTGTTCCCGCTAATGTGCAGTACCAGCAGACCATTTGCACAGTGAAATCTCATTCTCGCGCACTTCCAACATTCCAAATGTAATACAGTATATATATATATATATATATATCGAATAGCCCTTTCAACACTTGGAACGCTAGTTGTGTGTCTGTGGTTACGCAGCTGCATACGTTTCGTGCGCCACAAAACAAACATTTGCTCAGTGTGGAATTTTCTTAGAGGGAACACTGCACATAGCCCTTAAAACGCTTCACTGGTTGTGTGTCTACATGGTTGCGCAGTGGCATGCGCACTAAAAACGAACATTTGGTTAAGTTCAAAATTTTCTTAGGGGGAACACTGGTTCCGTCCTTACGAAGTCATGTTGGAGAGAAAAAGTGTTATTTTCTGTTCTGAAGAAAAGTATTCTTTTCTCATCAACTTCTGAAAGACGACGTCTGCTTTGTCGCTACAATGAAAGGGGAGGACAAGTCCGACCCCCCCCCCATTGTTAATTTTTTCCGCATTTTTTTCTTTGCGCAGTCCTGTCGCTGCACTGACAATTGCGAGACGACCTCGTGCGTCTGCGGCCTGATCAGCGAGAGGTGCTGGTACGCCAAGGACGGCACCCTCGTGCCGGAGTTCGACATACACGAACCCCCCTTGGTGTTCGAATGCAACAAGATGTGTAAGTGCAGCAGGGGCTGCACCAACCGGGTCGTGCAGAACGGGATCAGGTATGGCGGAAGCGTAGGGGGTTGGTGGGAGGTGATGGGTATTCACGATTTATATTTGATTTTGCGGCGTTGTTGACTTCGTTGAGGTGCGGGCCCGAATTGTTTCGTGTGTCGTTGCGGCAGTTCGAAAGGGTCGTTGCTGAGTCTCAATCGGCGAGCGAGTGAAAAAATACCCTGTTGATACACAACCATCGCTCATTTCTCAAATGTTTTTGAAATAGTAAAATAGACAACCAGCTTGCCAAATAGGTTGCACTACTGCAGTTAGCAAGGTTCTTACGGAGTCATAGAAATGTACGGAAAAATATGGTCATTTTCCAGCCTTGAAGTCAGGAAAAATTTTTTTGGTCCATTAGTATGGAAAAAGAAACTAATTTTCTAGACTTGATCTTTTGACATGCATTTTCATAATATTTTATACAAGATTGATATAATTTTACTTACATCGTGTTAAATATAACAGTGCCTGTATTTGACCTGGGTAAGCCGTACGGAAATGTTAGGTATGGAAAAGGTCTGGGCATTTTACTCCAGCATAGCGTAGGAATCCTGAGTTAGTAACCGAGCAGCATCGGTTGTCATTTTCCCGCTTGAGCGAAGCCATCAGGTTGGGTCGGCGTTTACACTTTCAAGCGAGCAGCCAGAAATAACTCCGCATTCCTTCGTTCAGATACCGCCTCCAAGTGTACAGGACGCAAGGCATGAACTGGGGCTTGAGGGCGGTAGAGAGGATACCTCGCGGCGCCTTCGTGTGCGATTACGTCGGCGAGCTGATCACGGACGCCGAGGCGGACATGAGGGAGGACGACTCATATCTGTTCGACTTGGAAAACAAGGTCAGCGTCGGTTTCGCCATGGAATGTTGTTAGAACAGGGTTTCCCGACATTTCTCTGACCGTCTACATTTTGACAGATGAGTGTGTACCCTTAAAATTTCTTATGACGAAAAAGGCTGAACGAAACAACAAAAATCCACCTGAATTTTTAATGGAAGTTTTTGATTTTTAGACTCCGTTTTCAAGTATCAAAGTTAATACCTTTATTCTTATTATGATTTTTGAAAATAATGTTCACTGATCTTTGTATAAATATTTGGAAGTAAATAATATACAGTATAAATATATTTTTCCTTTCTATTGGTAACCTTAAATGTACCCCTTGAGATAGGCAAATGTACTCCTGGCGGTAAAAGTACCCCATATTGGGGACCCCTGGGTTAGAAGAACCGTTTTAAGCGCTCTCCCCTCAGACGCTCACTTTGAAACTTGGTTTTCTGTGTTTGTCGATGCGAACATCGAGCTGTATTGTGCGGTTCGCCGGTGATTATATAACATCTTTGTTGCAACACAATGCGCTAGGTGTTGGGTTGCTTTTTGGAGGGCACAGAGCGGAGGCCATCTTTCAGCAGAAAATTGCACGCTCCTTGTCATGCGTGACCGAAAAAATGTGCTTTTTCGAAACTAACTTTGCCTTTGCTCGCGCGTTGCGTTTTAACCAACAAGCGAATGGCTTCCACCCTGAAACCAGCTGGAAGAGATTGGATCGAAGGAATTAGATTTCACCGCCAGCAACACCTTCGCAATGCTGAATGAGCTGTATACCTGCTTAACGCCTGACATTGAAGTTTTGGTCAACAATTCGCGATGAACCCAGCAACTCGCCTGTCATTACTGACGTCCAGCTTTTGCAGCATCGTATTTTTACGTTGCAACGCTTACCATGTGGTTGTGCGTCGTGGTGGCGCTCGCACGCGCCGAACGCGGGAGCTTCGCACTCCCGCTAACTTTTCATTTTTTTGTTTGAGTAGTTCTTCTTTAACAAGGACTAAGACGTTATTCTTATCTTTGCTGAAACGTTTTCGGGTAAATTGTGAGATTGGGATATTCCAACCAACATTATTTTACCATTTTAAGCAGGATTTGACGTCATGTTTTATGACGTCATGAGTTTCGCACGCCCGTAGAAATTTCAAACTCGGCGTCTGTGGTGGCACTGCGTTTGATTTGACAATGTTTTGGGGCGCTTCGGCTGGACAACTTTGGGCTTTTCCGGCGTCCTGTTTGCGAGTGCATCCTAACAGTGTTTGCTTACGCGTTGCTGTGTTGCAATATGACAAATAAACTTTACTTACTTCGATATTTCTGGGAAAAAAATCCTACTACTGGTTTTAAGGACGGCGAGATGTTCTGCATCGACGCGCGTAACTACGGCAACGTGTCACGCTTCATCAATCACTTGTGCGAACCGAATCTGATACCGATTCGAGTATTCGTCGACCACCATGATATTCGTTTCCCGCGGTTGGCTTACTTCACGACCAGGGAAATCGTGCCCTACGAAGAGCTGGGGTGAGTTCGATATCCGACTGTTTGTTCGGCGCTGACGGAATGATTCGCGCCGACGTCATGATTTGCGCTGACGAAATGATTTGCACCTGCGTAATGATTGCGCCGACGTAATGATTTGCACCTTCGTTATGATTTGCACATACGTAATGATTCCGATGACGTAATGATTTTGCGACACGTCACCGCGATTACCGTGTCATGAACAATCGTGACGCATTAAAGTGTGAGCGAATAAAAAGGTTTTGCAAATAAAGTGCAGGCGCAGCGCCACGTTGCGGCATCATCGCATTCTGCGAAGTCGTCACACGGGTCGCTAACAAACACATGCGCGAATGTCGTTTAATCGCTTCGCGCGAAGCTACCTCTTGTTGTTATAACTACGCGCCGCAATCTCCCGTTTTCCTCCAATCCAGCTTCGACTACGGCGACCGCTTCTGGGATGTCAAGTGCCGACAGTTCACTTGCCAGTGTGGGTCGCCGATATGCAAGTACTCGGAGGAGGCGTACAAGAAGAAGGCGGAGCAAATGAAAAAGGGTGGGTGACGGTGTTTGGCTTCTTTTGTTTTTTGTTTGTGTTATCAAAAGTAACGGTGTATGTTTGATTTAAAGAAACCAACGTATTTTTTCGCCCACTCTGAGCTGCAAGCGTAATAATGAGCCCTACGCGTACACAAATGGATTTCAAATCTAACGCCACCAGGTTTCGAACCCGTACCCTTTCGATTGCAATTCCATCGTTTTTCTTGCACCAAGTGGCAATGTTACTTTATTCGCTCATTCGTGCCTTGTTTTTTGCCGCCTTTTGCAGACGAGGAATCTTCTCGAACCAACCTTAGCAACGTCGACAACGAAGAGGAAGTCTGAACCGAAAAGTCGCGTTGCCGTGGCAACGCAACTGTTGTCGATACGTCGTTTCTGTAGCGCCTGTGTGTTTTATCGAAACACTGCCCTTGTTCTTTGCTGCAAGGGCCACGATCCTTCGCTCATTCGCGTTTGCACCCCTACCCCCCCGGTCCCGTGTGTATCATGTGGCGCGCCAATGGAAGCGGAACGACACGCATGATTTATTCTGCTTCGGATGACCGACTTCCGACAAACCTCATGGTTTTGAAGGTCGCGCGATCCCTTTGTGACGCGCGCCGCCAGTCGTCGTTGGTGTGATGGATCAAGTTTTTCGATATTTCAGCCCTTCGTGTCCATCGAACCCCCCACCCCCAGAACGCTTTCTTTTCTGACAATGTCAACCGACTGCCGTTACAAGGTGTGGCAGAAAATGTGGGGTCCGGCCTTGAAACTGACTTAAGTTTTCAGACCTGCGAACGTACTGCCTTGTTTTGTGTCTCGCGCTGAACGCCTGATCGCTTTATCGGTGCCAAATATTCGCAGCCCTGGCCCTGGCCGAGCCATGTTCTGAAAGTGTTCTTTTCTGGTCTCACCAAATGAATGAGGCTTGTCGCGTTTTTTTCACAGAGGGATGGCTTTGAAAACACCTCGCGACCTGAAACATGCAAATGTTATGAAAATAACGTTCGGCCCGGACAGGAGCCACTCGTTGCAGGGTTGTTCGACATTCGGCCCGGCCAGGGGCCATTCGGCGCAGGGGGTTCGAGCGCCAGTCTCGGTACTTGTTCGTTTCACGTCGAAATGTCCTGTTCGTTGTCACGTGATTTGATAACAAGTGACGAAGAAAAGTGAGTCGCTCGTAAACTGCTCACAATATCCTGCTGGTGAAACTATTGCCTCGATCAGAGAAGGGTGTGAAAGGAGCACCGAGACGAAATTTGGCACATCCGGGGCCTTGGACCCAGGCTCGTAGCCAGGTGTTAAGATTTTTTAGGGCAAAATACATTTCTAAGGGGACAAGACTTCTTTTTATTATATTTTTATTAAGTTTTCTAGGCACAACAAAATTTGGGGTGGCGCAAAAAAAGCTGGGAGGCAACGCCCCCCGTGGCTACGGGCCTGCTTGGACCTCTGTCGGCGATGGCCCGTGCGTTATCAATCGGGTCTTGGCGTTGTCCTGTCGAACGAAACAACGCTCGGCATTGTCTGTCGCCCCGTTGCAGGGCGCGTGTAATGGTGAAGAGAGTAAAAGTAATATTTGACGCAGTTTACGTAACAATGCAAACCACCGCAATGGGCGTCGGAAGGAGGGGGAAGCTTGGCCCTCTCCGCATTTTGAATTTGTCATTTTCCTGTCAAATTTTTAGCGAAGAAAGGTTGTCTTCTTAGTTTCAAGTGGGTAAAATGAAATTTCACCACTTCCCCCCGGGGAAGTTTTTCCAGGGATGGTGCAAAAAAGTATTTTACATGCAAAATACTCTACAGCATCCCTGGAAATATCTTTTTGGATCTACTTGGAAATAACCCGCTCTTGTCCCCCTAGAAAAAATCCTTACGACACCCATGACCATCGTCTCGTAACAGGCACCCCGGGGTGCAAAAGATCACAACGATCTTGTTTCTCGTCGCTGGTGATCTCATTCTCAGCTGTCACGGAAAGCAAAATTTCGAGACATCTTGAAGAAGATCGCATCCAGTGTAGATTTGGAAGCTCGCATCCAGTGTAGATTTTGGAAGCTCGCATCAGAGATGAGCGGACTGTGAAATTTTTCAGTCCAGTCCTGGTCCAAAAATTTTTTGAAAATCATCAGTCCGATCCAGTCCTGATCCGCTCGTGTAAAATAATGAATTTTTATTTTGCCTCATGAGGCAAAAGCACCACTGAAGCTTTTTGCCTTTAGCCAAATATGATTGGTTGAAGGCAAAATTGTTGTAGGAGTGCTTTTGTCTCACGAGGCAAAATAAACAGCCTTTGGGCATCTCCAAAGTTTAACAAGGTAGTGTCTATTTTGCCATTAGGAGAATCCGATTGTTTGGAATGGCCAAATGACAAGGACGATGCGGGTTACACTGGGACTAGCATAAGTCCTTGTAACATGACCTAAAACTTAATTTCAGATTAATCTACACACAAAACCTAAACTAACACCCAAACCGGAAATCTAAACCTGAAACTTAATCCGTAAGCGTAAGCCCAAAACCAGTGGTTTCTCAACATTTTTCAAGCAGCGACCCATTTTGCAACTCAATTCAACCTATCGACCCCTTCCTAAATTTTCCAGTCAGACATAGGAAATGCAGTTGTGTTTGCACAATAGAAAATCAAAATGTCTAAAAAAATAACGTACGCTATCACTATGCTTAACAAAAATCATTTTTTAAATTGATGCACATGGCAGCATCAGTGAGCTAGACCCGTACCCAGTCCCGTCGCCCCCGCACCTTTGGTGGGCTTAGCCCCCCCAAATTGAAACGTGAAATACTATAAATAAGAGAGTTTTGGTAGTTTATAATGTCAAGCCCCCCTATTGAAAAGTTTCTGGCGACGGTTCTGCCCGCACCGTTACGAATAACTCGCCAGCACGACTCATTCAAAACTACAATAACTCCCAACTTGGCTACAGCAATCAAATATCTAATTTACGAACGCAGCACATTCTTCGGTCACAAAGTTAATCGTATATTGCCGGACGCAACAGTACTGTAATGGTTGTAATCACACTTAAAACAATTTTGAATGAAAAAGTAGGCTATCAGTTTTGCAGGTAACAGTAGCGCAGCCAGAAAAAGGCCATGGCCTCCCCTGAAACAAAATTGGTCAGATGTTTGCTGGTACCTTTTATCAATTATGAACTGTTTGATAATAAACAGAAGTGATAGTTGGACTCAAGACGACGTCAGTGACTGACCATGTCATCGACTGGCCCATCCCGAACAAAATTCTTGACTGCGCTACTGCCAGGTAATCCTATTATTTTGACTACCACGAAAAGTGGTTCTATGTACGAAATTTAAAATGTGGAAGTAATTATGAATGCATTTATAAGAAGCTCTCGAGGCCCTAGAAAAAAGCAAACAACCCACCGGTTGATAACAAAACCACTGCCCTAAACCCCAAACTTTTTGAAAAAGTAGCCGACATGAAAAGCATTCACATCAAAGGAGTAATCTCTTCAAGCTAAGCCAATGGGAATGGAATGGTGAGAGCAGAACCAACGAACACTTGCACAACAGGCATAGACACTTACTACTCAATTATGTTCACGTTACTACTAGAACTCAACCGCGTATATGGGCAAAGGTGGATACAGTTCGAATGGCAAAATGGTCTCAGCAGAGCTTTTGTCATTGATGGCAAAATTACACTGGCATTTAGCAAATCTGTAAAATCTGATCACAACTTAAATTTTTGATACGTTGAGAATAATCACATTAAAACGAAAAAGCATTTTCTCAGTCCGATCCAGTCCTGATCCGGCCAAAATTGGCTTCAGTCCTGATCCGTGCTCATCTCTGGCTCGCATCCAGCGTAGGTTTTGGACGGCGACAGTTCGTTCGGTTGTTGAAGTCAATCGCGTTTATTTCCGAATTTTTAGGAAGTGATACGAGACCGGGACCTTGAAGTTAAGGCAGTGGCTGACAACTGACGTGCCCATCTACAGTACAATACAGAGGCATCGGGAGCTGTTCATATTCTCACATTTTCAGTATGCATGTAACCACTAGCGTACGGAAGGGGATCACTGTGCCGTGGCCGCCCCCTCAGACCCTAAAAATAAAAAAATGTCTAAGCAGTATTCGGCAGCGTATACCAAAATGTAATTTTAGGTGAATAGCACTTTTTTTTTGAAAAACGTCTCTCAAAGCACAAAATGACTATTTTCTAAAAATTGGGGGGGAGGCATGGCCCCTTT
>Ga0210059_1012926_pt1 | contig 12542 bp, 11 predicted proteins | sample Ectturendosymbi2_FD_188042 | JGI IMG/M metagenome (GOLD analysis project Ga0210059, IMG submission 188042) | Ecteinascidia turbinata endosymbiont from Florida, USA - Sample 2 (SPAdes) (version 2) | ecosystem: Host-associated > Tunicates > Ascidians > Unclassified | place: Key West, Florida...
GCGCGTTGCATGACAGTGTACTTGATTTACAGGGGTGAACAAGAGTCCATGTGTGACGTCGGCAACTTGTCCGACAAGCAAACCCTATCTGCAGTTTGCGTCACAACCAAACTTTGTAAATTGCTTGTGGTCAGCAAAGTACATGTTTCGTCAGTTCGCGTCACTTTGTGACAGGAGGTAGCCATCTCTGGTGAGACTTAATTGATGGGAACACGCCCTGGGCTGTAACGAATGCGCTTTTTGACGTCATAAATGACGATTAAGTGGAACATTTTTTGACTAGACAGAGAATTGCAGACGCTTATTCCAAAGCAAAGAAACTTTTGCGCGTTCTGCTAAGGAATAGCTATCATTTTAAGCTAGACAACAGATATGTTTATGATTATATCTACGTCATATCGCTTTTACGTCTACAAATTCGCCGCAATCTATCAATGAGATTAATCAATGATCAATTTTGGTGAACAAACAGGTTAAAAATTGTAGTTTTTCTTCAGTCAGTCACCTGCCAAATCTCACTTAACTTTGCTTTATACATCAGCGATTGTTAAAACTGATAATGTTTGGCAGAGAAAGGATTTGTTATTCTTTTCCGTTTTAGTTTGCGCTTGACAGCAAAAAATGATAATGTTTTTTCCCACATTTTGAGCTTCAGAATCACGTCTGTTATTGACGCGGTTGAGCTTTAAATAACCTGAGAGTGTTTTAATCGCCGTTGATATTTTCTCCCAAATGCTTGAGGGCCTGTCAAGTTTGGGGTTAATTGAGACAAACCAAATGTCACATTTGTGCATGCAACTTGAACTGAGTGATGGCAAGAAGTAATTCAATACTGGAGATGTGCTTCGTATCCGCTCATCAGATGAAAACTGGCAAAATACCGATCCGCACTTCGTATCAACGTTATTCCAAACCGAAAAGATTTTCGATAAAAAAAGAGTGCTAGGCTTTTTAGAGCAATTAGTTTTTTCCAATTTGCATGCCACTTACCTAACATCTATTTCCTGCATATAAATAAAGTTTATGCACTTCGCAGGTTGGTCTATTTTTTACCAAACATCTTCCAAAATTAACACTTTGCAAAGTAAATTTACAAAACATCTTTGCCATTTCTTGCTCGGTGAAAACCCGGACCATACTTGTCTAACACGTTCTATTAACAAAACTACTTTTTTTCCAAATTGTATATGCTTGCTCTCAAATGCTTCGTTTGTGCGTATTCTATACCAGGGTCTCCAAACGTTGTTGTCAGAAGGCCACATAAACTGTTACACAACAGTTCGAGAGCCGGACATCTTACATCATGTGATTGTTTCGCGATATGTTACTTTTTGCCAAACTAAGAAATGTTTCGTAAAAAAACATTATTTTCTCATTACTGACCAAATGTCTTCCCGCGCAGGATGAGGGCTTCGCAGGCCAGATTGGACCCGCGGAGCGTAGTTTGGAGACCTTGTGCTATAACATTCTGCTTCTCCAGTATGAAGCAATGCTTCTTTCATAAAAAATGTTACGTTTTATCAAGATCTTTGTTGTTCCAATTTGCAACCGCACTGTGTGAACACACCCAAGAAAGGCAAATTGTTGTTTGGTCTAAAAATGCAGTCTACTATCTGTACTTGCGCATTTTCATTTCTTGTCTTTCTATGTGCAGTTCTCCAATGTTGGTAATTTTTAACCAGGATTGCCAGGATTTTCTTTTTCCGTATTGTATTTTCTAAACATCCAACTTTTTTTTTAGAAAGTGGTTGGGGAATATTTTGGCCTGGTTTGATATTAATAAGCATTGAGCAAAGCACATTTTTTAAAGAATATTCTAATAACATTTTTAAGCAGCTAAATCTAGGTCAATTCCAAAAAAATCCACCAAACATTGGACAATGAATTTTGTAAGAGTAACCGCTACAGGTCTGTTTTCATCACGACTAAAACATCTTTTCCCTTCTCGTGAAGTTTAAAGAACAAAATACTTTAATTTGGATTTAAGTCTTGGCAAGGTTGAACGATATTTTAAATCTATTTTTTTTAACAACCGCGGATAATGCCGTGGTATGAAGTACACGAAGAACATGAGATTTAGTGTGGTGATAAGGTTCAAGAGCTGACAGGCAATTACCATTTGAGTTTGAAAAAGTTTGACAGTGTGGACATTGCGGGGTTTGCCTCCGGAAAATGTATTGCCTTTTGTTAAGACTTTTATCACCCGAAGCCCGCGACAAACTTCTTCACATGCATGAGATGACGACGGAAGCAATCAAGGAGAGCAGTGCGCTAAGCAACCGAGATGTGGACCTCACGTCTGCTGCATCATCATCCGAAGCCGCCGGTGCATCCAGCGAACATGAACGTGCCAGCATTGATCATGGAAAGGAAGCAAGTTCAGGAGACAAACTCTACGCGGCAGACTCTACCGATCGAGCTCAGGGTTCTTCTGTCAAAGTAAACGCTTCTTGGCTACGCAAGCCACTTGAAGTAGAATGTGTGAAAACATTCTCGCTGCTTTGTTCAGAATAGACAACTACGTAGGCCCACGCAACAAAAAAGGTTGTCTGTACATCAGCAACAATAGCAGAATAATGCTGTAAGTTTTATGTAGGCTACTTCAAATGCAGTGATCCACTGCGTTTGAACAATAACGTGTTTTCCGCCTCAGTGGCGTAGCCAGCCCAAAAATTTGGGGGGGAAAAATTTTCGGGGGTCCAAAGTGTATGATTTTAGGCGAATAATGCTATTTTGTTTGGAAAAACGCCTCTCAAAGCACAAAATGACTATATTTTCCAAAAATGTGTGGGGGGGCATGGCCCATTTTTCCCCCCCTGGCTACGCCTATGTTCCGACTATTCCACCAACACAAAGTGGAAATGGTCAGAAGCACTCAATGCCATCAGCAGTGCGTGATCACATGGCTTTGATATGTACAGGCACCACCATAGAAACTGCAACGAACCATGTCGACTATGACGTCACACGCCTTGCAAATCCCTGCGCGTTGCGTCAAGCAAGTGTAGACAGACATTCCAGCGTAGACAGAAATTAAAGCCGCTACGAACGTGGCAACTCCTGCGGCGTCCTCAGTGGAGATTGGCTTTTACACACACATATAGGACTACCGGAAAACACTAATCCAACTGTGGTGTCCTCGCTATGAAAGCCTGCTGCCTCCTGTTCGCGGAAGAGATCGGGTATTATCTCCCTGCGCGCTACTAGAAATGGGCAGCTAGCTACATCCTGATTATCAGCGGACCAGAGTTGTAAGTCGGGGGCCGCGCTTTTCCGGTCGGGCCGGGTTCAGGCCTAAATTTGTCAAAATGTTTCGGGCCGATTTCGGGCCTGCATTCAAACTAATTTGTAACATTCAGAGTGACGATTTTTTTCTTTCTTGACATGCGTTTCTTGTGCTCACCGTGGTAACTTTTGTGAGTGAAGTGCATCTGATTTTTCTTCCGCTAATTCTATTTGCAAACATAGCTGCGTTCTTTTGTCCTCTGCTCGGATTGGTCTCACACTCTTTTTAAGGAGACAGCGGCGAGGAAATTAGCAAGAGACGGCGTTGCTTCAAAATGATCAATCACTTATGCGATTTTTGGCTTATTTTAATAAATGATGGTTTACAAACCGGGTTTTCATGCAAATAGCGCTATCCTAGATAGTTTGTTTTATGCCTATGGCGTCATCGTGGATAGTTTCGTGATAGTTTCTTTATTTCTTGAGAAACATTACATTTTGCAGTATTATCGTTGACTAACAAGCGAAGTTTGTGCTTGTTTAAGCAAATGTTTTGGTCAAAGTGGTTGCTATTTTGGATGTGATAAAGCCGTGTGCCTGCAGCTACGCCCACGTACATTACGGTTTTTGATAACGCGCAATTGCGCATATCTTGTCTCACTCGGTAAATGTGGTTTACGGGCCTAAATCGGGCTTCAAAAATAAATGTCGGGCTCGGGCCGGGTTCGGGCTTCAAAATGAGGCCCGTGTACAACTGTGCAGCTGACATTAATTGCGCTGTCGCAATTTCACAGTGTTCGTCCTCGGGTTTGAGTGTGCGCTGAAGTGATGCCTCAACTCTGGGCAGAAATAAGTTATGAGTTGTGTGGCGGACGTTGTCGCCTTAATCGCCCCGCCCGCTTGAAAGAAAAATTCGAGCAATCCTATACGCCAGAGTAAGCAGTGAGTAGTATAGCGGCTGTGACCATCTTCGCACCTTGTCTCATCATAAAAACAAGGCTTATAAGCGTACAAAAGTTAGGTTGACCAGAAAATAGCGCTGTCGTCACGTCAGTTAAAACCCGTTGACAAGAATAATGCTGTCGCTGAGCTAACGTCTCGCTTCGACCTATTTCGCATCTTCCATCGTTAATTCGTTCTGCACTTTGCGTGATGCAGGTTGTAGACAATGAAATCTCTGCAAATTGTGTCTTTTATTCTCGCCTTCCTTGGGTTCCTTTCACCCAATCTTTGTTTTTCTCTTGGGCAAACACCCAACGAGTTCGAACCTGCGAATGCCGTTACTACGTTTGGCTTGATGCTCAAAGAATACATTCAATAACGAACCATAAATCTAAAGTTTGCTTTTCATGCCTATTGTGTTAAAGTCAGAATGGCTTGGGTGCATTCGAGAGCATTCGAATATTCCGCGAACGCTCTTTCCTAACGAACACGAAAATGATCCACTCTAAGTTTGCCGGGCTTCAGCCTGGACTTCGACGTTTTCGTTGGTTCATAAACCTTACCTCAAAGTGTTAAGCTAAACGGGGCAGTCACAATGACACTTTCTTAAAAACAATAGTTATACTTTGATCAACACTGAATGTTTCATTGCGTTAACACAGAGTAGAGACTTCAGTGCAAATTGTCTTTATAACAGCCTCATCACAATAGTATGCACCCAGGGACGGATTTAGGGAGCGCGGGGCCCTAGGCCATCTTAGTTTCTGGGGCCCCACGCAGGTGTGACCTACTTGGCCGTTTGTCTGGAAAGCGTGAAAATATGGCCCTCTTATGTGTAGTGTGCCCTCAAAAATCTATCTTTTGTGGTTCCGACTTGGGTTCTACGATTGCCTTAGATCTCAACATAAATTAAAGACTATAACAATACGTTCTTTTCATGAATTTATACCGCTTTAGTGTTGTTCAGAAGATCTATTCGCTAAATATACATGAGCTGTAGCGCTTTTTCTGCAGGTTTATTTTTCGGATATATGCATTTTCTTGCGGGAACATGTTCCCGCCTCCGAAAATATCGTCTAATTGTCGATCTGATTAGCTGTACGTAAACCCCTTTGTTGTAGTAACCATCAGTGCACATATTTTATGGACCAAACAAGCACAATTCATTAAGTGGACACAGGGTTTATTCATACCGTTTTTAAGTTGTCATTTTCCAAGCAATACAAAATATAGTGTTTTAATCCTCTATGCCAAGGGTGGCCAACCAGTCAGAGACCAAAAGTCACATTTCTTATTGTGTTACCGCAAAGAGCCACATCATACACATAGGCGCACATGAACATCACCTCATCTCTCCCTCACTCAAACACGTACCTTTGCTCAGATAGATTAATTGTAAATATCACACACCAACATGACAAGGACAGAACTCATAAGTCAATTATTGTTATCCATGTTATTTAGTGGGACTTCGAGTAATTACGCAAGAACCGCATGAAACCGGGCAAAGAGCCACATGCGGCTCACGAGCCGCGGGTTGGTCACCCCTGCTCTATGTTATAGGCCAGGGGTGTCCAAACTACGGTCGCGGGCCAAATGCGGCCCTCGAAGCCATTTCATCCGTCCCGCGAAGCCATTTTGTCATTAATGGAAAAACAATATATTTACGAAGCATTTGTTGATTTGGCCGAGTGTATGTAACATAACCTATGTCGAAAAAATCACATTTTGTAAGTCCGGCCCTCGAACTTTTGTGTAGTACCTTATGTAGCCCTGTAGCAAAAAAGTTTAGAGACCCCTGCTGTAGGCTGATGGTAAACAGCATGAAGACAATTTTTGCACAGCAACGTATTGTCGCAACGCCCATAGTTAACCATTTGAAGTAAACCCAATGTAGACACGTTTTTCCAAGTAAAACCCACGAGTAACTGTTCTAGCTGATTTAGTTAACCTATAGAGGAGTGGTTCCTTTACAGACACGCCGAATCCTTTAGTAATTTTCCAAGCTTTTTGTCGAACTCCATTTTTGCCCAATATAACATAAAGTAAAAATGAAATAATGGTATACAAAGGTGACCGTGGTTAGCTTGCTGTGATATAACCACGCTTTTAGTCATATTTCAGATGACCTTCGTCGAACCCCTGGAACGGCTCCGTCGAACCATAGGAATCGATCGAATCCAGGTGAAGAACCATTGTTGTAGAGCTTCAACAAACAATCTCCGTTTGCGAGCAATCCAGTTGGTAACAACTAAACGTAGCATCCGATATTGACAATAGTGCTTTTCATTCTGCAGTGTCTAGCGGTCTTGCGTTTTTGCTAGCTTTTTGTCAGTCGGTGATTGAACATCAAGCAAGTACTGTTCTTTCTTTTTCCTTGCAACCACAGGCGTAGATATGGGGCCAAGGGAACCGTGCCCCCTTAAATTGCTAGCATATCTTGTCATTTTGTGCTGTGACAGGCAGTGTCCGGAACAAAATACTGTTTCTCACTTAAATTAAAAGTATTTGGCCTTCCCAAAAAAATTGGCTTGGCTACACTACTGCTTGCAACCACTTTCATACAGACGGCCTGCATCTTTCTCGCGCCCAGCCATGTTCCTCAGTATCAAGCCTTTCACACAACCTGCACTTCTAACTTGATGTACAATCTTCCACTCATCCACTGACAAAAAGCTCGCAAGAACGCAAGATCGCCAGACAATGCAGAACTCCGATGAAAAGCAGTATTGTCATCCTTATACAGCGTGGCAAAAAATATTATTGTGTTGGTACTGCACAGATAAAAGTCTAGACGTTTGCATTTTCGCTCGTTTCGAAGTAGATTGTGAAGTAATGCTTCAGCGCAGTTTTGCAATTTTTAAGTTAATAATGAGTCGCCATAGGAATGAGTTGCGCGGGGCCCTAGGCCATGGCCTATTTGTCCTATGCGTAAATCCGTCTCTGTGTGTACCATTGAGCTATGAAGCCAAAGCAATGGTAAGGATGTCTGAGGCGATGCGTAGCAACTCGGCTTCCCATTACACCTTATCGGACAATCACAAGGTCAACGTGTATAACGCAGATCGCCTGATATGGTGTGTTGAATCCAACTCACCAGAGCTGAAGCCAATAGCGATATCGCAGAGTGATGTGTAGCCTCAGATCCCTTTATCATTGCTTGGCTCCATATTTCAGCGGTAAGTGCGTTCCTAGAATGGCCGCAGACATTGCGAGCATTAATCTCATTGAGGAAAATTCGAGGTATAATTTTTTTAGTTTTGCATCACCTTCTGATTCGGTTGCCTCTGATCGTGGCACTTTGTTTCATGAGTCGGATCACGTTCCGTTGCACATATATGTTTATTTACTGTTCACTTGCTAGAAATCGTCTGACTAAAGTCTTTGTTTACACGTACCACGAAGATTTACACAGAAAAGGAGCCACGAGTGCAGTAAGAATGAAATAAAGCAAACTGGAAAAAGAAAAAATTTCATCAAATAAAAGTTAAATGGTAGTTTCTTCCATGAAACATGATTGTGAAAAACGCAACAAATTTGAAAAATGTTTCTACGTGCTAATGGCAAAGTTCCTGTAAAAAACACATCGAGAATGTCTAGCATAGAAATCTCAAAAGTTTTAGCTGCGATCTCATGTGCAACATGGTAATCGTGGCAAGAAAGCACAACTTAAGATGCAATTATGAAAATGTCGCAATAAGAAATTCCCACTCGGTGAAAAAGTCAGGTGACGAGCATCCTCTACCATTCAACATTGAAAAAGGGATCAGAAAAAATCCGCTGTAACCTTCAAACGCAATGCAGAGGCTAAACGTTCTCAGCGCGTACGTTTTAGCGAAAACAACATTGTAATAAACGCCAAATTTGCAAAATTTGTTTTCGAAATAAAGGCGATGAATAAGTTTCTCCCATCGATGATAGCGCAAGCACAAGCTGAATTGCCGTTTGAAGCCGTATGTACGTTTTCGTTTATTGTGGCTATAATTTTCAGCATTAAAGTTGCCCGATACTTTGTGTACGCTCTGCCAAAATACGACAAGATTAACCACATCAACAAATGTTTTCTTGCCAAGGAGCCCAAGCTTAAAAACGCGGCTGGCGAAGGTTCGTCATGTTGTGTCTTCATGGGAAAACGAGAAAAGGTGATGCAAAGCGATTCATGCACCTGGATTGAAAAAAGAGAATTTGTGTCGGCAAATCGTCGATTAGCAGAAACAAATTGGATCAACTGAGTAGCTTGTAACTCGACTATGAAACCCAGAGGATGACGCCATGTGGTTGAATTAATAAACCCATGGACCTTTGCAAAATTACTTAGTCATGTGGCTGGTTCACCAAAAATCACAACGAATTCGTTCCAGTGAAATAACCATTTAATTTTATTCTTGCTACCATTATGCTTATAATCATACTATTTTAATCCATACCCACGGTAGCACAATAATATCCCACAACACGCCGCGTGAGAAGCTAGCATAATTTTCAAAATTGCTTTCTTTCCAATCAAAACATGCTTGTCTGATAAAATTACTATATCAGGTTCTGTTAACACCCTTCGTGTGGTACTGTTAGTTGTTAAAAATATATTCATCATCACCATTATAATTATTGTCATCAGCATTAAATAACACTGCTATATCCTCGGAAAATGAAATGCATCATTAACTTATGTGCAGAAACTATTCTATGTATTGTTTTCCTCGTCGAACCGAAGTAAAGCGGTTAAAGCGCAATCAAAAACTTTTAATGCTGGTTGACCTTTGTCCATAAGATGTTGTCAATTTCGTCATATTTCAGCGAAAGCAACAAATTCCACAAATGTTCTGCGTTCGTATTTACTGTGGATTTATTCGCCCTTTCGTTTGCACCAACCTGTTGGGTGCAGTTGCTGTTTTTGAGAGAGAGCGTGGCAGGCTTTTCTTTATAGTTGGACGCTTAGAGTGCTTTGGAGCGCTGCGACATCAATCGGAATTGCATAGTATTTTTGTACTGCAGCTTGGCGTATGGGATTGATTTTGCATCACAAAATCGTTGCGGTATAGTCTTATCAGCTCCTGGATCAAAAAAGGTGCACATTATTTTATCCATACATGCTCACGAGCTGCAGGCAATGACGCATCGGTCATGAAGGGCACGTGTACATCTTTGATTTGATCGAGTCCCTAACCTGTGAGTATAACCAGTATAACTAAATTAACGCAAAAACCACATAAGCCGTGGCCAAGATTTTATTGGTCCCGCTCTGCTGGGTTTTGTGTCGCGACGTTTTTAAGCTTTAGATGCTTCCGAGGGAATGCCAACGTAACGGTATGACACAGCAAGTGGTACAGAACGTTTTTGTGTACATCAAAACTTAAAAAGCGTGCCGGTAAGTAAGCATACATTCGCAAACACAACTGGCCAGTGACTGTGTTGAAACACTAGTGGAAACCCTACCCAAACATTTTACATAATCTAGGTCCCAACTCATCTTTAATCCCTTCTTAATTACAGGTCTTTTGTTAATGGAGTTCTATTGAAAAATAGAGCATTGAAAAAGTTGCCCTGTAATTTAGTATCTATCATTTAAATAAAAAACAATTCAAATGACTTGAGTTGGGAACATTAAACTTCTAAGAACTCGTAAAAACTCGAAGCAGAAAATCGATGCTTAAAATACAGATTTTGATAAAAATTAGTACAGCACAAAATAACCAAGCTTTACTTTAACGCATGGAAAAAGGATAAAATCATCGACATATCAATTGGTTTACATCAATAGTTGTAAGGCTTCCCTGAAAAACATTCTGCGCGGGTGTTTGCGCAGTAAATGTCTTGACCATGGTAATTTTGTTTGCTACTTCCTGCTGCAGAGGCGCGTACACTCATTTTGAGGATATGTTGCTCCATGGCAATCATAATTTTACAGGCAATTTATCAACTACTCACGAATTTTAAAGAACCCAAACGCCTTCATTTCCTCTACTAGGGTATTACACCACTGGTACGCGGTGAATTTTGACGGGGTTTTACCAGGTATTAGAGGCTACTCTCGTCCCTATAGTTAAGAGTGGTGCTTCGACGAGCCATAAAAAGCACTTGAAATCTTCAGCCGCAGGCAGGGTTCGTTCAAACGCGTCGCTGGTTTGAGGAACGTGACTTCCGTTTCACAAATTGACGCCTTTCCTAAATCTGAATAAGAAATGCCGTACCTTCTCATATTTGAAATTTATGCGGCAATGATATCTTTTTTCCTCGTAGGTTTTCACAGGTGTTGCATCCATATATCGAAGGTATGAAAAATGCACACTTTGGTTTAACGCACACGATGGAACTTATATTCCAAATGTGCGTTTTTCGTAAAACACTCTTCCGGATCATGCTGCAGCGGTTGCACCACAAGTCCCAGCGTTAAAGTTTTCAAAAACTCTATGGTTTTCAGGTAACGTATAACAAAAGGCGACAAACAGCTTCAAAAAAAGCAAATTTAGTTATGTTGGTGAAGGCTAAACCCTCTACTGTAATAATTCATATCTCTCGATTTCCAGCGAATAGCGGTTTTGCAGTGCTAACCACTCACAAACTGCGCCAGAAAATCTCAGGCGACCAAAGGCAGGAATGGCATCATTTCTTGGTGTGAAACTCGCTCTGCAACTACCATAGCAGTGGATCAAGAGCAGTGGCGTGCAGTGGGGGGGGCGAACGGGGCGCCGGTCCCGGGCATCCAAGAAAAGGGGTCATCCAAAGAGGGAATTACAAAATTAAAATGTTGTAACAAGATGATTTTTCCTATTGTAAGGTTGCTAACGCATGATGCATGCATTTTATTTTTCGAAACTTGTTTTTTTGTCAACACCAGTTTTTATATATTCCAATGCCAGTCATTTTCACATTCTTCAATACCAGGGACCTATACACCTATACTTAAGGTGTGCGGGGCACACCCAATCAAACTGATAGTAGCGTGACTTTTCCCAGATCGTGCGATCAAAGGAAAATCAGAAAAAGGAAAAAGGATTCAAAGACAAGAATGGAGGTCTAATTGATTTTCTGAGCCAAATTTCAACACTGTCGTATTTCAACTTGCTTGATTTAGCTGACTTTTTGATACATTACTAGTTTCCCGTTTCGTTTTTTCATGCGGCAACCCCCGGTGTGCGCTAATACACCTGCGATTGCAATATGTGCATCATTTCGAGCTTCTTCATTGATTGGCAGTTCAGGCAGATTGATCATAATGGCTCAGACAAGTCCGTATCTGTCCTGACCCCCAGCAGTTGTACATGTAACAGCCTATCAGCCACATAGTAAAAAGCGAAAGCTTTCCTGCGTACTTTATGCGCATTCTCAATTCTTGTGTATTTTAGGAAGCTTCAATGAGACATTCGCGCAGCCTGATATTTGTGCAATTGTGAACTGCTCTGTTGTTGGTTGAGTGTGTTTTACTCCACTGTTTTTTTTATGAACAGTCTTATATTTGTGCACTTGTGAACTGCGCTGACGTAGCACTGAGTTTGTTCTACTCCCCTGCTGTAAGGCGTTGTCGGATATACTTGCAGCAATGAACTGCTCTGTCTTAGCGTTGAGTGCTGTGTTTTGCTCCTGTCTCCTAACTTGGAGCGAACAATGACACATTGTACAACCAGGGACGGATCCAGCTAGTAACGTTAGGGGGGGAATATCAGTAATAGTTGGTAGTCAAGACTCATAACGACTTCTCTGTTGTAAGAGAGACAGATGAAGTATACTTCACAACACTGCTGTGACAAAACAATGGACGACGGAATGGCCCTACATCGCGGTCAATCGACCTTTCATCGCGATCGGTGAGACCTTTCGAACGTGACTAAAGACTTATTTGGAATCAGTTTTGATGTGTTGTTTTCCAAATTTTCAAAATCATGGTGAATATAGTTACTTTCGTATGTTTTAGGGGGTACGATCGTCCCAATCGGCTCCGCTGGATCCGCCCTTGTGTATAACAACGAGTAAGGAGAGTGCGTGTAAAATAGCATGCATGTTGCACAAACAAATTTTGCCAAAACGTTGGTTTGTAAACGTGAATATAACCTCATATTGTGGCATCACAAAGAGCGTATATCCATGTAACAATGCCCACAATACGCCACTGCTTAATACTAGAATTTGGTAGGGGGGCATACAATCAAGCAGTCGCCCCGGGCATCACCAGACCTCTGCACGCCACTAATCAAGAGCTTTTCTTCCCGGTGGAAGAACAAAGGTTGTATTTTTGAACGCTCTCAAGCAAAACCCAAACACAGTCTGTTTGCTGTTCGGTCTCAAATGGGTCGATTTACTCGACGATATTGAAATGCTTTTGGAAATTGTACAATCTCAGGAATTTTTTATTCTCACAAAAAATGCCTAGTCAGAAC
>Ga0210059_1012927_pt1 | contig 12541 bp, 14 predicted proteins | sample Ectturendosymbi2_FD_188042 | JGI IMG/M metagenome (GOLD analysis project Ga0210059, IMG submission 188042) | Ecteinascidia turbinata endosymbiont from Florida, USA - Sample 2 (SPAdes) (version 2) | ecosystem: Host-associated > Tunicates > Ascidians > Unclassified | place: Key West, Florida...
ATATCTGACAAACAAACATTTGGCGCAAATGGAAGTTTTTCATGTGGCAAAGGTGGTTACTTGTTCTATGACAATGGAACAGAACAGTTGTCGAACATCACTTATTGCGATTCTGATGCGTCATGGTCTGGACAACACCACCTTGAGTGTTGGAAGGGTATGAATGTTATTTTTGTAATTATACCAGAAACTTGAATGTATAGATATAGATATCTGTCTATCTATCAGAATTTGATCGATTGTATTATTTCTAATTATTCTGTTGACAAATAGAATGATATTTGCTTTTAAACAGCTGAATGATTAGAAATTGCAATTGAATAGTAAAAAATTCCATTAAGAATAATTTGCAAGATCTTGTAATTTAAGTTGATGTTCAAAATAGTGTTTAGGAATATGAACTTTGTCACTGAACTATGATGTGTTATGTAGTCATGACATGTCATGGTCAAGTTGCATTTTAAGGTGACATTTTCCATACAAATCCAGTAAAACTAGTTCTCAACACTGAGAAGCAGTACTGATAAATCACATTAAACATTGCCTCTAAAAGCTAAACACCTTATCCAAGGCTGCAGTTAATGCTAAGCAACAAAATTAAGCTAAAAGGTGGAAAATTTGCTATGCCTTGTGCACAATTCATTGTTTTGTAGCTTTCACCTTGTGTAGAAGCAAGGTACCATAGCAGGTACCTATACATCAGGGCTACTCAAATGGCGGGCCCATGGTCCGAATCCAGACCTTTTGATGTTGATGACTGGACCTTGTCAGCCTCACAAAAAGTATTCCATACCCAGAAGTTTTTATCCTAAAATTTTTCGCTTTTAGTGGTGCTTACTGTACTAGCATAAATTCCTCACCGAACTGTATAATTGATTGTCGATCAAGCTGTTGTTCAGCTATATTGCAGCGCACACCTGAGTTGCGCTTGTTATCTATTTCAAACTAACTGTTTAACAATCACTTATCACTACAATGTGCATCCTGGGTAATATAGTGGAATCAAGGCTGGAATATAGTGATAAAACCGTTTCCTGCTGAAAACAATGCAAATTTGCTTGTGCACAAACATGCAACATGGTAAAGTAAGGGAGCGTTTTGCAGAGATTTTGGCCCTTCAGGAAGGAATTTTCAGCTTTTCTTGGAAATTCAACAAAATATGAAGAATGTAGCATTTTCAGCTTTTTGAGAAATGATGAAGAAATGGAAACTGTTGAATTTTGGGCTAACATAGTGTCACAGGTCAACGACGTGAATATAAAACTACAAGGAGAAAAACATACTACTTTTGATTTACGTGATTCTTAAACGTGTTTTTTTCATAATCGTCACAGAACCCAAAGATGTGTTTCTGTGGAACTCTCAATGAAACTGTTCCTTTTGGGTCTGGTTTCTGAATGACATATTGTTGTCTGACTGCAAAACCTGGATTATTTTGAAGATGTGCTGTTGTGTGATTGTCTTATACCAAAGTTGGTTCAAACCCGTGCTTTTTTGAAAATTATCTGGGAATTTCAAAAGCCCAAGCATCGTTGTTGCTTGGCCATGGTTAAAGAGACTATCAATTTCTTGCCCTGAATGTTGGTATTTATGTTGCTGAAATGGTGCATGAAAGCATTGTTTGTGAGCGTGATTACGTCACCCCTAGCATAAGCAGGGTCATCAGCATTTTTCACCTACTTGCCATCGAAAACCAAACACCTTTCACATGGGTGTGTGAACAGATCCTGTGTCTCTATGTTGATTCGAATTTCACCAAGGTTGTTGAGGTTAGTGTCGGCGATTGGCTCGTAATTTTGAAACTTCTATTCTTTGATAAGTTCATCTATTTGTGTTTTTTCAGAAATATTAAGAATGTCCATTATTATAGGTAATTTTTTTGTTTCACTTTAAAAATAACGCAGGCCACTTAGCTTTCGTCTCAATTGTCTGTTGAAATTTGTTAGTCTTTCTATTTGTTCTTTTAGTGCATCGATATTGTTTTTGAGGGCTTCAAACCTTTCAGTCGACGCTTGCGCCCAGGGAACCTTCAGAGTCAGGCCGCCGGCCACTCCGCGAGTGCCCTCTGAAACATCCTTGATTTGTTCAGAATTGTCCATGTTGTGTTGTTTGCTGTGAAATACTTGAACATTTTTTCTTTCATCGTTCTGTTCCAGCATTCAACCACAGACGATTTCTCAGCATTTTCAGTAAAGTTCAACTCCCAACTCTTTCACATTTTTGTTGTGAAATTCTTTCCCTTTGTCTGTCCAAAGCTTTTGTGGTTTTCTCTGTTTGAAAATTTCTTTTGACGCTTTCGAGACAGAAACTCAAGCTTTGTCTTTCAACGGAAGCATCCAGCCATATTTTGACATTACATCAATCACAGTCAGAAGATACTTGACACCGCGGTTGAACCTTGAAAATGATTGCATGTCCACGAGGTCTGCGGCCTAGATTTCATCGATTCCGTTCACATACACTTTTCGTTTTCGAAATTTCTTGACAACTGGTGTATGAAGCTCATCGGCTAGTTGGTCAGTCCAAATTGTGTCTTTTTTTAGCCCCATTTCGAAACGTTTCTTTGTCCTAATGATTTTGGAAACAACTCCTCGTTCCATTCTTTCTCAAAGTGTAGGATTATATATTTCGTCAAGTTTTTCCAGCATCTTTGTCACATTTCTCATTTTGCGTTTCCGTATCTTTGGCTTTCACATAACAAATATCATGGTGATACGCTGCTTTATCAACTCTGTTGATTGGTTTTGTCCATGCTTTTGTGGTTAGATCAGGATTCAAACGTTTGTCAAGCTTTGTATCTGGCCCTGTGAAACTGTGACCTGGCAAATGCATCTGAAATGGAAGGCTGTTGATTGCATTGTTCAAGAAACCTTTTGCTCCTTGACTTTTCATAAACTTTGACTTTTCTGTTTCGCAAACAACACAAATGCCTTGAAACATTTGACAATTGTTTTTGGTTGTTCTTTTTTTGATGTCTTTCGTTTCCGTAAATCGTCGGCATTTAGTACAATACATTTCTGCCATTTATTAAATGGAAGTAAAAAATATTTCATGGGATGAAGACACAACAAACAAAAACAACAACACTCTTTTGCCCTGAAGCTTGAGAGGTCTGATTGTTGGAAAGTCGGGCTGTGGAATAACAACATTGTTGTTGAATCTTCTGCTTCAACCTGGTTGGTTGGACTATTCGGAATTGTCAGTTTTTGGCAAGAGTTTGTTTCAACCAGAATACAAAATTTTGACAAAAGGTTTTGAAGAACAATTGCCAAAAACATCCATGATGCGTGTGCTTGAAAATCAAGATGAAATGCAGCGAGAAGAAATTTCACCAAGTGTGTTGATTGAAGCGATAGCTCAAGAATTGGCAAAAAGTCGAAACACGAGAAGTAGCGAACCGATTGAGTGCATATTTTGTGAATCAGTAGACGACGTCCCAGACCCAAAAGAAATCTCTCCCTAGCATAAAAATTTCATGATTTTTGACGATCTCTTGCTTCAAATGCAGAACAAGTGCGAGTCATATTGCGTTAGCGGAAGACATTCAAATTGTGATTGCTTGTATTTGAGCCAAAATTTTTTCAAACTTCCTCGACAAACAATTCGAGAAAATGCAAACTTCTGTTGTCTGTTTCAACAAGACCAGAAAAACATTGACCACATATTCAACAACCATGTGTCCCAAAATGTGACAAAAGAACAGTTCAAGAAGTTATGCAAACATGCATGGGCAAAACCACGCAATTTTGTTGTGATTGATCTTTCCTCACAGAAGCACAACGGCAAATACAGAAGTGGGTTTGTTGAATTTTATATTATTTAATAAATGAATAGCAAAATTCTTGAACAAATCGAGCGAAATACTTCTCCGAAAACTTCAACTCAGACTGTGGTTTCAGACAATTTAACAAGAATAAAGACGACTTTTCACCCCCCACTTGAGTTGGACAGTGCTCAAAAATATGAGATGGCTTTGGTTAACTTAGAAACGTATTATGGTTTTCCGAATATTTTTGATGAAAACAATGTTTTCAGATATGCTCCTGGTTTCGTTGAAGTAACTAGGAGTGGCGGGAGAGGTGATAGTGATGCCAGTGGCACATCACGACAAAGACAGTGGGTTGAACTTCAGCTTCCAGAAGGCAGTTACGATCTCATCGACATTGCAGAAACAATCACAATTGCTATGAAAAGAAATGGACATGATGATGAATCTGTTAAAATAACAGCAAACACAAACATGTTGAAAAGCATCTTGGAAATTTCAAACGGCTTTCAAGTCGATGTCAGAGCACGAAATTCAATTTCAAGTGTTCTTGGATTTCAGATTCACGAAGATGGGATTCACGAGTCCGAAAATGTTGTCAATTTTTTTAGCATAAATTCCATTTTTGTGAATGTCGATATTATTGGCGGGTCATATGTCAATGGAAAAACTCAAAACACTATTTGCAGTTTCTTTGCAAACGTGTCTCCAAGTTACAAAATCGTTGAAAATCCGAGAAACCTTGTGTACCTTCCTGTCATTTTAGACAAAATTCACAAGCTGGAGACAGTTGTCACAGACCAAACAGGAAAACAGTTGAATCTTTGCGGAGAAAACCTGACAGTCAGATATCATTCAAGGGAGATTTAATTACATATAATGAACATGCCTTACACAAATGTATCAGTAAACATTTCAGAAAATCAGAAACATAATTTGAAACGTGCAATTGTGTCAAAAAGCCCCGTGAGTATTCGTCTTGGTTTTGAAGACTTGTGTGGAAGTGATATTCTTGCTTTGACCAATGCACAAGTGAACAGAATGGCAAAAGCCTATGAAAATGGAAAAGGCATCACAATAAAAATGAGCAAATGTCAGGTTGTTCACAATATGATAATTGAGGTTGGTTTCATTGGGATGCTTGCTGGTTTGGCTGCAAAAGCCTTGCCGTTTTTCGCAAAGACCATCTCCCAGTGTTGGCAATTGGAGCACTTTGAGGTGTTGGCTCGACTTTGGCACAAAAAGCGACAAACAAGGCGATGGGAAATGGGCTGTATTTAAAAAAGGCTCAAACATCGCAAGAATTGTAACAGATGGTGAAGGGCTGTTTTTGAAGCCATACAAAGGCACGAGACTCGGCAGGATAGGAAATGGGCTTTATCTCAAACACGGGGCCAAGTAATAGAAGGTTCTGGGCTACTTTGTGGCCAAATTCTCCGCTTAATAACATCCCAGTTCTTGGCTGGTTGTTGTAAACATATAACAAATAATATGTTAAAGTTTAAGCATAAAAAAGCTAAAATTTATTGGAAGCCTGATTTGTCCATCCCGCTTCCACCAAAACAAAGAAGTTGTTCTTGTTGGGAAGTTTTTACTCAAGAAGATGCAACAATTCCTGCAAATTCAAGTAAAATGGCAAGATTGCATTTTGGAGTTTACATTAAAAGGCGTTGTTATTTGAAGTTTAAAAGCAGCTTCAAAACTTTTGAGGTATGAAATACATAATGAAATAGTTTTATTTTCCGATGATGATATTGCTGTTTCCATCAGAAAGAACTCATATTCTGACAGAACAATTCATAAAGGAACCCCTTTATGTGACTTATATATCTTGAGTAATGGGTATTGATTTTTATTTTCCATTTCCAATAAAATTAACATGAATGTTCATTTATATAGACTCCAACAAATTAATGAAATCGGACAAGAACTTCATGAAGAGAAATTAAAGCAAGAATCTATAACACAAAGACTTCATTGTGGAATTAATTTTTGTAATGGTTGTCTTCTTGGTATTCAGTTTTTAATGATTTTGGCAAGTGTTGGTTTCCTTTCATCCGTTTCAAAAATGGTTTGAACGAAGTTTGGAATAATATCCCAGAGTATTTATTTGTTTTTTAGCACGTTGACAATCTCAATCAAATTTATTGAAAAGCATTTGATAACAACACTTCAAAAACACGAAAAATTGAAGCATTTGATTGAAAAGGAAGTGAATACAATCAGAAATTTAGCTTCAAAAACCTGTCTGACAGGGAAATTTCTGAACAAGATTTTGAAGCAATTGTTGCAAAAATAAAAAAGTTTCAGGCGTCCCAATTTACAACAAGGTATGTAAAGAGCGATAAACTGCTGCTGCCGAAAAATGATTTTTTGTATGAAATAAAAAAAATGAACATTGACGTTGAAAATATTATTCTTCCAAACACACCACTGAGTAAATTATAAATATGAAGACACAGTGAAAAAGATTGGTTTGAAAAACTTTAGTGGTTTGTTTTTGTGAGACACGCTGCCTAAGACGTTAAGAAACAGGATTGTGGAATCATGAACCTGGATGAGTGATCTGGAAGCGGCAAGCACTGGGTTGCATGGTTCAAGCGCGGAAATAAGTGGTATTTTGACTCATTTCGTTTGCCCCCACCAACAGACTTAAACAACTATGTCGATGACAACGTGTTCTATCCAACTGAGCAAATTCAGCCAAGACAAAAAGTGCTTTATGGTCATCTTTATCTTTTTGTTCTGAAATAGATGCAAAAAGGAAAGGGCTTGCACGAAATAATTAACAGTTTTTGGTGATATAATAAACGATGGGCGTAGATAAATTTGGTTGTTCACCGACAAGTCAAAATGTTGCCAATGTGGGCAGACTTTCACATGAATATTTAAACTACAACTTTTTGCGAAAAGGGCAAGCTATTGATATGAATGGGCAGATCATTTCAAATCCTGGCTCGGCAAAATCACCAGTAGACGCTGTTCGACAAGTTAATGTGGATGAAAAGTTTTTTCGAAGAGGAAGGCCAATTGATGCAGGGAAACAACCGATCACAAACGTCCCACTTCCTGTCAGTGAGTCTGATGAGGCAACAAAAGAGTATGTTGATTCAAAAAGCATTGTTGGAAGATATTTGAATGTGGACGGTCATTCTGTGAGAAATGTAAATCAGAATCCGATTCATGCAGATAAAGTGTTCCAAAACAATGGATCGAGGAGCATTTTCTTTCCAGGCATGGTGGCGCTTCAACAATGACTGGTGATTTGAACATGGACGTACATCAGCTATTATTCTTGATAGATCCGACACAAAGTCACAATGCTGCGACAAAAGGATACGTGGATTTGAAACTATTGCTTTTGGGTGGGGACCTGCAGGGAGGAATTGGGATGGGCGGAAACTGAATTTCGCATTTAGGTGAGCCTGAACAGGAAAACGACGCAGTCCGGCTTCGTTTTGTTAATGAATATTTCCTGAGACGTGATGAAGCAGGTTGGATGTGAAATGACTTATCTTTAGGTGGTCATGAAGTGACTGGAATGTCAAATCCTGAAGCAGATCAGGACGGCTTGAACAAAAGAACACTTAAAGACATGGCAAGCTCAACAACTTTTTAATGAAGAACACTATATTGCTGTTGATCATGATAACAATTTGAGAGGACCGGTTGGATTCAATGGTCAAAGACTCTTGAATGTTGGCTACCCTCAACTCGAAACTGTTGCAGGTGATCTCAGAACTGTCTTATATGAAATTTCACAAAACAATCTTAAAAAATTAACAAAATATCTGAGGTTGGGTGGAACATCTGAACCTACATACGGCATCACAATGAGTGATCAACGTATAAAAAATTTGGGAAGCCCAATAAACCCAAAAGACGCAGCTAATAAGAAATATGTCGATGACATGATTGCAGCTGGTCCTTCAACCAGCACCAGTGGAACGGCTGAAGTTAATGCTGATATAAATGCCACTAAATTCAAATAATTAATCTTAAAAATCCAACTGACCCCCAGGATGCAGTCAATCGTAGATTTGTTGAAAGAAATTTTATCAGAAAAGAGCAAGATATTGATTTGGAAGATAATGAAATCACAGGTTTGCATCCTCTGGATCCAAACAATAGTGAAGAATCAGACGCTGCTCCAAAAGGATATGTTGACAGGGAAATTTTCAAACAAATTGATCTCAACAACCAAATTGAATCAGTAAAATATTTTGAAGTAGATGGAACAACACGTTTGGAAGCTGATCAAGATTTTGGTGGATATAAAATCACCAATTTGGGTCAACCAGTTGATCCAAACGATGCAACAACACATAATTTTGTTCAGGGTGAGATTAGGCGATCAGCATTCCGTGTGACTCTGGAGGGAGTGCAAGAAAAGTTGAAAACGAATAATCATGGGATTTCAGGTCTTGCAAATCCGATCACACTTAACGATGTTGACCATAAACACTATGTTGATTCACAAATTCAATATCTTCAGCAACAAACGACAACTCTCACAGAGTGCACGTGAAATCAGCTTGAATTACTGGAGACCCCTGTCGTAAGACTTGAACGTTTAGCGCTCAGGGAGGCTGAGGGTGCCCCAGCTTAACCTAAAGATCCATTGCTTAATGAATAACAAATTTTCAGCTAATGTAAAAATGTTTTGCGCCATGCCTGATAATTTGAACTCTGCGAAGAAGCATTCTTACCCATGGTAAACACTCACATTGAAATACACATTGACAAACTTTTGTGAGAGTTCGGGAGAAGATAAAACTCATAGACAGATTGATGTTGCTTTTGAAACGTGGCGGAGTGTGTACGGGTTGAAATTGGCAAAAGTCGAGGCAAGACCCTCTGTTGATTCCGATGACAGCAACAGCGATGCTAATATAAAGATATCATTTCTGAATGATCATATCAACTGCCCATACAAACTCATCGGCCGTCCAGGGGGGACCTTGGCGCACGTGTTTCATCCTGGAAATTCTGCAATTTGCGGCGATATTCATTTTGATTCTGATAATTGGACAGACCAGAAAACAGTTTCAGGAGATGGGAAATACAACTTGTTCAGTGTTGCTACTCATGGATTGGGGCACGCTCTTGGTCTGTATCATTCTGATGACCCCGATTCAGTGATGGCTCCAATTTACAAACATGGATTTTCAACTGAAAACAGAGACAAGATTCTTTCAGAAAGCGATAAGTCCCTGATACAGACAATGTATGGTAAACAGACAATGTATCGGTTGAGACAAGAGCAGTCTTTGATTTGAAAAAAGCGAAAATAATGGTGAAAAAAATTGTTAAAAACTCAAAGCCAAAAAAAGTCAATATTGTTTTCACCCTGAAACCAAAACAATTTAGCGACGACGACAGTGAGATTTCTGAAGACTCATTCGTGAGACTGTTGGAAAAATTAGCAAAAATGAACTATGCTGAATTTGTGGCTGAAAATTTTGGGGATGTGAACGGCTGTCTTTGAAAGCGACATGAAGACAAAATTTTACACTGGATCAAACTTCATTGTAAAATTTAACGCAGAGGTCTCGCTTGTGCCTGACTGAAAAAAAACGTCTTGTGATCCAAACAGAGAAGCGAAGTTGAATTTTTGTTGCTGGATGCAAGGCAAATAAAGTCACACTAATTAATAAAACCATAATCTGAGGCAAGGCAAAACTATTTTCTGAGGTTGATGAAAGTGCTTTCGTCACAAATGAGCATCACACCTTGAAAGTTTTGCTATTTTCAAAAACAGTCAGGGTGCGAACTGCACATTATTGGACAAAGCTCAAGAGGACCGGATGACCTCTAACCTTGTTGTGAAAGGGTTGGCAGCCGTTTGGAGATATGAAACATTCGAAAGCCTGTTACCAAGAAAACTAAATGCCAGAGAAAACATAGCCAAAGACTTGAAAGTTAACTTCACATAAAATTAAGCTCTATTAATTTTGCTGCGAACTAATCAAAATATCGCAACAAAACAAGGAAAAATACATTTAGGTCTACACCTCTTTCAGATTACAAACAGCAAAAACCATTCTTAGCCTCTGACAAAACTGAATGCAGTCTTTCAAACACAAACCTAATCCCCCTTTACCTAAAGTGACACAATCTTTCAAGCAAGAAACGAACAAACCTAATCGCACAAAATTAATCAACCTATGTCTGACGCTCATGACTACAACAGACACGTTTGCTGCTCACTGCTCAAAACTCGTAGGTGAAATGAACACCTCTGTGCGCTGTGACATGGGCAGCTCTAGAACGTCACAGTTTTGGCAATGAAAGAACTGCACATCGAGCCAAGCCCTGACTTCTCACGCAAAAGATTTTGGTAGCCACTGATAGGTGAAACATAAACACGAACTGTTCACTGAGACTGTCAGCAAAAGAGCACTCTCTGCTGATGACGATAAACGCACCATCCTCCCAGATGGGGCCAAGACCTTGGCTCATGCGCCACAACTTTTGAGCAAAACCTGAACACAAGCGCAGGCGCAGAGGGGGCGACTGAGGGAGACAGAGTGGGTGCTGAGGGTGACAAAGGGGGTCAGGGTGGAAAAAGGGGGACAGAGGGGGCTGGCACTTTTTCAACACTTCTGAAATGGCGAGTGAGCTGTCAGATCCCACGTACTCACCTTGGTCCTGGTTTTGCTTTTAAAAAAACTTATAATGCATAATGCACAGATCACCATTAATTCAATCTTTTCATCAGCATCAGCTTTCTATAGTTGAAAAACTAGATGTTTAGGTCTAATACCAAGCGAGAAGTGCAAAAAGGTTGTTTTTGTACTTGAATTCAAACAATTATGTGTTTAACTGTTTCAGGATGTGTAATCCTCATATATATTCATGGTAGAAATCAGTGATGTGCTGGATGAAGTGACAAAAATAATCAAATAATAGAAAGACATGCATGTGAAACGTTGATCACGAACGTGCATGCGAAACAATGATTGCAGACTAAAGGGGAAAACAACCAAGACATAGTTCTTGCAAACTCATACATGGAACAATAGTAGGAAAGCCAGTGATTTACATGAAACCCCACCAGGTATTATGAAAAAACACTCTTCATCATCATTTGCAAAAGAAAGTTTTGTGTCTCATCAAATGAGTTTGCTATTACATCTTACTACATCTCAAAATACGTATGAGATGCCTACCGTATATTTTCAAATATAAGTCGAGTTTTTTTGCAGGGGAAACAATCCATATTTTGGGATATCGACTTATATTCGAGTCATTCATAATATTTATGTTCAGCGCTAGTATCCGAGCGAGCGGAAATAGATCTATATTCTATATTAACAAGGCTGTAAGTGTTGCCATTTCACTTTCGTTTCGTAGTCGGTTGTTTCAACCCATATAATTTTTGCCTTGTCCAAAACGAATAAATTCTGATCTTTCACCCTATAACATGCTTCCGTTAATTACTTCCGGTTTCGGTTGAAGTTTTAATTACATCGTATAACAGCCGAGGCTTAACAGACGTCTGTAGACAACTTATACTCGAGTCATAGATAATTCCCAGTTTTTGGTTGAGAATTCTACCTTGTCGTATATTTAGAATCGACTTATATTCGAACATATACAGTATTTCTGAAAAGAGTTGAACAGTTTCAGCCTGTTGCACATTGGTATTTTGCTTCTGTTGTTACTGCTAGCACCATTGGATTGTCGGAGCATTGGTGACTGGTGAGAAAACTTGTATTTCCTAAACCCAAAGCAATGTTCCTTCTCACAAACTGTCCTTCATGTGGTAAAAAATGTTCTCCTGAAAAAATAGGGACGAACTGTTTTAAGCAGGGTTGTGGTCGTGGGTTCAGTCTCGGAGTCACCAGGAGTCAGAGGGTTTTGGGTGGAGTCGCAGTCGGATTTTTTATCCGACTCTGTAAGTCCAATTGAATCAATTTTACATCTCACTCCTGAGTTTGAAATTCTTGTTGAAATCGTACATTTTCTCGTGGAACTTTTATAGAAACAGAAAATTCTTGCTGTATACCACAGTTTCCATTGATTTCTGCTCGCTACAAATATGTGAACAGACAAACTTCATTCACATTATCTTAGGGAGTCGGAGTCATAAATTTTGGAAAGGTCAGGGTTGGACATTTTACCTCCGACTCCACAACCTTGGTTTTAAGCAAATTTGTTAAAGAAGTTTGCTGGAACTATTAGTTATCTAAAAAATTAGCAACAAAACATTTTTCAGTGTGTAATCTCAGGCATTAGAGAAAGTTAGCATAGCATGCAAAACTTTATATGATGTCATATTGAATGTATAGAATGGCAAATGTGGCAGACAAGCGTTAATGGGCTAGACGTATTAGTAAAAAATGAAAAAGTTCTTAAAACAAGGAAATTATTGGCAGTCAAGCTGTTGTCCAGATAAATTACGGTTTCAGAAATGTTGGGTTTCCACACAATACATAATCACAGCTGTAAAGGGTTTTCATCAGCCCAAAATACAAGGTCGGCAAGCACCCGTGTACCAGTAATGTGGCTTATGTGGCAAGGCACAGCTGTTACAAAGTGCTCGCTGTTTTTTTCGTTGCCATGGCTAACAAGTTAAAAGTACTGCTTTGAATCCTGTATTTTTTCAGCTCCTGCGGTGACTCTACTGCCATCACGTAACATTGCAGGAATTGAAGGCCAGATAGTTAATTTTTCTTGTTTGAGCTCTGGAGGATATCCGAGTGCAACGTCCTTTACTTTAACAATTCTAGAAACTCTTATGGTGGAGGTGAGTTGTATTGTTTTCCAGTG
>Ga0210059_1012928_pt1 | contig 12540 bp, 6 predicted proteins | sample Ectturendosymbi2_FD_188042 | JGI IMG/M metagenome (GOLD analysis project Ga0210059, IMG submission 188042) | Ecteinascidia turbinata endosymbiont from Florida, USA - Sample 2 (SPAdes) (version 2) | ecosystem: Host-associated > Tunicates > Ascidians > Unclassified | place: Key West, Florida...
GCTGGGGTTTCGGGTTCAAAAGTTGTGATGTAAGTTAGTAAAAATATTTGACTAATTAGCTAATTAGATAATTAATTAGTTTGTTTATTTTAAATCATAAGTTTTGAACCAGAAACGCTAGAAAGTCAATCAAAGGCTCAAAAGACTCGAGCTTAGTTTCCAATGAAAACTTCAGCGAAACACTTTGGCCTAGCGGTTGGGCCCTAGGCCAGGCAACATGAGCCAAAATGAACCTAAAACTACTTCACTTATGACATCAGTCACAAAAAATCTGCACCCCCCAACCAAAAAATTTTTTTCCGAGTGCAATCTACTAGACTAGCCCATCCGTTTGAGCTCTTGAGGCGCAATCGGTGGAAGAGCTAGGGCATTGGTAAGGCAACTGAAAACTGCTGTTTTTTTTTTTTTTAAATTTGGAATTTTTTAGTATCAATCCTCACGCATTATTTCTGATAAGTTTAACACTTTCGCTACCAGGTGGATTGCCCGCGGCAATATCCACCAGTACTGGGTGGTTTTCCTTTAAGTCCCGCAGGCGCCGCTGTTTTTGCCGAGCTTTGCAACGCCACAACTCACCAGCTGATTGAACTAGAGAGCTGTTCAAACGCTTTGCGGATTCAGGAAATCTTCTAGTTTAGATTAAATTTGTTTTCGTGTTGGGTTTGGGCTTTTCTGTGGATGATGTCAAAATTGGTGTAGGCTTTCACCTCTGGCCAAGTTTACCTGGCTTTGGACACCTACCCAATGAGCCATTTTTTATGATCCGAATATTTAGAGCATTTGATTTGCTTTCTAGCATACCTGGAGCCAAAATTATAGCTCAAAACGCAATATTTGACAAAAATGAGGAAGTCATCCAAAAGTTATTGGCTAGCCATAACTTCAGCTCAGTAGATTGAGCTCAAGAGCTGTTCAAACCCTCAAAAAACTCTGGAAGTCTTGTAGTTTAGAATAAAAAAAAATTTAGGTTTTGGGATTGGGGTGTTTTGGTCAATGACATCATGGTTGAGATAGGTTTTATGTTTTTTTCAATGATGTCATCAGCCGATTCAATGAGCCAAATTCATGGCTCAAAGTTTTATTGGAAAGTAGGCTATAAATACGAGTCTTTAGAGCCCTTGATTGACTTCTAGCATTTCTGGTGCTAAATTTACGGCCAAAAAACTCAAATTATTTGCATATTTCCTAGGGGATTAGTGGTGATTTCCCTAATTAACTTGCATTTTTTGGCCATAATTTTGGAATCAAAAATGTTAGAAAGTCAATCAAACCCTCTAAAGCAATGGTTTTCAACCTGTGGTCGCGACTTCCGTGGGGGTCATTTGCCATTTTTCTGGGGATCGCGAGAACTTCTGATAAACATATTCATAATTACTTCTAGATTTTATATTTTGTATATGGAACCAGTTTTTTTCATAGCCAAAATAATAGGATCTCCTGGTTATAATAGTCGCCTACATATTTATACAAAATTGTGTGATTAGGGCAATTCCACATTAAAGGTTCTCCAGGGTTGAAAAAATAAAACCAAAAATTGAAGCAAACAGAGCGTTGAATAACTTTTCATACATCAGTCTTTATGAAAACACTGTTTACAAAAACAACAGATGCCAAAAACGTATTTTTTTATGCAAACACAATGTACCTAACATGAAAAGAAAATTGTAAATTTGCAAGTGTTTTTTGGGCGCATTAAAATGAGCTTTGATTGATTTTTCTCTGGTCAATTTCCATAATGAAATTACTTGAAAGGAGTTTCATCATTGGGAATTTTAGCATCAGAATAATATTAAGAGATTTCCCGTTAGTCACATCTTTTTTGTTAAATTTTTTTTCCAGTAAAACCTTGTAAGGCTTTCTATGCAACACCTCAGATTAATTTATAAATTAGTGTGTACTTTGTATTTAAACCAGAGAATTTTGTCAAAACTGATGGTATCTTTTTTATAGTGAAAATGATCTTGTCCTGTTAGCCACAATGACTACGTTTGCATGTCAAGCAACTGTTCACAAAAACGAGACAGCCCGTTCTGACGTCATTGTACTATTCGGTTTACATGTCTGAAAGTCATTCATGTACGGCAGACACATCAGTAAACATCTACTGTGCAGGCTAGTGAACAAAGGGTTGTATAAACTTGGAAAGCATGTACACTTATTACAGATTTCATGAATTTGGCAATTGCTGTTCATGCCTCTCATGAAGTTGGTGCCGTGAATTATGGATCATGCTGCGCACTGTAAAATCCATCCACAGCAGATATGCAATGAAATTTACAGCATGTGTTAATGTCACATGTGCAAAGTTACAGGCATACAAATTTCACACAGGTTTCCTAATTACAATGCTGAAAAACATTCTGTAGATTGCCGCTTAATGTTGCATATGTCTGCAAGTGCCTCGGTAGAACTTATGGTGACACATCAGTCAAAATCTTACTTAAATTAATAGCTTAATGTCACATGAATACAAAACATTCAGCGTTTGTTATATATATTAACACTTTGAGAGCCGGCATACGATATATTTGTACTTCGATTTCGGCCTAAAAAACAGCAGTTTTCGATTGCCTTACCAACGCCCTAGCTCCTCCTCTGATTGTGCTAAAGAGCTGTTCAAGGGCTGAAACGGACCGGCCAGTCTAGTAGATTGCACTCCAAAAAAATTTTGGGGTCGGGTGGTGCGGATTTTTTGTGAGTGACGTCATAAGTGAAGTAGTTTTGGGGTCATTTTGGCTCATGTTGCCTAGCCTAGGGCCCAACCGCTAGGCCAAAGTGTTTCGCTGAAATTTTCATTGGAAACTAGGCTCGAGTCCGAGTCTTTTTAATTAATTATCTAATTAGTTAATTAATTATCTAAATACTAATTAGCTAATTGGTCACATATTTGTACTAACTTACATCATCACTTTTGAACCCGAAATCCCAGCAGATCATCCAAAGTATCAAAAGACTCGGATTGTAGCCTAGTTTCCAGTAAAAACTGCAGTGAAATACTACCACCTAACGGTTGGCGCCCAGGGCCAGGCAAAGTGGGCCAAGGTGGCCTAAAAGTCCTCCACTTATGACGTTACTCACAGACAACCCCCATCCCCCACACAAAAAATTTTTTTTCGAGTCTAATCTAATAGACTGGCCGCGTTTTTTGATACTTTTACTTGGTCTGTAGAGCATGCAGGAGCGGAGATATTCCCGCGCAAAGCCACGTGTGAATCAGCTGTTTTTTTGTGAACTGCTGAATTAACCCGGCTCTCAAAGTGTTAAGTTGGTTTGGTGCCTGTCTTATTTGTGCAGAGTTAGTCATGCAGATCAAATCTTAGTTGAACTTCTTCAGTTCGATTAATTTTAATTCTTTTTGCATTTCATGCAATCTCACAAGTGATGTGTGAGGCCTACCCTACTTGCATGAATATCCTGGGGACCAATGGCTACAATCATAAGAAATGCTGCATTGGTGGCAAGTGTGTGGTGTCACTGACTGTGAACTTTTTCCCTGCACCCATCCAATCCATTAATGTCATGCATGTAGCTAAAATGTCCACATGTGTCATTTTTCCAGTCTTAGATATGACCCAATCAGTAATAAAACCCAGCCTCCAAGCTTAAATGTTAGATGTGCAACTCATTGTACCATTTATCTGGTAGATAGTTATATTGTTTTGCTGTATTCTATGTTGCTTTTCATGTTATGAACTACATTTATTTTTAAGTAAGTATAATCTAAATTTTATATTTTTCATGTAGGAGAAAAAGGTCTTGGAGTTACCACTGGAAAACCGTTGCATTATAAGGGTACAACATTCAGTCAGATAGTTAACGGCATGTTCCTTAAAGGTGGTGATATTTCTGAAGGTGTGTTGACAAACGTTTTTGTTTCTCCTCTTGGTATGATTGGACATTAGAATGTACATATTGTCGAAATTTTCTTGTAATACTATTTTAATGAGATCGTATAATTTTTTACGTTGGTCATGTATGCTGATGTGAAAGGAATTGTTAGACTGGAAAGAAAGTTGCAGCATTGAAAGGCATGTTGTCACTGGAATATTAAAACATCAAAATTGAAATCTTAAAAAAAGTTGTTTGCAGTTGTTTTGAGTAATTACCCTTCAGGATAATCATTTGACTATAATTCAAAGTGTTGCATAGATTTTGATTTGCTAGCCAAGTAAATGCTAGATTTTGTTTTGCTAGCCAAGTAAATCCACAAAATCTGCACCCCCCAACCAAAAAATTTTTTTTGAGTGCAACTACAAGACTTGTTGAGTCCTTTGAGCTTTTGACCGGGTCTGTACTGCTTAACAGACAGGAGAAATTCCCATGCAAAGCCATGTGTGATCCCACGCAAAGCCATGTGCTGTTTTTGTGCGAACTGCTTGAATTAACCTGGGTGCAAAAGTGTTAAAGACTGTAAAGTCAATGGCTAAATGAGGTACAGTAGAATTTGCCTAATTCGTCACCTCAAGGGGATTAGAAAAAAGTGACGAATTAGGCGAAGTGACGAATTATTCAAACAGGTGAAATCTTTATCATAGAAGCTTGTATACTTTATCATAGTAACTTGTATACATATTGCTCTTATTTGCAGTAAAATACAAGTTTATGACGTTATGGTTGAATACCACAATTAATTCCTCTGCTCTATCTAGACTCTTCCATTTAATCAAGCACCTTTTTAAATCTTTAATAAAGTTTTCAGCGTTCTCTCAATGTGGAGTTGGGTCGCGCTTTGAACCTCGTGTATAAATTCGATAAACAAATTGCAAGGTGCAACAATTCTCAGATAAAGATCCTTAATTTGTTGGAATTCCCACACATAGTAGCTGCTTAGACATCAAAAACAAAGCTGCAAATGATGAATTAAACGAACAAAACGCTTCTCAGGGATAGAAAGAGGTGACAAATCATGCAAATTGACAAATTAGACGATGGCGAATTTGACGAACAGAAATGTACACAAAAGATAGGGATTCTGCTGGGACTGACGAAAAAGTGACAAATTAAGCAAATTGACGAATTAGACGATGGCGAATTAGACGAGTTCAACTGTATATAAAATCAAATGTGTAATTTTATGTTTTACATGCATGTGCTACAATTTTTCAGGTTGTGGTTCTGATGGAGAGAGCATATATGGAGGTTGTTTCAGAGGCAAGTTACATTCATGTAATATCCTAAATTAACAATTAGGTTGGCAGATTACCTACAGCTGTTTTTTTACTAGGAAAAGTTTTTGTCATTTCCCTGAAATAGCTTAAAAACTTTGATTGTCTTTCGTTTTTGTACATTTTTTGACTGCATTGGTTGATGAATGACGGAAAAAAACGAGCATACGGATGGTGACCTGTGATACAAATTACTATTGCATCGGCATTCTGAAAACCTGATTTCTCTACTGTAAGTTACAGGTGTAAAGATTCCATTGTTGCAATTTTATTTGAAAATTGGAGTTCATGTGGAACATGTTTAATGATATTTAAAAGATCCTTTCTGGTTGTGAGTTGTGTTTTCAGTTGCCTTTTTTGAGTCTCATAGTGATATTTTACTTAATAGCAATTACTCCATTATAAGCAGAAGTTAACATCTTTGGTATGGATTGTTATATATATGCATCATGAAAACGACAATGTGATAATTTTTTGTACAAGTTTTTCTGCAGTGAGAATTTTCACAAATGTTCTTCATACCTAGACGCATTAATCCAGAAAATTTCATGTAAATTGAGCAAAAACTATTTGAGTTATGAACTTTTGTGCATCAAACCACCCACCCAGCTAGGCCAAGGCTACAAGACTTCCGAAAAAGGTTAGGTGCTAACGGTTGTTGTGCAAAACAAAATTTTCCATACTTGTTTGTTTGCAATGAAAATATACAATAATGTTCCCCATAGCTACCCGCAAACCTCTAAAATTTTCAAGTAATGTGAGCAAGAACTTCTATAGTTTGCGCTTTGGCATCCAGAAACATTTTGCGAGACCAAGCCTACTACACTTTTTACAAAACACTTAGGTCCTGACAGTTGTTGCGTATAACCGGATAACTTTTTCGCACTCATTTGTTTTGCAAATAAAATGTACAAGTATGTTCTTAATACCTATGCGCATCATCCCTAAAAATGTGAAAGTATTCGACTAATTGCTTTCCAAGTTACCCAGCTTCAGATCAGAACCACTCAGGTGTGTAGGCTACAAAACTTTATCCTATTTAGCAGGGTGCTAGGTGTCGACTAAAACACCATAAGTTTGTTCAAACTAGTTTATTTGCAACTAAGCTGTACAAGAATATTCTTCGTGTTCCAACACACCTTTCCTGAAAATTGAGGTCAATCCATCAAGAACTCTTTGTCACATTTATTTTTGTATTGAGGAACTGGACTCTGGTCACATCGCAGCAGACTTGCTTTTACTACACATTGCGAACAATGTCTGGATCCAGGAAGTTGATGTGCAAAATGCCATGACATTTTTAAAACTAGGATTTGTCAACCAAATTTACAAGAATTTTCATCTGATTTTTATGCATCTTTCATAATATTTAAGGTCAATCAAGAAAGTACTTTTTGATAGATTAGAATTACTCAAATGCATAGGCTACAAAACTTTGTCAAATATTGTATGGATAATGAGTAATTGTTGCATAAAGCACTATAACTTATTTGAAACTAAATCTTTTGCAGTGAAAATTTACAGTTATGTTCTGCTTGTTCCAATACTATACTGACAAATTGAGATCAATCAACCAAGAAATTTTTGAGTTATTATTTTTTATTGCATTTGTTTGCCTGTACCTGAAGTGGGACATAGCTGTCCCTACAGTACTGTTGCGACCACTCTGCTGGCATTGCGCTGAATGTCCGATTCACGACGAACGAATGGAATGTGTACGAAGAACAACACCAGATACAAGTGGCGCAGACAAGCAACAATGCCACATATATGTGGCATGAACAAGCAATGGAAGAGTGATCATGGCCTGTGAACTCTATTGTTGCTTGCTGCCACAGTGTGAAGCTTTGCGCACATGACGCTCAGGATTTTCGATCGCAACAGTACTATACACCATGACATAAATATACCTACAGTATTGAAAAGCAGTCAAAAGTTGAACTCCGTTCTACCTTACAAAATCTGGAAAAAAGCGCATTCTTTTCAGCCAAATCTGATTAGCTTCATGTAGTTCGATGTGAAAAGGTTTGAATCAGTCCAAACATAAGGCCAAGTTGCACTTTTGGCACAATAAATGTAGATGGAAGATTCTTTTTGGTGAAAAGTTGAAGTTTGCTGACCTTGAAAAAGTGTTTGGGATTTCAATAGTTCAGCAACAATTCCATCTCTATTTTAAAAAGGCATCTCTTCACAATCCATGTCGGAATTGTCAACAGATATGAGGGCTGTTCAAAGGTTCAAAAGTCGCAGCAAGTCTTTTAGTCTGTACTCGAAAATAATTTTTTGCTTGGGGGCTGCGGATTTTTTGTGAGTGATGTCATAAGTCAATGGTTCTTAAACTTTTTTGAGCGCGACCCAAATCTGAGTTTTATGAACATCTCGCGACCCAAACCTCAAAACATCGAAAAAATTTATTTTTAATGTTAGCACTCTGCTATTTTTTCAGATATGTATGAAATAGACAAGACACATACAACCAGTCATAGTACACAGTACTATTAAACAACGATTTATTAGAAAGAGATCATTGACTCTGTGTGGATGATGAAACTAAAATTTCCCTTTCATTTTATCTTGAATGCATGGCTCTATTTTACTGAGCGCATCACAGAGCGTGGCTAAGATTGGATATGCTCAATCCAGAATGATTGTAATCACTCTATGATGTAACAGTCGCTATCGATTATAAAAAAGGAGAGATAAAATACTGCTAGATGTTGTTTTGGCTAAATCCAAATTTAAACAAAGCCGTTTGCGATCCATTCATACAGCCTTGGTGACTCACACTTGGGTTGCGACCCATGGTTTGAGAAACGCTGTCATAAGTAGAGGACTTTTAGGCCACCTTGGCCCACTTCACGTGGCACTGGGACGAAACTGTTAGATGGTAGTATTTCGTTGAAGTTTTTATTGGAAACTAGCCTACAATCTGAGTCTTTTGATACTTTGGATGACCTGCTGGGGTGTCGGGTTCAAAAGTTATGATCTAAAGTGATAAAAATATTTGATTAATTAGTTAATTAATTTGTTTATTTTAGATCATGACTTTTGAACCAGAAATGCTAGAAAGTCAATCAAAGGCTGAAAAGACTCGGACTCGAGCCTAGTTTCCAATGAAAAATTCAGTGAAATAATTTGGCATAGCGGTTGGGTCATAGGCCAGGTAACATGAGCCAAAATGGCCCGAAAACTACTTCACTTATGGCATCACTCACAGAAAATCTGCAACCCCCAATCAAAAAATATATTTTTGAGTGCAGACGAGAAGACTTGCCGAATCTTTTGAGGGTTTGAACAGCTCTCTAATGCAATCGGCAGAGGACTATGATGTTGGTAAGGCAACCGAAAACTGCTGGTTTTAGGCTGAAATCCAGGTTGAATTCTATGCTTTTGTTTTTTTGTTACAAAAATACTATAGACAAATATTGATTGATTTTTTTTCACCAGATGAATCCTTTGATGTGAAACATGATAAACCATTTTTGGTTTCTATGGCCAGTGAAAAACCTGATATGAATGGTTCCCAATTTTTCATGTGAGTTGATTTGTGGTATGTTGTCCTTATGGTTTTTGAGAATAATAATTTGTCTTTAGTGTACTGCTTGCACTATGAATGTACTAAATGTTGTGTTTGCTTGATGCAAATTAGCTTCATAACCTGCTAGTTAACATCTTACTAGAAAAATTGCTAGAGTTGTTTGAAATTTTGCAGAGTAAATTATTAATTGAAGTGCACTGATTTTGTAAAGTAAGTGCTGCAAATGGTAATAATTATCTACATTTTTTGTAGAACAATGAAGTCATTACCACATTTTGATGGGTACGTTCTTTCTTTTCTAATCTCTGAAATCTACTGTTTGTTAGTTAAATATTCTTGATAACAATCAGTTTGTTGTGAATCTGACATTTATTTTGAGTGAACTTGCTCATGCTGATGAAATGACTGATCAATCTTCAATGGGTTTGTGTTTATTTTGTATGATCTGTTTTCATTACAATTTTGAAATATGCTATGAATTTTGTTTCCCTATCTGCAGAGTGCACATTTGATGATTAAAGTTGGATTGTGGTTGTGATTTCGTCTCTATCTTTGTCATAATTTATGTAACTTGCCTGACTTTTGAGCATGTAACACTTTCAGCACCATGACTATATTTTGCCAGTGTTTCACATGGTCAAGCTTCTTTTGGTGACATTGCACTTTTGTATCTTTTACATATAAACTACTTATAGATGTACTTCACAAAAGTGCAATGAAGAAAGAGTATGTCAATGGCTACCAATATTGGTGGTTTGGGTGATTCTTTGATACACCAATTGACTGTTAGAGTGTTATCTCCATACTGAGATAAATGATTACTAAGAGCATTCAAAAAATATAAGAAGCGTATTTGAAAAAAAGTTGTGCATTTGAAACACTTGAAATGCTTTTTTCTACTTTTTTCTTCTAATAATGCATTTGAAAAAAACTAGAAAGAAGATTAAAATTATTGTTTTATGGTCACAAAACAATTTTCTTTAGTTTTGGTGCTCAGTTTTTTGCATTATGCCCACTTTTTGCGTTATATTTTTAAGTTGCATTATGCAAAAAAGTGACTTTTTGGCCATAACTTTCGAAACAGAAGCGCTAGATGACCAATCAAAGGCTCTAAAGCAGTAGTTCTTAAATGGGGGGCCTCAATAAATTTCAAGGGGGGCACGATCCCTAACATGCCGTACAACATGATAAGTTTGATCTTTAATTTACCAATAAATACATTTGTTTCTACAGCTTATATAAAGTCACGGGTCTTGAAACACAGGACAATTACTTAAGGAGGCGTGATATAAAGGTGGAGAACCACTGCTCTAAAGACTCACATTGTAGTCTAGTTTCCACTAAAAACTGAGTCAAATTGGCTCTTGGTGTTGGCACCCCGGGCCCAGTGACCTCGGCCAAAAATGTGTAAACCTATCCCCATTATGACATCACCCACATAAAAAATGCAAAACTTTCCAATTTTTGAAAGCATCTAAACTAGAAGACTTTTGATACTACCATGGGACAAGTGCCCAAAATGTCTCAGTGAAAAAAATGACTGAAGTGTCTCAGCAAAAAAAACATGTTGCAACAGTACTGTACTGTTGTTGTGTGGGCCATTACTACTTTCTAACTTTGGTAGGTCTGATAAAATGCAACTGACAAGAACGCAACGTCAAGACAGATCAAATACAGCCTGATTGCTTCCTTATTGTCATTAGCATGTGATGTACTGCAGTGCACAATTAAAGGTTTTGGTATTAGAGAAGAGGTGCTTGTATGAAAAACCATTTCTCTGTATTTACCTTTGCACTTTTCATTCCACAACCATTTTCCTCAATTGCAAAATAAACAAAGTAAGCCATCTCATGATTGCAAGTAAGGTAGCTACTTTTCAGAGGAGGAAATATCTGTTATTAATCATTGGTCATGTATGTCCCAGTGTTGTGTTAATTTGATTATTGTGAATACAGAAAACATGTTGCATTTGGATGCATTGTAAGTGGGACAGAAGTTATCTCAAAACTGGAAGCAGTGGAAACTGATGAAAAGAATGTTCCAGTGAAGCCATGCACAATTGCTGACTGTGGAGAGCTAAATTTTAAGTGGAGTCCAAAGCATGGTACATGTGAAAATTTTCTCAGTTTCATTGAAAACTACAATAACTTATTTGTAAACAAAGAGAAATGAGATGCTTCGTACCTTGTCAGAATTCTGTTGCCCATGAGTTTTTTGAGACCTCCTAGGGCTGCTGTCCCTGCAAACCTCCACAGAGGAAAAGCAGGCGTGAAAATTGAAGTGAATGAAAAAGTGATGAGATTTATTTTTTTGGTTTTAATGCATCATATGTCTTACTTATCTGGGATTATGTGTGTATCTACAGCAGTTGCTTTTGTGCATGAACTGAAACAATTAGGTCAAAAATGAAAACAGCATGATTACAAATCTACATAGACCAATACTCATGTTAGCAATTAGAATGTATGTTATTGGCAACTATACGTTTGTCAAACACAGCATTACTCATGATTTTATCTTGATCACATAACAAAAGCAAAAATGCACTGGTTTATCAAAAGGCATACTGATCTTACTACAAAACAAAGTATCTGTGTGCTGTGCTCTTTATTTGGAACTAAAACTATGTTGCTGGTTTCAGCCTTGTTAAGGCCCTGTCAATCTTTGTGCTTCTTTCCATGCAAATTAGGTCCCTTGCCCATACCAGCAATTCCATCTACAGGTAGCATAGTTTGTTCTCTTGAAACTTTTTAGAGACTGTTTTGATCAGAGATTTTCAAATAAGGCATGTGTTGCCTTGGTGTGTGTTGTTTTGGTATTACAAGCTTACATCAACCTAGCGACCAATATTTTAGGATTTGATAAACCTGCTCAAATTCAATGGAAGTACATGTAAATGAATGTGTAAGAGGTTTATAAGCATTGTGTGCTGTGATGGGACAGTATTGAAATTTGTCTCAGCACTTAAGTGACAGTAATTTTATGGATATAATTGAGTTGGTTTAGGTCAGATGAGCTTAAACTAACTAACCTTTGAATATTTTTATGTAGTGTGTTGTTTGATTTGGTGTATAGGATTAGTTCATCAGGAGTTCATACTACTTGGCAACCACTGGTCTTGATGATAATTTGATTCTTAACACTTTCCCTGCTGCAGTGTGTTCTAAAATTGCAAGATTTTAGACAAAATTGCTGTGCAAGACCCTTTCCTCTTGCAAGTACATTTTTTAACTTTTGAGTTCCTTGTCACTGTTGCACAATGTGGTGTCTGAGAGAGTCATCTTTCACCTCAACATGGGGCAAAGTTACCAGGGCATTCTGCCTTTGCTTGTGGGAAGGTAATGGGCAGGTTTTTGCTGCACAAAGTCATTCATTTTTGTAGATGAGTTATCAGCAAGAATGGATATGTTTTATGAAATAGTTCTGGTTGTAAACTTGTGGAATGGATGTATTTAATTGATTTTATGTTTTTGTTACCATATATATTTATTTAAGGTGGTAGACCAGACGTAGTTTTTGTTTGAGTAGTTTTTTTTTAATTAACACCTTGGCCTCTGGGTGGTTTTGGCGATTTTTGCAAAAAAACCAGCAGTTTTCGGTTGCCTTACCAACGCCCTAGCTCCTCCGCCGATTGCGCTAGAGAGTTGTTCAACAGCTCAAACGGATCGGCCAGTCTAGTAGATTGCACTCGAAAAAAATTTTTTTGCCTGGGGGTCCGTTTTTTTGTGACTGACGTCATAAGTGAAGTAGTTTTAGGGTCATTTTGGCTCATGTTGCCTGGCCTAGGGCCCAACCACTAGGCCAAAGTGTTTCGCTGAAGTTTTGATTGGAAACTAG
>Ga0210059_1012930_pt1 | contig 12539 bp, 6 predicted proteins | sample Ectturendosymbi2_FD_188042 | JGI IMG/M metagenome (GOLD analysis project Ga0210059, IMG submission 188042) | Ecteinascidia turbinata endosymbiont from Florida, USA - Sample 2 (SPAdes) (version 2) | ecosystem: Host-associated > Tunicates > Ascidians > Unclassified | place: Key West, Florida...
CGTGCGCCGCCCAGCGAGAAAGGATGTCCTTCTTATGTTTGATTAGGGTGATCCCATCCTTTGTACGCACAGGGTGCGTGGAATGGGATTTCGGACCGTAAACAGCCTTTTTATGAGGCGATAAAGGCTGTTTACGTCGCACACGGGCATAGCCGATCACGTTGAACATTATGCTCAATGCACGCCGCCGCACCACGGTTTCAGTCTATTGATCAGTGTTGAGTGTGCGTGTGTAGAGCATTGTCCTTGAGTGTATTGTACTCGGTAAGATGTCTGCAGGGCATTACCTTCCAAATAGAGTGACTGCCTATGGACCAGTCGCAGAAATCTCTGCGTCAGTACAAATTCCCAGATTTCTTCCCAGCCAAATATTCTAAACTTATGAACTTAAGATTGTGCATAACTGCCTGGATATGGCGGTTACTAGTCTAATGTACCAATGCAAATACATCAATGAATACGTTTTGCTTCCGCGAAAGTCTGCTGTTTAAGTGATTTTCACCAATATCTCAGTATTTAGATGACGTCAGGCTAGAAACAACCATATTCGGTTAATACGGATCTTCGCCTAAACCGGATAAAGTCATCAGTCAAATCGAATATACATAAATTATTTTGAGAATGTTGTCAATACATTTCTGTAAAGAGCCAAATTTAGTTTTTCAATGAACAGCCAAATTTAGTTTTTTGAACTTCTAACATACGCAAACCAGCATTTCATTGCCGAACAAGGTGTTGGAGGAAAATAGTTTAAGGAAGCGTTGGTCGAAAATAACTAACGCTGGTCTTCTACAAATGACGTCATTTTTGAAAAACCATACTAGATTCCAAACTGCTGCTGCTTTAGTTATATGTCACAGATGTCACAATTTTTGGAGAAAAAAAATTAACAATTGGTTAAGCCAGACAAATAGTTGTGAATGAGTACTGATTTCAGTTACAGATTTTCGTGTTACCTCGTTTTGACTTTTGAAACGTGCATCCTGCACTTCCCGTTACGATTCAGTGGTGGCTGCACAAAAGTTGAAGACTACAACGGAGCAGGTTAAGATTTCTACCATTTAAAACCATATTCCTAACAGCAAAGCGCAATTTCATTATTTACAGGCGTATTTTATTTTGAAATCAGATGCCACGCAATTGAAGGCAGTGAAGTAATTTGAACAAGGTGATGTGTTGATCTATTCTTGTGAATGAACGCTAAGTTGTTGGGAAAGGTAAGGCTATGCAGTTCTAAGCTGGTTCAGTCAACTCATAAAGCGCTTCAAGCATAGGGTACGCCTAATGTTTCTCTGAATTCTGCACATGACTAAAGAAAACAAACAAAACTAAACTTTTTCTGGTAAGTTAACGGCATAAAAGATGTGCAGCATTTTACGTAGCTTTGTTAGGTCTATGGCAACCTTAGCACAGACTTTAGCAATGAAATACGAAACTACTGTTCCTTGGCAAAACTAACAAGTATTTCGGTGTTTTGGGTAACGGATGTTGAAATTGTTCAGCACCGACCCAACTTTGTATCTGCACTTTCAAAGCTGCTTCAACACACCTATAAAAATTAACACGAAGTTGTGAAAATTGTTTTGGCATTTGAGAATCACAGATCAACTTTATCGATTACATCGACATTATTTTCAAATACTTTTTGTAAAGATTTTGCTTTGCTGAGACCTACAATCTGAATAGATGAAAGGGGGAAATCTGAAGATTATGGAGCGGATGAATCGAGTTAAAGTGCAGCTATGGGAATAAAACGATAGCAATGTCAAAGTTAAGAATGAAAGTTACTTTAATTTACGTGCCACTTCGCCACTCTGCCGTAAGTCATGTTGTCCTATATGGCCTTTCTGGAGCTGGATTTTAGTACCAGGTTTATTTCCAAACAGTACACAACAAATTTCACATGTGATTTCACCTACAACGGCCATTTCATTGCAATCAAGTTGCTACTCCACACCTACTTTTAGCAATATGGGACTCAAAATCCTTGCAAATACTTTTGAATTATCTGTACGTTCATCAATTGGTGATCGGTCACGCACGATTTGAGATGCAATATTGGAAAGACACAATATGACTTCTTATCAACGTCGTATGAAAGAGAGCTTGATGCATATAAGCTAATAAAACGTAAACCATCCCTGCATCTTCCATAAAACAAGTTTTCTTGGATGTTTTGCAAATTAATGTGTCAATCAAGAAATACATCACTTGAAAGTATTTTTGATCACAACAGATTTTCTGAAAAAAAACTCTGATATTTGGATACTGTGAATACAATAAATAAAACTCGTGCAGATTTTTCTCATGATCAAATTAATGAACTTTCGATTTAACGAGGAGTTCAGCAAATCTTGTCTTAATGCAGTTTAGTGTAATCAGCATCATTATGGCGTTCTCACTTAAATGCTGAAATGCAGCTTGTATCTGCCAGTCAGGAAAACTACAAAAGGATGTTTTGTCCTTGAATTACAAACCAGAAGGGTCGCCAGAAAATATTCAATAGGGGGCTTTAAGTTTGTACAAGAGGTTTTGTCATTCTAAAAATTTGACAAAACCTCCACTGAATTGCAGTGTTTCATATTTCAATTGGGGGACTTGGACCTTCATTTGGGGGATAAGCCCAACAAAGCACCCCCGTGGCGACGGACTGTTACAAACCACTGAAAAGCCAATGCAAACAGTTTTCAGGATATGTCACAAATCCCCTTGCCAAAAGTTGTTACAATACCTCAACACCTACAACTTGTACACGTGGTGCTATTGATTCAGATTTTCTGAAATCCGAAAAGGTCTTAAACTTACATAAACATGAACGCATGCAATTTATTCTCTGTTTGGATAGTTCCAAACAAATGGTTTTGCAATATTTTAATGCAAACAGCTTTATTATAAAATTGGGCTAGCATGTATTAGAAAAACATTATTCGCAATAGACAGGGCAAAGATCAAAGTTGAATGAGTTCAATCGTTTAACAGTCAAGTGGCGACTTCCAGTCTAGGTGTGTTTCTGGTGAAAGCATGTTTAGTGGAGATAATTTACTTCAGCAACCACATTCAATCGGATAACTTATGCATATTTAAAAAACTTGCTTTTTCGAAACTTGTTCGAAGCATATAAACTAAAATTCACCTCAACAAATACAACTTTTTCCAAAAATGTGGTTGACAGCAATTGGAGTTTGACATTTGTAAGCAAATCTGGAAACACGTCTCGTCTCTTCTCCACATCGTGCTTTGTCCATCTGACAAGGCTTGTGAAGGCCATCTCTTCGGTTTCCGGCTAAGTCGTAGAAATGCATTGAGCTCACTTGTTAGTTTAACGCGTAGCAACTATGCGTCGCGAACGAAGCGACAGAGAAGTAGTTCATGTACGTTAAACAAAAACTCGTTTTACGCTTTTGTCGAAAATACAAAATATACATCCTAGTCATTTAAAGTCAAACTCATACCCGCTTTTCGTCAGAAGAGATGACTGACTGAACTTCTGCCTTGTCCAAATCAATGAACCCTGGTTGGTTCAGAAAAGTGTACTTGTTCAATGACACGAAAGTTGCCGAGGAAGTTGTGTCCATTGCTGCTTCATTATAGGTGGCAACAGCTTTTTGACACTGAAAAAGTTTCCTGGGCTGATATTTTGGAAAAAATACTCCGCACAATGCCCAGATAAAGCTGAAAAACATTTAACAAGATGCATTGAAGCCTATGTGGATTAAAGGTGTGCATCTGAAAACATGTGACTCAAGACAACAAATACGTCGAATTAACTGAAACTAGTGCACTTAACACTGCACTCAATCTCTCCTATCAACGCGAAATTGAGACAGGGACCCAGTGATAGATTTTTGGAGATATTGTATTATTTTTGGTTTTAAAATTTTGATATGCAGGAGTTCACGGAGGAGTGCAGAAAACATGATTGTTTTCTAAAAAATAATAAATGTCCTGCGAAGTGTTCAGTTGACCGGGAAGGTTGAACAGCTGGTTGAGCATGTGCCACCAACGCTAGCAGGCTGAGATGGATAAAGCTAGGAAACGGTTCTCACCACCAGTGCAGCATTCACTGCGAAAATTAGGGTTGCCAGAATGGCCGTTTCGCGGTCAAATTTTGGAAATTTGGCTGTATTTCAGGTTGGTTGGCCGTCTGGCTTTTCTTGGCCGTTTTCACGATCGTTTGGCCGAAGTTTTTCTGTTGGCCGTTTTTGAAAATATGTTTATATTTTTATGATAAACTGTCAACAACAACAACAACAACAATTTTTTCATAGTCACGTCCCACGTGTGCGTTTCGCCTTGTGTAGTGAAAGCGAGGCAGTGTGAGTGTGCGAACCTTGTTTATGGTTGTTAGGGCTTGTAACAGACCACAGGGCTGATATGGCTTGTAACAATCCAAACAGTAGGTATGGCTTGTAACCAAACATACTCTTCATATTGTTGTCTTAATATTGCTTACTGTCTGTGTTACTGGTCAGTGTTCACGGCGCATTTTATGTTGCCACTATCTATGTCTTCAACAAACTCTGTCCTAGTAAGTGGTGCTTACACTTAGGCAGATTAAGTTAACCTCTGGAAATTAAATGTTTGTTCATTTCCGAATGATCTTACAAACATGCAATGCCTGTAGTTTTTAATTGTGAGAATTTGTAGTGACACGCAATTAGTTTCTACCTAGCCGTGAATCTTTTCTTGCTGCCTATGACTTCAAGTCTTAACCTAGCCAACAATATGTCATATGTCCACAATCCCTGTGTTTTTTATGAAGTTGCCATTCCTTCAGAAGTATGTGTCTTGTTATTGTAGTGAGCGAGGGCGCAAAATGAAAATGAACTTGTGTTTGACTGCATTTTGCCTTGTTACAGTAGTGTTCAAAAGTTGAGTGATGATGCTAAAGTAACTGCTTATTTTTCAGGTACTTTTATTTACGCGTTTATGAAAAAGCAAAAACTTTGGCATTTTTCTGTCAAAAGTGACTAATTCTGAAAATAGTTTTGACTTAACACACGAAGCACAAGACATATGGTTATGTGAATTTGAGTTGTGAGGATGCAAATTGTTTCATAAACTTGGCTTTGTCAAGTGAAGGGCTTGGCTTTTTTTGGCCTTTTTTACTTGAGTGTTTGGCTTTTTTTAGTAACGTTCGGCCTTTTTAAAAAAAAATAAATCTGATAACCCTGCGCAGGCAAGCGGAGATGACACTACGAAGGGAGTGCAAAAGCGAGTATATCGAAACCGAACTGAATAACAAATGCGTTAAACTGTCTCCCTGTAGCAACCAGTCTGCGACGCCTGATTATGTGTTTTGCTTCTAGAAAGAGTCTCTGGTAACACAAACGTATCAAAATTTAACTTAGCTTCATTTTCAAAGAGCGTGAATTTAACAACAATGCGACTGACTCAATGCCAAGATAGGCTCTAAGCCAATGGTCTCCCCAAACATTTTGTAACCGCGGACAGGTGAACGCTTGACAATTTTACCTCGGCCCGGGACAACTCTATGATGGTTGGTATTTTTCAACAGCTGAAATGAAGTTACCACTTTGAACAATCAGACTACTAACCTTTTTGTAAGCTAAAGTATGAATACAGAGAAAAGCAGGCCGATTTCTCAGATGCTTGCCACAAAGCGAAAGCGTGTTCCATTTCGATTTGAAAATGCACGTTTAAAACAATTTCACTATTGCGTCACTGTTGCGCACGCGTAGTAGAAAGAAAAACATGGCTGATCCTCTACAGCTCCGCTCCATCTCCAACACACCCACTTTATGAGCTAACTCTCTCATTCTAGGCATGCAACAGTGCTTCCATGGGAAGAATCAACCAATCACATGCTCCCCAGAAAGCGAGCAGTGTCATCACCTTATAAATTTTGTTATTTCGCGGCCCGGTACTAATTGATCCGCTGCCCCGGGTTTGGGGACCACTGCTCTCAACAAATTCACAACAGTTTTTTTTAACAGCAAAAAACGCTCTTACTGCTTATCTGAAGATAATCAGATGCGGATAGCAACGCAACTGCGTTTTCTTTTGTTATTTCCACTTTCGCTGTGTAAATATATCCCATGACTATCTCCATGGTTGCAGCATTCAGTCCTTCCAGTTTAATGGGGTTTTCGTATTTTTCCTTCATCTGGACAGCAAATGTGAAGAAAATGATTAATCTCAAATCGAAGGCTTCTCTTGCTTCAGTGTGACGCTAAATTTCTCAGGGGAACCACCTAGACCTGCCACAATCCCTAATCCGTTCATGTTGGTGATCTTTTCTAAAATGACGCGGATGACATTTGATCAAAATGCGAAAGTTCCCCGAGTATATTTTCAAAGCGCTGAGGAAAACAAATAGCATACAGGTAATGCAAGCAAACACACACATTAAGCAGAAACACGATTGCACTATGCAACACGTGAGACATTTGTGACCTCATAACTAACAGTGAACAAAAAACACCACCTTACTTCGACACAAAGTCAATGCCGTCCTTCACTTACGTCTTAAAAACTTAGCATCCACTTGACTCAAAACAAACCCAAAGCTTTCGCGAAACGCAATCACGGCGCTAAGATGCTCTATGAGCGTGACGTCATTTAATGACAACACCTGTGAGCATAAATCGTTTTCAAGTTCGATCACCTCAGTTTTGAACATTTTGTGAAGCATCTTCGAGAATTTGCTCAGAATGCAGCGATGCCCACGGAAAACTTGTCCACCCAGGCTTATTGTGACATCACAGTACGAGTCATCTTCGCTTCTCTCACTGCGAGTTCAACAACATCAGAGTAAATGCAAACGTCATCTATTTATCGTTATTGCCGAAATTTTTTCGAACCCCTACACTCAGGTAAATTCATTTGTATTTATAAAGAAGACGAATCAAAATTAAGCTGATTTAATCGAGGAATTGCACCTGTTCAGTTCAGCCAGAAGAACAGATCCGTGGTTGCCATGGAAAATAATCTTCTGACGGTCTCCGGAGGCCATATTTTTGAGTGTTGATCAATCCTAGCGATGTGGCGCAAAACACAAAACAAGCTTCAGCAGCGCACAAAATATCAGAGTGTCTACACCTTATGCTTAAAAACAAAAGGTAACAAAACAGTTTTATTTTCAAATATCACTTGATAAAACCGTCTGTTTTGCTGTAATGTTATGCATGAGTAATATATCAAAAGTGAACAATAAACGCGAAAGACAATTTTCAAGGACATGAAATGTGAGCATGATGCGCCAGAAATCAATTTGCAAAAGCGACGGGAAACAGGGATAGTCTCAAAAACTGAGCAACCAGTGGCGATTCTAAGGGGGGGCCTGGGGAGGCCATGGCCCCCCCAGATTTTTTATTGGCCCTCTGCTTGGCCCCCCCAGTTTTTTTCTTAATTCACCGTTCAAGTTCATTTGGTTGACATAGGTCTTATACATATACAGTAGATAACTTTGTTGCCCCCCCTACTTTTTCCTTGGCCCCGCAGTGGCCAACTTTTTTTTTTTTAATTCTAGAAATCGCCACTTTTTTAATTCTAGAATCGCCACTGTGAGCAACCGGATCGAATCTAACAACAAAACTTTTTCGGATCCTCCAAACTAACATTTTGTACAGAGGTAAGATAATGAACTTTCAAAAAAGCAAAATAAGCTCAGAGCTAAAGGTTGGGTTGTCAACTAGAGCAACACAACCAGTTCTACTCAAATTAATGCATAACCATTCGAACTTTCACAAAGTATTGCATTAACGTGAGGCAACGCCAACAGACCAAAAATCGCATCAGGGAAACATCACTAAATACTGGATATGTGAAATATGTACATCCAAACTTTCCCAACTTTCACGCATAAATCATAAGTGTTGAAGGACAGAATATTTTCTTTATGGAAAAATATACCAACGTGATTTCAACGACCGATTGATGTACAATGTGTGTGATCTTGAAAAACACAATTACTATCCTCCTGGAAGCTCATGGCATCGTTTGAAATTACAGAGAGTTGTTTTAAATACAACAAATTAATTCGTTTGTGCGTTCAACGTTTTACAATGTCAGAACTTGCTCTCATCGAAAAATCAGCGATTTACTGCCCTACCATGTTCTTTTGCCGCTAACTCCTCACTTCATTTGATTTGAGAACAAATAAAATCTTTATAACTTTTTACTGATTCCAATTGTTACCTCAGTGAAACCTTGTACGACTGAGCGAAGACGCTCACTAAGTATAAAGGAACTTTTGTTACGCTGTCACTCTATGGGATAAGTTGAACGTTGCACTCATATTAACTGTTGCACGACTAACTGCAGCGAATAGATAACTGTGGAGGGATACTATTTACGTATCAGCTAAAAAACTCAATGTATTTGCGAGTTGTGGTGATCAGCTATATTGAGAATTAAGACAATTTACAAGTACTGTACACCTCAGTGAAATCAAACGTTAAGTTACAAACGAGAGGTGGGCAAAATTTCTCGCAAAAACGAAACTTTCAGTTCTAACTTTTCTTGAAAAGGAGAACTGCAAAAGCGACATGGTTTGCAGCTGCTGAGCAAAAGGACTGTAAAGTGTTGCTACAGCCATAGGTATGCAAAGTTTCGTTAGACCTAATGAAAGCATCACTCTTTGTATTCATGCATAAATTTGAACGTTTGAGCTGTACCCAGAAATACTTGGGGACTTCCAATCTGCATTTTAGAGTATGGATAATGCAATAATTTTATAAAACTCACCAAAGACTGTCACGATTGCGTAAAAAAATCATGAAGCCCTACGTTCGCTTTATGTAAGTGGCGCAACATAGTTTCACGAGGTGTCAAAAACCTTTGGCTGAGCCACCTCCCACTGTCGTTTTCGCAAAAAAGTCGTTAAACGATTTCGACTTGTGAAATACGAAAGTTTCCTTTATAAATTCACAACCGTTACTTCCTCTGAATGGATGCGACAACATGGAAGATGTTGAAAGCTCAAATTTAAGAGCAAAAGTAAACAAAAGACATTGCAGACAAGTTAACTACTAATGAGATTTTCGGTTTTCGTATATGCACATTAACTAAGGCCTTTCATTGACTCGAGTCAATAATCTCGAGCAAACCACAGCTAATCATTTAATGCGGCATTTTCACATTCTGCTCTTTTCGGTCTCTCTATTCAAACGATGTCTGGTCCAACTTCGTCTGTTGCATATACATCAGGAAAATGGTAAAAATGCAATAACAAATGATATCTGCGGAGTTCAACACTGCTGCATAATTCAAGTATCGAATGCCGCTAGTCGCTTGTCTCAATCGACCGTTCTCGAAATTCCGAACAAAATATCAAATTCCATGTATGCATAAAGGATATCAATTTTGATCAAATAAACATTAAATCAAATAAACGATCACATAAACATTGCGCCGTGTTGTACGTGCGGTTTATATGAAAAGAAAAAACAATGCAAAAACCAACTATTGAAATGTACTCATGTTAAATGAAACCAATGTGATTTTTTTCGAATCATTTGTTTCCACGTGGTTGCTTCTTACATGGTTATGCAATGCTTTCATCCACGTTGGTCGCCACAAAATGAATTGACACTGTAATGAACATTTCCTACAAAATTTTATCCATAGATATTTTTTGCACAAGGATATGAAGGTACAAGATATTGAAATTACGGGATGTTGTCAATAGTTCATCTTATCCGCAATAAGTTTATATTCTACTATCGGTGATTAATGCAATTTGTTTTGGCGAATATAATTTTGTCCAACGCTGAAAAACAAAGATGTTCGTCGCGAATCAGAAGCAAACGAAAGAAAACATACATCTGCAGTTTTCACCAAGCGAACGCACGACGTTGACCATTCTAATAAAGCTTATTTTCCATCATAACCAGGTAAAAACAATTATAAAAAAATATTTTTCGAATCCTACACTTACAGTAAAGAAAACGGTTGCCTACAACATATTGAGTCTCACTGAATGAATGAGGAAAAACGTCATGTACGGACACATAGAAAACCTGATGCTGAATGCTTTCAGGAGGATACATTTCGAAACTGCAGCCCAATTGACATTGTTTTGAAATACATGCACATCACTGACTATGGTCCTTTCGGTGACTTCATCATTTGCTGTCTTTCTCAAGCCATCCGAAAAGATAGAAATTGAACAAAATATGAGCCTTGAAGTTCAACTTGTTTTGTCAAAACGAATGCAGTGTTTTTGTTCGGTTTGTTAGAATAGCGACAAGAGGTGTAAGAAATGCGATGTAGCGTACGATTTCGAGATGCCCTTGCTAGTTGAGGAGTCAACCTAGTTGTTGCAGGAGCGGAGATTAGCCTCATAACTAAGCCACATGATGTCGTGAGGTTGCTACACCGACGCAAGGTAATTTAAAGGCTCTCTCTCAATTTTGTCCATAAAAGCACTCTCCACAAGCGCTGTTACTTTGATAACTTTCCTTGATTTCATTCCGATCTAGAACTACCTATCAATCCACGTGAACGTGAAGTCAAGCAATGTACCGTAAAACGGTTCAGCGTATAACGTCAAACAATAGAGTTGAGCGTTCACAAGCACGACCCGCAACAATACCCAATTGTGTTGTGAAGCTGTTAACGAACAAGTACGTTGCGTCGAATCACGAAAGGAAACTGCCTCAAATCACTCATGAATGCGCAAAATTCTAAAGCGTATGCGCAACCACACATTAGCAAACGATGCTGCCACGGCATGAACCTATTCCACTGCTTTCTTGGATCTGACGACGTTTGCTCTCCAGTTTTTGTGTTGTAGCTGAACAGGTCGTACCCAACAAAACTGCAAAAAAATCAAGGTCATAAAAACTGATTCCCAAGCGACGACAAGTTCCGCAAAGATGAACTCACCATTCCGACACAGCAAAAATGGTTTCATTTTGAGCAAATGCTAACACAGCTTGTCCGCCCGCAAACGTCACGATTTTCCATGTTTTCTGAAGATACTCAAGTCTGCTGAGAAAACCGTCTTCGCCTACATATATCGCTCAAGTGAAGCCAGCGAGTGACATAATGTAATGATACCAGTACATATTTGCTTCAAACGTGCCAAGCCAATTTCACGGCACTGTTTATCAGTTTCCAACTTTTGACGCAACATTTGCGGTTTCAAAAATGGAACCCCCTTGAAATTAAATCAACATCTTTCAACCTGACTAACGGCAGTGCCGCGATCTGGATATTACTTCAAGTTTCATGCTCAAATATTGTGGTTTTCATGAGTTACAAAACTCTTAAACTAACAATCGATAAAAAGATGCTGCATCCAACAGACACGATAAAGCTAGGTTATTGGAGGTTGCAACCGATTGTTTGTACATGAGCATTATTCCTTTTTGTATGCCTCGCTGGTGGTAGATTTGCATGATATATATAATATTTGAAACAGAATTAAGAAACCCACCAAACACGCAAACAAATCCATCACAAGAAGCAGCAGCAGTGACAGCAGCATGTCCACAAGAAAAAGATTGCCAGCATTTGCTGGTGTCGTCGTAAAAATAAGTGGAAATCCGAGCACCAATGCAAACCAGCAATCCTGTAGGAAATGCATATTAGAAGATGTGAATACGGTAAATGTTTTCTTTCTCATAAAAATACAAATAACCTGCTAGCTATTACAAACATGTGAAATAATCTTACTGCAACGAAACTTTTCCAATCTCACCAAATGTTTTTCGTTACTTACTAACTGCTTTTTTAATGTTCACTAACTTGTTTATTCAAAAATTTACCTCGCATTTCCGAATACCTTTTCCGTACTCGCTACTTTCACTTTTGTCAGACATTTTTCTAGTGAAAAAATCCTATCGTTCATATGATACAGTCTAATCCAGTGATTCTTAACCTGGGGTAAATTTACCCCCAGGGGTAAATTTCATCTTTCTAGGGAGTAAATTTACTGAATTTTAAATCATAGCAAACGTACATTTTTATAAATTTTTCCAAAATGCAATATCCTGGATTATAATTTAGATAGTGACAGGCATATGCGTACGAGGCGGGGGGGGGGGCGGTCGCCCCCCCGGCCTGAAAAATTTCAGGGCAAACGCAAGTTGCTCAAAAATCCTGATTGATAAAAAATATATATTCAATACAGTGAATTCAGGTCAAACTCTGTTTTCACGGCAAGCGCAAGCTGCTCAAAAATCCTGAATAATAAAAATATTTCAATACAGTGAAAGATATCAGGGCAACTCGTGTTTTTCAAGGCAAGCGCAAGTTGCTCAAAAATCCTGAATGATAAAAAATACATTTTCAATACAGTGAATTCAGGGCAAACCCTGTTTTCAGGGCAAGCGCAAGTTGCTCAAAAATCCTGAATGGTAAAAATATATTCAATACAGTGGAAAATTTCACGGCAAACTCTGTTTTCCAGGGCAAGGTGAAAAAAATTTCAATGGAGTATATTAGCCAGTAAAGGCATTTACCGTAAATGTTCTTGTCTGGGAGAACACAACACGCAAGAAACTTCACCCCCTTGAGTTAACAAGCAAGGTAACTACAGAGTTTGCCGATAACGGCACATCCAGGTATTG
>Ga0210059_1012931_pt1 | contig 12537 bp, 18 predicted proteins | sample Ectturendosymbi2_FD_188042 | JGI IMG/M metagenome (GOLD analysis project Ga0210059, IMG submission 188042) | Ecteinascidia turbinata endosymbiont from Florida, USA - Sample 2 (SPAdes) (version 2) | ecosystem: Host-associated > Tunicates > Ascidians > Unclassified | place: Key West, Florida...
GGTGCAGTCCCCTTGAACTTTGCCGATTTCATGTAGTGGTACTCGCGTTGCCATTACACATCCTTGAAATAAATGGTCAACTAACATTTAGCAATGACTTCTTCACTCAACCACTGGCAATGAAATAAGTTAGGCGACAGCATTTTTACTGTGCAAGCAAGCTAAATATAATATTCAAAGCATATAACGAACCAGCCCTAGTGAAAGGATGATGGTACGTCACACTACAGAGAATCACGATGAATGTTCAACAAAATCTGGTTTAAATTTCCAGAGCGTGTATCCCTGAAGACTTTGGTGCTTCGTACCCCCTGCTTTGGCTCCTCGTACCCCCAAGTGGTACGTGTACCCCCGATTAAAAACCACTGTCCTAGAGTTCAACATAACAAACATATTTGTGAGATTACAGTGGTCAAAAATTGATGGGTTGTGTTGCTGGTTTCCAGATTTATCTGTCTGAAAGGCCATGATTATCCAGCGAGGCTTCTCCGAGGCTGATTTCACCAACAATCGCCATGTGAAATTTCTCGCTTGTGGGACTGAGATCGAGTCGCATTGAACCATTCGGTAACCAACTGGGAAACTTGATTTTGACTCAATTGTTTTTGTAGAGTGCAAGTTTTTCGTTTTTCTTGATCATTTGGAAGCACATGAGGCATATACCAAGAAACGCTTTGACAAAACAACCTTTCCGGCATCAGCCACAGCGGCTCTGAAAATCGCGTCATTATCACCCTTTCTTACGAGAGTGAGTTGATGTTTAAAACCGTAAACGACTTTCTCGTAGTCATCACAAAACCCAAAGATGTGTTTCAGCGGAACTCTGAATGAAAATCTTCCGTTCGGGTCAAGCTTTCGAATAATATATTCTTGTCGGGCTACAAAACCATTATTGATATTATTTCCAGCAATTGAAACGTCTGTGCCATTATCTTTGAACCATAACTGGTTGAGGCCTTTTGATTTTTGAAAATCATCTGGAAATTTCAACAGCCCAAGCTTCGTTGTTGCCTGACCAGGATGAAACAGGCTTTCAATTTCTTGCCCTGAAAGTTGGTATTTTATGTTGTTGAAAAGATGCATCATGGCATTGTTTGTTAGCATTATGACGTCAGCATCAGCGTAAACAGCGTCGTCAGCTTTTTTCACCAACTTACCATCGAAAACCAGAGAACTTTCACTCGGATGTGTGAACAAGTCTTGCGTTTCAGTATTTATCCTAATTTCCCCAGGTCTGTTAAGGTCAGTGCCAGTGATTGGTTCGTAACTGTGATATTCGTATTTTTCGATTGGTTCATCAGTTTCAGGTTTTTCATTAATTTTAAGCATATCCATTGTTTAGTATATGTAATTTTTTTGTTTTCACTTTAAAAATCAGGTATTGCGCTTAGTTTTAACTCAATACCCTGTTGAAATATTTGAGTTCTTCATTTTCTCTTTTTAGTCCATCAATATTGTTTTTGAGGGCTTCAAGCTTTTCAAAAACATCCTTGATTTGTTCAGAATTGTTCATTAATATGTATTTCTATTCAACCGCCTGACAAGGTCTTGAATCTTGATTGCGCGCTGCCCTGACCCAGCTATCAAGTTTTTCAAATTTGGTGTTGTCACCTGCTGTGCCTTCTGTGGTGTTGCTCCTTGAGGTGCAAGAGGGGGTGTTGAAGACACAAGTTTTGATAAAATTTGTTGTGATTTGGAAGTCAACTTTGAACTCGCAAAACCAATAGCTTTTTATCCAGCCTTTTGCCCAGCACTTCGAGCAATGTTCAAGGCGGTGTCGACAACTTGCTTTTTACTGATGAATCCTGACAAAAAGTCTTTGAGCTTTGAAAAAATCCCAGAGCCGCCGACTTGATACTTTCTTTGATATCCGCGTTTAATTTTAACATCTTTATTTAATGTAAGCATTAAGTATTTATAAGCATCATGAGACAAATTTTTGTGTCTCAAATGTTCATCACAAATGCTAACGATTTCATTTCGAATACCTGTGTTTCCTGCTTGTTTCGAAGCCATCAACAATTCCAACCGTTCACACAAGGCATTTGGATCAGATGGGAGGATGATACCCTGTCCAAGAGTTTCAAGTGCTTCTAGTTTTTGACGCTTTTTTCATCACGCAATGGTTTTAAGATATTTCTATATTTTTTACTACTAGGCGCTTTTATCTTTAGTTTTCCATTTTTGTCCAATTCATACAGCATGCCTGTTTCTTTTATTATTTTCAAATAGTTGTCTTTGTCTGTTTTTGTAGCATCTTTAGTTTTGTTTTTTCCATTGAAATCAAATCCAAAAGACCTGGTGTTCCTTTGTAAATTTTACCACCAATTTCTAAATTATCTCCTTCAAATTTTACCTCTGAATTACCAATAAAAAATCTATGCCTTTGTTTTTAAACCCATATGTTTTATCACCATACTCCTTACCATATGATTTAATCAGATGCATTCCAATAGTTGGTCCTATATTAATTGGAAGAGGAGGTTCAGGAAGTGCTTCAGCCTGTGATCCCCAGGGCAATGCTTGCAGCACTGGTGAATTTTCGATTGCTTCCTGAAGAGGTTCAAGTTTGGAAATAATATCTTCTGACGACTTTTGTTGTTGTTCTGTAATTGGTTTAAAGATTTTTCCAAAATCTTCATAAAGTGATTGTTCACCCAATCGTTCTGAGCGAAAATCATCTTAATTTTTTTTGTTGGTTTTGAGATATTCAGCGACAAGTTTGTCACGTTTTGACAGATCTTTAATTTTTAAGAAGCTCATTTATTGTATGTTCAATTTTTTGGACATGTTTTGGAAATTTTTGGACTTATTTTGGAAATTTTTGGACTTATTTTGGACCCAGCCTCGATAGATGAATACTTTTCTATACAGCTTTGGATCAATGTTCATAATTGTTTGCAATTCTTTACATTGTTCTGGTGTGAGTTTGTCGTTCAGAAACGCAGTGACTGTTCAGCTTTTGATTCCAATACTTTGTTTTTCATTTGGCATTTTATATTAAATTTTAATAAGATCTTTGTTGTCAACCCAAGAGTTGAAACTTTCTGGATAGCCCTTCCATTTAACTAACGACTTTGTTTTGCCTTTCTTCACAACTTTCTCAATTCTGAAAACTTCTTGAGATGTCTTCTGAAGCTCTTGTTCATAGAAAGTCCCTTGAGTTTCTTCACCATTGTAGTCAGTTATTTTATAAGTAACTGGGTTGGTTCTTTGAATTTTTAAAACGGTGAACACTTCTTCTGTCCAGTTTGGGGTGAACCCTTTCTTAAAGAGTCCTTTCTTCTTGAGAATTCGGACTTTGTCACCAGTTTTGAATTTTGCTCTCATGGGTCGTCTTTTTAAGTCTGGATAGAGGTTTCTGTAAACTCTCACTTCATTCTCTTTCTTGCTTGCCTCAGCAGGAGTCATTTTTATGCTAGAGTGCCTCATGTTGTTGTATCTCTCAACAAAGTCGCCGATAACGTCAATATATTTGTTGGTATTGTTTGCTGTGAAATACTTGAACATTTTTTCTTTCATCGTGCGGTTCCAACGTTCGACCACCGACGATTTCTCAGCATTCTCAGTTAAGTAAAGCTCTACACCCAACTCCACATGTTTGTTGTAAAACTCTCGGCCTTCGTCTGTCCAAAGCTTTTTTGGTTTTCGCTTTGATTTTTTGAAAATCTCCTTGAACGCGTCTGCGACAGATTTTCCTGTTTTGTCTTTGAGCAGAAGCATCCAACCATATTTTGAAAACACGTCAATCACTGTGAGAAGATACCTGACCCCACGCTTGAACTTTGAAAATGCTTGCATTTCAACGAGGTCTGCAATCCAAATTTTATCAATTCCATTCACAAAGACTTTTCGTTTTGGAAAATTTTTGATGATGGGTTTGTGAAGTTCATCAGCTGATTGTGAACTCCAATTGATGCTCTCGCTGCGCTCGTTTTTTTAACCCCCATCTGAAGCGCTTTTTCGTCCCGATAATCGCAGAAACAACACCTCTCTCCATCCTTTCTCTAAGTGTGGGGTTATAAATACCATTAAGCTCTGTCAACATATTTTTATCACAAACTTCGTTGCGAGGTTTTGTGTCTTTGTTTTTTACATAACAAATGTCATGGTGATAAGCTGCCTTGTCGACTCTCTTGATAGGTTTTGACCATGCCTTTGGAGTCATATCCTCATTCAAACGTTTGTTCAGCTTTGTGCCAGGTCCGGTGAAATTATCTCCAGGCATGTGCATTTCAAATGGTAAAGAATTAATTGTGTCATTGATAAACCCTTTTCCACTTGCGCTTATAAATTTTGACTTTTTCGTTCTGCAAACAACACAGATGCCTTGAAGCATTTGACGGTTGTTTTTTGTTGTTTTTTGTTTCACGTCTCTCGTTTCTGTAAATTTACGACATTTGACACAATATATTTGATTCATTTATTAAATGCTATAATAAAATAAATGGAAGTAAAGAATATTTCATGGAATGAACACATAGTAAATAAAAACAATCACCCTCTTTTACCGAAGAGTCTGCGTGGTTTGATTGTGGGCAAATCAGGCTGTGGTAAGACTACTTTGTTGCTGAATCTTCTTCTTCAGCCAGGTTGGTTGGACTATTCAAAATTGTCAGTTTTTGGTAAGAGTTTGTTTCAACCAGAGTACAAAATTTTGAGAAAAGGTTTTGAAGAACAACTTCCAAAGGAGATGATCATGAATATCTTTGAAAACCGTGATGAAATACTGCGAGAACAAATTTCACCAAACGAGCTGATTCATGAGTTGGCACAAAATCAAAAGACTCGTTCCAAAGAGCCAACTGAGTGTAATTTTTATGAATCAGCTGATGATGTTCCAGACCCAAAAGAAATCTCCCCTGAGCATAAAAATCTGATGATATTTGATGACCTCTTGCTTCAGAAACAAAGCAAGTGTGAAGCCTATTATGTTCGTGGAAGGCATTCAAATTGTGATTGCTTGTATTTAAGTCAAAATTATTTAAAATTGCCTTGTCAAACAATTCGAGAAAATGCAAATTTCTTTTGTCTGTTTCCTCAAGACCAGAAAAATATTGATCACATTTTTAACGACCACGTGTCTCAAGACATGACGAAAGAACAGTTCAAAAAACTGTGTAAGACTGCGTGGTCGAAGCCTCATAACTTTGTGGCAATTGATTTGACCTCGCCAAAGAACTGCGGGAAATACAGATCAGGGTTTGACGACTTTCATATTATTTAATAAATGAACACTGAAATTCTCGAAAAAATTGAGATAAATTATTCTCCGAAAACTTCAACTCAGATTGTGGTTTCAGAGAATTCGACAAAAATAAAGACGACTTTTAACCCACCAATCGAGTTGGACTGCACATGAAAGTATGAGATGGCTTTGGTGAATTTAGAGACGTACTATAGTTTTCCAAATTTGTCTGATGAAAGCAACGTTTTTCGATATTCTCCAGGTTTCATTGAGGTGGGGAGAGGTGACGAGGACGACTCAACACGACAAAGACAATGGGTTGAAGTTCAAATTTCAGAAGGCAGTTACGATCTCATTGACATTGCAGAAACGATCAAAATTGCGATGAAACGAAATGGGCATAACGGCGAATTTATTAAAATAACGGCAAACACCAACACTTTGAAAAGTGTCTTGGAAATTCAAGGCGACTTTCAGGTTGATTTCAGAGCGCGAAATTCAATTTCAAGTATTCTTGGATTTCGAAATCAGGTTTACGAAGAGGGTATTCACGAATCGCAAAATGTTGTCAACATCTTATCAATAAATTCAATTTTCGTGAATGTTGATGTTAGTGGAGGGTCTTATGTGAATGGAAAAACGCAAAACACAATTTACAGTTTCTTTCCAAACGTTTCGCCTGGATATAAAATCGTTGAGAACCCGAAAAACCTTGTGTATCTTCCAGTGATTTTAGATAAAATCAATAAAATGGAAACAGTTGTCACAGACCAAAACGGAAAGCAGCTGAATCTTCGTGGAGAAAACCTGACAATCAGATACCACTTGAGAGAAATTTAATAACATACTATAAATGAGTTATACCAATGTGCATGCAAACATTTCTGTAAATCAACAGCAAAAATTGCAACACGCGGTTGATACAAAGAGTCCCGTGAGAATTCGTCTCGGCTACGAAGATTTGTGTGGAAGTGATGTTCTTGCTTTGACCAATTCACAAGTGAACAGAATGACAAAAGCTTATGAGAATGTAAAAGGTATCACAATAAAAATGAGTAAACGTCAGGTTGTTCACAATATGAAAACAGAGGGCGGGTTCCTTTCATTTTTAGCTGATTTAGCCACAAAGGCCCTGCCATTTTTGGCAAAGACCGTTCTCCCAACATTGGTGACTGGGGCACTGTCAGGTGTCGGGTCGGCTTTGGCACAAAAAGTGACAAACAAGGCCATGGGAAACGGACTGTATTTGAAAAAAGGCTCAAACATCGCAAGAGTTGAAGCAGACGGTCAAGGACTGTATTTGAAACCATACAAAGGTTCAGGGCTTGGCATGGTTGGAGATGGTTTGTATTTGAAACAGGGGGGTCAAGTTGTTAGCCTTTTTCTTGGTCCAAATTCTCCGTTGAAGAATATTCCAGTTCTCGGCTGGCTGCTGTGAAAGTGTTGTGAATTTTTTTGACATTAAATAAATGTGTAAATCTAAGGAAAAACGAATTGAGCAAAAAGTCATGCAAGACATCAACCAGCACAAAAATCAACACGCCAACCAAGCCGTTGGTGAGCAAAATAAATGCAAAAAAGTAATAATTACCCAGAAAATTTACCAACAAATAAATCAACGTTTGAATCAACACATCAACCAAAATGTAAAGTAAAGTGATTTTTTATTCATTTAACAAAAATGAATAAGGGTCATTTATACAGACTTCAACAAATACATGAAATCGAAAAACAAATCCATTTTGAGAAAATTAAACAAGAGTCAGTCGTTAAAAAGTATCATTGTGTGTTCAATTTTTTTCATGTTTGTTTCATACTTGTTCAGCTTTGTATGTTTTTGTTGAATGTCGGCTTTTTAGCCAATTTTCAAGAAATCATAGGCAACATTTCAGGAAATATTTTGCAAGGATTAAACTTGATTTTTGGAAGTGTCTCAATTTTTCTGAAAGTAATTGAAAAACACTTTTTGAAGAAAATTCAGAAACATGAGAAGCAAAAAAACTTTGATTGAGACCAAATCAACTCGATTCGAAACATGGTTTCGAAAGCGTTGTCAAACAATGAAATTTCTGAAGGTGAGTTTGAAAATATCCACTTTGAAACAGAAAATTATAGGAAGAAAGTTGAAACATACAGAAGTTTTGATGAAGTGAATTTGGATTTTGATAAGATGTTCCCGAGACCGGAAAATAAATCGGAAAGTTTTGTTTAGAATAAATGATTAAGGTTGAAAATATTGTTCTTCCAAACAAACCTTTGAGCAACTTTGAAATCGAAGATGCGGTGGAAAAGATTGGTTTGAAAAACTTTCGTGGTGTTTTCTTGAGAGACACTTTTCCAAAGAAACCAAAACGAAATGAGTGTGCAATTATGAACCTAGACGACACTTCTGGAGATGGGACGCACTGGGTTGCGTGGTTCAAACGTGGAAACGATAAATTTTATTTTGACTCATTCGGATTGCCCCCACCAACTGAGTTGAACAACTATCTCGGCGATCTCTTCTATCCAACTGAGCAAATTCAACCAAGGCAAGCAGTTATTTGTGGTCATCTTTGTCTTTTTGTTTTAAAACAGATGCAAAAAGGAAAATGGCTGCAGGAATTAATCAACAAATTTTGGTGATATAATAAATGCCTGTAGACAAATTCGGACGAAGCCCAAAAACGGGACAAAATGTTACAAATGTGAGTGGAGTTTCACATGAATATGTGAACAGCAACTTTTTGCGAAAAGGTCAAGCCATTGACATATCCGGTCAAAGCATTGTGAATCTTGGCTCGTTGCAGGGTCCAAAGGACGCAGTGAGGAAGAAGTATGTCAATGAAAATTTTTTTAAAAAAGGAAATCTGATCGATATGAATCAAAAGGCAATAAAAAACGTATTGCCTCCAACCGAAGAAGGTGACGCGGCGACGAAAGGCTACGTCGACTCGAAAAGTGTTGGCAAAAGTGATTTGGATATGGGAGGTAATTTAGTGAAAAACGTGAGATGGCAAGAAGAAGATCATGACTCGGTGAATCGAGCATATGTTTATTTTGTAGCAAACGCAAAACTTTCCCTTGAAGGGGGCACTATGGAGGGGCAAATTGATATGAACCAGCATTCAATAAGAAATATAAATCAAATCCACAAAATGAAGATGAAGTGGTTCCGAAACAGTGGATTGAAGAAAATTTTTTAAATCGTTATAGCCTTGCGTCGACTATGGCAAGAGATTTAAATATGGATACCCATCGTATCTCATACCTGGGAGCGCCAGAACAAAATCACCACGCAGCGACAAAAGGATACCCAGATACGAAGCTGTCGCTTCTGGGTGGTGATATGCGGGGTGAGATTGGTATGGCTGGAAACAGGATTTCACATTTGGGCGAACCTCAGCATGACAATGATGCGCTCAGATTGAGTTTTGCAAACGATTATTATCTTAGACGTGACGTGGTCAATTGGATGCGAAATGACTTATCTGTGGGTGGGTTTAGAGTAAGAGGCATGGCAAATCCGCAAACTGATCAAGATGGTGTAAATTTAAGAACACTTCAAGCTTCAGCAACAAGTGTGTTAGAACAAGCAAGCGGCAACAGACACAGCAGTCGGCGACGTGATAACAAACCACGCAAACATCTTGAATCGAGATATCAGAACAAAACGTTTGAACTTGGATCCACAAGGAATAGCACCAAAAAATTTTAGCATGGGTGGGCAATATCATATTGCTGGGCTTCTAGATCCAACACTTGAACACGAGGCTGTCAATCTCAGAACGTTGAACCAAAAAGTTTTGAGAGAAATTAGGGCTAATAACCTCTTGTAAGCCCAAAAATATTTGAGACTTGATGGTGAAAATCAAATGGTTTCAGATCTTCAAATGAATGATCATAAAATTGTTAGATTGGCCGATGCAACAGCACCTGCTGATGGCATGAACAAAAGAACACTGGATGCTGCAGTAAAATCGCTGAGATCTGAAAACGAGCAGCTGATACTTGCAACTAATGAGAATATTTCTCAGAAAGTTATGTTTCTTGACGGAACTTCTATGCCAGAAAATCATCAAAATTACATTGACAAAAGGATAACAAACCTTGGAGAGCCAGTTGAAGACACGGACGCAGTGACAAAAGGTTTCATAGATAATCGACCAAGGAAGAGAACCTTTCACGTAACTCCAGAAGGTGCTCAGGGACATCTTAAAATGAATAATCACCGAATATCTGGTCTTGCGAATCCAACTCAGAACAATGATGCTGTTCATAAGCACTATACCGATTGTCACGATGAATATCTTCAGGGTCTGATAACCAGCCTCACCAGCCTGGTTGACGCTCTGCAAACCTGTGTCGTCCGACTCGAACGATTATCGCTCAGGGAATCAACTGAACCGGCTGAGGCAACCGAGGCAGCAGAACCAGCTGAAACAGTTGCCCATGAATGAGTTAATTTTTCAGAGTTATAATAAATGTATTGTGCTATGCCTGATAACATTGGAGACAAAAGTATTGCACCCCTTGGAAGCAAAAAGTTTTGACTTATGACTTTCAAAATTACTCTTCGCCTGGAAAAGAAAAAACATTGAACGAAATCGAAATGCTTTTGGTGTTTGGCAAAATGTTTGCAATTTGAAATTTGAAAGAGTTTTTGATGGGAGTCAATTTACGAATATTGCATTTTTGACAGATGATGAAAAGCAAAATGCAGAAATTAACTGTCCTTACAAACCAAATGATAAAAAATCTGGCACTTTGGCGCATGGGTTCTACCTTGGAAATTCAACATTGTCTGGCGATTTGCATTTTGACAATGAGAGATGGTCAGACCAGAAAACAGTTTCAGGGGATGGGAAATACAACTTATTTTCAGTCGCTGTTCACGAAATTGGTCATTGCATCGGACTGTTTCACAATACTGAAGACAAAGACAGCATAATGCAACCAATTCATAAGCCTGGATTCAGTGTCGAAAACAAGAGCAAGATACTTTCTGAATCTGACATTAAAACAGTGCAAAAAATGTATGGCGCAGCAAAACATGTAATTGTTACAGCAATTTTTAACTCTAACAAAGCAAAAGTTGTGATGAAAAATATAAAAAAGGACTCAAAGACAAAAAGGGTTAAAATTATTTACACTTTGAAACCAAAACATTACAGCGAAGATTCAGAAATTTCTGATGAATCATTTAAAAATCTCCTAAACAAAGTGGCTGACAAAAATTATGCTGATCTTGTGGTTGAGAATTTTGGGGTGGGTGATAATGTCTGAAAGCAGATTATGTTTATAGCCTTGAAGACTATAAACATATTTTGACGAAAGTGCTTTGTCACAAATGAACATCACACCTTAAAAGTTTGCTTTTTTCACAAACTATCAAGACATGAACTGCACATCTTTGGACAAAGCTCAGGCGGTCCAGGCAGGACCACTTTTCACACAGATTGAAGCAACCTCAACAAAATTTACCATTTGGTGGCAATAAAAGGTTAACACAAAGCACCTCTTTGAACAAAGCTCAGGCGGTCCAGACAGGACCACTTTTCACACTGATTGAAACAGCCTCAAACAAATCTAACCATTTGGTGGTGAAAAGGGTTTACACAGAGCACATTGCTTAGAAATTTCTTAAACATTGATTATGTTACAAATACCAATCAAAATCCAAGCAAAACCATAACAACCAAACCATTACAAACAAAAAGGAAAGCGATTATGCTACAGCCATACCTTAAAATAGAAACAGAAGTTACACAGTCTTAAACCTATTGCCTGGCAATTTCTAAAACATTGAACTAGAGAAGCTCTGTGTGATCTTTTTTGCGTTCAGATTGGAAAAAAACAGGTTAACTCAATTAATGAATACTCAGTCTCTATAACTAAGCAATGAATAACTCTGAATGCATAATACAAATAAAATATATTAATTCAACACCTTTTAACACATTAAGACACAAGCAGCATGAACCATTATTAGCCTATGCAGAAAATGAACACAAAATTTCAAACAATTAAGTTAGAAACATGCAAACCTAATCACACAAATTTAAAAACCTGCCCCTGACAACCTTTACAGACTGATACCAACTGAACGAAAATCTGGGGTGAAATAAAACCCCGCTGTGCGCTCAGGCAGCCTTCAACCATCACGCCTTTTGACAATGAAAAACCGCATGTCGAGGCAAACCCCTTGGCTTCGCACGCAAAGATTGGGAGAGTCACTGAAGCGTGAAACGCTTCACGAACTGTTCACCAGGAGTGTCAACAAGATCGCTTTGTCTGCCAATGACGACAAAGCAGTCTTTCAAATGCAAAAACAATCTCAAACCCATTGATTGACAATTTCTAAAAACATCAAAGAAGACAAATGAAGCCTTCAAATACAAAAAGAGGTTAAACCTATTGATTAACAATTTCTAGATTTAATCATGTCTTCAATATGATGAATATTGAAAACATGCAAACAAGCAAATGACTAAGAAAGTTTGTGAAATTAAGCAAACAGCTGCAAAGCTCTTGACACTTTCTCAAAAATATTCACTATTCTCTAGAGCCACACCACTTTTCAGTTCTTTCTGTTTGATATTTTTAATTTAATTGAGAAACTAACGCTGTGAACGATAAACGCGCAAATTTCATGGCCTTCTACTGTATTACAAGGTTTTAAAACATGAACGAAGCTTATCTGTTACCGAACCCCCTTGAGTTTGTTGTCCTTTCTAACTGCCTTTGTGCCTGTAAATTGGCCAACTCTCACCATGTAAGTTTCAAACTTTATCTGTTTTCCATTTTATCCCATTCCTTCACGCTATTTAATAATCTTGGTGCATTTTTACGTACGTTTTATGCTATTTATTGTGTTGTCATACTTCATCATCTCCCAGCGGTTTTCATTTTACACTTCTACGATTTTTTTGTGGCATGCTGTCAGCCATTCCTATAACGTGATGGTCAGTTTTGCGTTTTTTGTCTTTGTACATCATACTGCTCATTGTTTTTGTTATTACTAAGTTGCATGTTACATGTGGTTAAAAACGTTGCCCTGAGGAAGCCAGAGATGATCGGATAGTGAAAATCCACTCCTAACCTCTTTTCGAAAAATGATATCCGTATCCGATTGGTTGAAATCATACTATCCGTATCCGAAAACTATCCGAAAGTGTATTGTGATGCACAACATATATTTTGTGCTGTGCCTATTTTGCCTTGTTAGGCAAAATAACTCCTGGAGCTATTTTGCCTTTAACTGAACACAGTTGGTTGAAGTAGTCACATGATAAGTTTGGAATGCATGTCTTGCATAATTGACCTTGACATCTGTAACAGCTCAGTCCCATGCATGGATGATGGTTGTT
>Ga0210059_1012932_pt1 | contig 12537 bp, 9 predicted proteins | sample Ectturendosymbi2_FD_188042 | JGI IMG/M metagenome (GOLD analysis project Ga0210059, IMG submission 188042) | Ecteinascidia turbinata endosymbiont from Florida, USA - Sample 2 (SPAdes) (version 2) | ecosystem: Host-associated > Tunicates > Ascidians > Unclassified | place: Key West, Florida...
GCCAAAGTGTTTTGCTGAAGTTTTCATTGGAAACTAGGCTCGAGTCCAAGTCTTTTGAGCCTTTGATCGACTTTCTAGCATTTCTGGTTCAAAAGTTATGATCTAAAATAAACAAATTAATTAATTAACTAATTAGCTAATTAGTCAAATATTTTTACTAACTAACATCACAACTTTTGAACCAGAAACCCCAGCAAGTCATCCAAAGTATCAAAAGACTCGGATTGTAGCCTAGTTTCCAGTGAAAACTTTAGCGAAATACTACCACCTAACAGTTGGCGCCCAGTGCCAGGCAAAGTGGGCCAAGGTGGCCTAAAATTCCTCTACTTATGACATCACTCACAGAAAACCCGAAAACCCCAAGGAAAAAAATTTTTTTCGAGTGCAATCTACTAGACTGGCCGATCCGTTTGAGCCGTTGAAAAGCTCTCTAGCGCAATCGGCGGAGGAGCTAGGGCATTTGTAAGGCAACCAAAATTTGCTGTTTTTTAGGCCAAAATCAAAGTACGAACATACCGTAGGCCGGCTCTATACGTGTTCAACTGAAACGTATTGTTGAATCTGAATACTAGTACAGCCATGGCCACACTGGATGAATAGGATATGCCAACCTTGCGTTCACAATATATCGCAAAACCCGACAATGTTAACACTTTGGTGTCCGGCCAAAACCGGGGATTTTCGAGAAAAAAAACACCAAAATGCATGTGGCTTTGTGCGAGAATTTCTCCGGTCTGGTAAGCACTACTGACCCGGTCAAAAGCTCGAAAGACAATGCAAGTCTTGTAGCTTGTACTCGGAAAAAAATTTTTGGTTGGTGTTGCGGATCTTTGTGAGTGACGTCATAAGTGGAGGACTTTTAGGCCACCTTGGCTCACTTCACCTGGCCCTGGGCTCAAACCGTTAGATGGTAGTACTTTGCTGAAAACTAGGCTAAAATCCGAGACTTTTCATACCTTGGATGACTTGCTGGGGTTTCAGGCTCAAAAGTTATTGTCTAAAGTAAGTAAAATATTTGGCTAAATAGATGAATAATTAATTTGTTTTTTTTGCATCATAACTTTTGAACCAGAAACGCTAGAAAGTCGATCAAAAGCTCTAAAAACTCGGACTTGATCCTAGTTTCCAATGAAAACTTGAGCGAAATACTTTGGCCTAGCAGTTGGGCCTTAGGCCAAGTAACATGAGCCAAAATAGCCCCAGAATTACATCACTTATGACGTCACTCACAAAAAATCCGCACCCCTAACCAATATTTTTTTTCGAGTGCAGACTAGAAGACCGGCAGATCCATTTGAGGGTTTGAAAAGCTCTCTAATGCAGTCGGTGGAGGAGCTAGGGCGTTGGTAAAGCAACTGAAAACTGCTGGTTTTAGACTGATTTCAGAGTACAAATATATCGTACCTTGGCTCTCGAAGTGTTAACACCTGTCCCGATCTCAGCAACCAGCACATCAGGCTATGCCATCATTACAACATGCGACCAGAAACTGCAGGAGAACACTATTGCTCCATACGTGTAACTGTTGCGTCACAATGCCAGATATTGGTCCACCGTAACTCAGCAAAGAAATTCATGGAGTCCGTCTTGTGATTTGCTCGCAATTTTTTGCATATTATCAGAGTTTATGTGACTTGCAGCTGATTAATTTCCCACAAGCATGTACAATTTCCTGGGAGGATCCTTCCTGATTTTCACACTTTATCCAGCTCTGATTGCTATTCTGGATGAGTTTCAATAGTCAGTATGTTTTTACTGGAAGGTGTATCTTTTGTTTTGTTCATACATATACTTGTATAATCCAATTCAGAAAAAAATGAAGTGTATAAATTTGTCAACAAAAGCATGGATTTGTTTCAAAGCTAGAGGTGTCAAAGACCAATAATAAACCTGAGATTAAAAACTTGTCTTGGCAAAGCAGTAGATTACCAGCTGTGCTTGAATCTTGTACCATACCTCAAAATTATTACTAATCTACTTTGAGATCAAAATAAGCAGGATTTTTGTTTGTTTTGTAGTTCATCGGTGCAGAGAAACAACTTGTTTGGAGGGCTTTGAATTCATGACTTTTTGCTGTCAGCATGTATCCCCTGGTGTAATCAGTAAATGGAACAAGACAATATACTAAAAGCTGTAACACCTGGAATATTTTACATAGCCAATTCTAAATAGTTAACTAGTAAAAACTTTTTGTTTTTAAAAATTTTAGGTAGTGTACATATTTTGTAAAAATTTATGATGAAAAAGTGTATTTTAGGAGTTTTTCAAGTGAATTGTATTTTTGCGGAAAAAGCGAAGATTTCCCTACTTGCTGTTTTGTTCGTGTGGATTTTTAAGAGCATATCCATTCATTGTTTATGTTGATGGGTGCAGCTGGGCAGAGACATGGCAGGATGCACTGTGGGAAGTATGGTTGTGAACCACCTGTGTGCTGTTGATTTATATTTGTTAGGTCCCAGCCTCAGTGGTCTTCAATGCCTTCTGAACATTTGTTGTGATAATGCTGCTAAACATGAAATTGTTTTTTATTGTAAAAAATGGTCTGTGTAGTTTCTTCCCCTAAAAAGTTTCAAATGCTTGTGCTTGCCACACCAGTTGTTTCCCTAAAAGCATAACTGTTAAGTTTGATCAACAGGTCAAATATCTTAGCATATTATGTACTTCATTACTCATTGGATGGCAGTGACACACAGAGACAAGTGTAATCACTTCATTGTGCAGCAAACAAAGTCAGAGCCACCTTTTCTCAGTGCTCCATTGCAAATAAACACACTGTTTCATACCTATTGTATGCCTTTCAATTACAGTGCAATTGCACACAATCTAGTTTCAACTCCTCTTCAGTATTGAATATCTGCACCAACTAACTACCTTGTGATGCGTTATCTATAAGCATTGGTGTACATTTAGTTTCTTTTAACTAGTGTGATGTGACCCTGTGTCTGAAACAAAAACATAAATTAAAAAATAAAAACTATGTAAAAAAACATAAATTAAAAAATAAAAGCTATGACATTTTAAGTTTGTAACATATCTGGTACATTTAAATTTCAATGAGCTTGTTGAAAACTTACAGTCTGAATTTTAGCAGCTCAGTTTATGTTAGTGTGCGTGACATGTTGAAATGAGTGTTTCATTTAACACTGAAGCTGTTGTTCTGTGGCAGGTCAAAGATTGGCATTTAACAGAATGGACTGATGACAGCATGCCAAAGTCAATAAACACAAGTCTTTCATTCAGTAATGTTCAAGCTATATTGAGAACTTCAATTGAACATTTGCAGTGCGTAGCAAGCTCCTTGCGGTAAGCAAAATAGTTGATAATTAAGAATTGATGTCTGCCTTTCACTGTCTTATGCTAAGACTAGAAGTGATTTAGCGCAGCTAAAGCTAAATTGAAGTTATAGTTCAGTTCTGCACAATTGGAATACAGATGTTTGCCCCAAATTGTATATGCTTTAGGTACATCGGTCAGTTTTTGCTCATGTCTTTTCATATATATTGTACTTTTGGCTTTATCAAGCTACAAGCAAGGAGTATGTGTGACTTATATCACTGTGTTTACGTTTTTATGCAAGTTATGGCATGTTCATTAGGAAGACTGCTAACAGTTTCAGGTTATTTCATTTAATATAGATCAGCAAAAACTGTATTATGTAAGACATTTATCAAATATAGACAAAAAAAAACATTTGTGATGAAAGAATCAACGTTGCTCAAACTCATTTAGTGAACAGTAAACTGTGAATATTGATTGGTGGAGTTCGTGTATAAAACTAAATGCAGTATTAACCGTGCTCATGGAAAAGTACAGCTATGTCACAATTAAACATCAGACAAGAAAGGTCAAACTCTTAGTCCTTACTTCACTAACATAGTGCAAAGCCCAAGTAACAACGCCTCACATGCTATCATAGAATAAAATTGCGGAACGCTGTACTGAAATCTTTTATGATGTAATGGATGTTATTCTTTGAATCCAAATCCCTTCTTTTGAAATCTTGTGTATAAGTTTATGTGGCATTAGGGATGGGCATTTCAGAATAGTTTACTATTCCAGAATAGCTAAATCGAATCCAGAATACCAATCCTATTCTGTTTTTTCTTGCAATGCGTTCCACCTGAAAACTACTTAAAAAAAGGTGTCTACTCAAAAACCAAGGAGAATCACACAACGCACTTTCCTTAATCGCGTAATAAAAAAATTTATTACAAACAAACAACACATTTTCACAACATTGAATCACAAGTTTAATGCAGTTGCGCATCTAGCCTGGCAAAAGTGGTTCTGTCGCGGAGGGGCAGTTTTTGATAAGTGATACTTTTCAGAATGAAACCAGACTTTCTATCAGTATCCTTAAGACCCAATCAAACGTGGCTAGTGCAATTATGTATTTAGTAGTGGTGTTCGTCACATTGTCAAAATCCTCAATGAAAGATTTCCAGGTTACCACTGATCACAGCGCATTTATTACATCACAATCAGTTTATGTTCCTGTGAACACGGTGCCAAAACACAAGTATTTTGTCGAACAATTACCAAACATCATCCGCACAGCAACAAGAACTGTTTTTATCGATACGTGTGCATACACTGATAAAATTTATGCTGACAATCAACTGCATATCTGCCTCTAAGGAACTCTTTCAGTAGAGATTGGTACAAGCTTGTGAAATCACAGCGTAGAACATGGGTGGCCAACCAGTCAGAGACCAAGACCCACATATCTTATTGTGTTACTGCAAAGAGCCACATACAAATGAGCACACATGAACACTACCCCATCTCTTTCTCATTCATATACATTCCTGTGCTCAGCTGGTTTTATTGTAAATATCACGCACCAAAATGATAATGACAAAAATTTACAAGCCATTTATTGTTATGCACGTTACTTTCACGCAACACAGTAACTAGCACGTGTGTCGCACAAATGCGCTCACTTGTGTATGTGCTTGCGCAAGCCACCAAGCACACTTCCACGCAATGCATGGGTAAGTCTTTCAAGGTGAACAACTGGGACAAAACTGTGCAACTTTATATGAATAAATATGGTACTTATGTAACAGCTGCATGAAACTGAGCAAAGAGCCACTCACAAACTGTGGGTTGGCCATCCTTGGTGTAGAATAACCATGAGTGAAATTTATCTGATTTTGCATCGTGATGTAAAAATGAATTGTGAGGAAGAAGTATAAGACTTCTTGCACGACAAACAATGTTGTTAGCTGTTCAAACCAACAAAGTTGTTTTTGAAATACAATGCTTGTCTGGTATTTTCTTCAGACAATGTGACAACAATTTCTGTGGCTAGCCGTCATGCCTTTCAATTTGAAAAATTCCTCAAAAGTATAGCTTGAGTAGAAACGAACCCGCGTTACATGGTGTGACATTGAAGTAGACCTTACTTAGTTGCATTGTAACAAGTGTAAAAAGCATATAAAACATAGACCCACAGTGCCAAAATAACGATTGTGTCCTTTCGCTATGAAGCGAAATATTACAAAATAGCTCTGCGTGTGCCTGGCTGTGTACAACTTCTTACAGTTTCGATAACGTCTAGCATTGCCTGAGTAGCAGACTCTGAAAAACATGTGCTCGATGCACAGGTCAATGTAGATTCTTTCAAGTTATTGCGTAGGTGATTTTTCAGCAAGGCAGCGATGTGGATTTTTCATGACAATCATATGCAACGTTGAAAGGGAAATTTTGTTGCTTGTTCCAAAAAACCTGGACCTGCAGTGGCAGTGTTTGTTATTTGATTGACGTTAATGCTGAGTACCTGCAGCACAAGGAGAGCTGACATGACAGTGAAACGATGCGCCGCTGATGTAGTGCAATACATCAAGGTTTTCCAACTGTTTGTATGTTAGCAGTGATCTCAACTTAGTGGCAGTTATTACTGCACCGGAAAAAGATTTCTTTGAAGAAGCTGAAGTAGCAGGTTATGCAAAGATATTTTCAAGCCATTTGTGCCAGCAAAGGCAGCTGTTCCTTCAAAGTTCCCCTTTTTCCAGGCATTTTGACTAACTGAAACGTTAACAAAGCGACTACAACTGAAAACATGTGAGAAACTCACAAATGCACGCAACTGCAGAAATTACTGCACATGTTGCTGTCTTAAGAACAGTGGCGTACGAGGCGGGGAGGGAAGCAGCCCCCCCCCCGGCTTGAAAAATTCAGGGCAAACTTTGCTTTTCAGAGCAAGTGCAAGTTGTTCAAAGTTCTGAATAATGAAAAATACATCTTCAATGCAGTGAATTCAAGGCGCGCTTTATTTTTCAGGGCAAGCGCAAGTTGTTCAAAATTCTGAATAATAGAAAAATACATATTCAATACAATGAATTCAAGGCACACTCTGTTTTTCAGGACAAGCGCAAGTTGTTTAACATTCTGAATGATAAAAAATTCAATACAGTGAATTCAGGGCAAACTCTGTTATTCAGGGCAAGCGCAGGTTGTTCAAAATTCTGTATGATAAAAGTTTATATTCAATACAGTGAATTCAGGGCACACTGTTTTTCAGGGCAAGCGCAAGTTGTTCCAAATTCTGAATGATAAAAAATATATATTCAATACAAGTTCAAATACACTCTGTTTTTCTGGGCAAGCACAAGTTGCTCAAAAATCCTGAATGTGAAAAGTATATTCAATACAGTGAAAATTTTCAGGGCAAACTCTGTTTTTCAGGGCAAGCGCAAACTCTGTTTTTCAGGGCAAATGATGAAAAATCAGTGACGTGCCGTCAGTGTGAATGCAAGGGAGGGATTGTTTGCCGTACATAATCATGAAATGTGCAAAATGAATTAGGAATCCAAGATAACAAATTGAATAAACATTTGCCCTTTCCTGTTGAAAAGGTGCAATTGTTGTATGATTCTAATCATTTTCATCGTCAATGCATGTGAATTGGCATATCTCTTCAAGTCAGGGGGAAGTCACGAAGGGAGGCAGTGACTGCTTGTGCCTTCTCTCGCATGGAGTAGTTTGTCAGAAACAATGTTTGGTGAGTGCTTGCCATGCAATTACCTTTATGTCAGCTCTTTAACCTTCATGTCAGCTACAGTGTAATGTTTGTATACACTTTTAATATGTGTATTACTTCTACTATATGCTCTCGCATTCCATAGTCTGGCACTCATTTCACGTTGTGTATAATACACAGAATATGCAGCGTTATGCCACATCAGTCAGGCTTGCAGCTACAGTGATAAGGCCGCGAAGGGAGGCAGCCAATATCTCTGCCTCAATGAAAACGTTTCATTGTTGTGACATAGTAAGGCACTTCTATTGTACTGATATAGTATCACTGGCGTGATCGACAAACCACGTAAAGGAAACTTGCTATGAAAATGTGTGGACCACAGCAGGATTTTGTGACATGAAATATCTACCAAGAAGCCTTAGCAGACATGCAAGGTCAACAAATCACATTCAAAACCAAATTGCTTTAAAAACTTTTGTAAGCGCAAGGATAGACATTGGCTTTGAACAAACAGCAGAGGCTAAATATCAGCGTTCACAATGCTAAGGTAAGGGAAAAACTGAGAGATTTTGAAAGACCTCCTTAATGTAAATTGCTTCCTAGCCAAACAGCAATTATCGTTTCGTAGTAACGATGAGAGTTCGACTCCTCATTATCATGGCAACTATGTGGAACTCTTATGTACTCTTGCTGCAAGAGATGAAAGATTAGCTAGCCATTTAGAGACATCTACTGTGTTTTCTGGCTTCTCAAACATAATTCAGAACGATTTAATTAAAGCAATAGACGATGTGATTAGATATGATATTTATAAAGGAGATAAGTGCAGCCTTATTTGTTGCTGCAGAAGTAGACAAGACAACGGATGCCACAAACAAAAGCTCATCTTTGTCATTATGTGGCTGAAAGTGAGGTGGCTTCTGAAGTGAAGGAAGCGTTCTTGATATTTCATGATGTGAATGATGACAGACGAGCCGCTGCTACATTTTTTTAGTTGTCCTTCTTGTTTCCATTTATTCACGTTTGTTAATATCACGTTGCGTACAGCCAGTGTTATTTAGTCAGTTTTTAGAAGTAAATTGGTTCATGTTGTTGCGCACTAGTGCGTGGCGTTACCTACGGCGCTGTGTGCAGACGTGTTGACACAGGCAGGTGCAGGGAGTCAGACCCTTTGATCCAGAACTGTCGCTTTTAACTTTTGCGTTGCGCCATTGAAATTGCGTACATGTTTGCATTAATAAAGGCAATTACCGTAAAGTTTCTTGTCTGGGAGAACACAACAGGCAAGAGCTTCACCCCCTTGAGTTAACAAGCAAGGTAACTAGAGAATTTGCCTATAACGGCATCCCTAAGGCAGTGGTTCCCAAACTTTTTTGTCCGCGGAACACTGCAAGGTTATTTCAAGTGGACAAGGAACCCCCACCAGAACTGCCAAGTAAATATAAACACTTTTTTCACTCATATTGCCGTTATTAAATTTCGTGCTGTAAACAAAATTATGCACAACAAAAGCAACCATAACGCATAAACAATTCAACAACAAGCACGTCTTAGTGAGCGCAGTGTGTTTGTTTATTGGACTGCAACAATTCTGAAAAGTTCGGCTTAATAGCTGATAATTGAATGATTATATCTGCTGTAATGTTCAATTTGGCGCGATACTTGGTCTTCATTTGCGCATATCAGGTAAAACCTGATTCACATAAATATTGTGACGACACTGTGCATCACTAGTGAACAAAACGGGGTAAGAGGAAAGCTAGATCAAATGATATTATAGCGGCTGCCAGTTGCCACACTCCCAAAGAGTTAAAGGACATATCAGCAGTTTTTGTTCAAAACCAGAAAGTGTAGCTCGTGGAACCTTTTAGATTTGTCTTTGGAACCCACTTCGGGGAACGCTGCTCTAGGGGATTGCATAAAGACCGTTATTGACGTTATAAGCGAATTGAAATGCATGTAAAAGATGCTATCAAGACCGAACAAAATGTAACGTTATAGGTCAATTGACGTTACAGACGAAGCCATTATAAACAAATTCAACTAGGTATAAAACGGGTTTACAAGAGGTTTTGGTCTCCATTCAGATTAAACTAAAAAAGTTAGATTCAGGCCAAATTGTTATTTTCAGGGCAAATGTTTTTCGCCCTCCCAGTAAAATGCCTACCCGTATGCCTACGCTTAAGAAGAGCGCATGCAGTGAACTGGAAATTACCAGCGCAAGGGCTTTCACAAATGCAACTCCGAAGATCCCAAGAACAATACCATAAAATCCCTATTTTACATAAAAAATTCCTAAATCTGTAGTGGTGAAGCATAAAATCAGAGCGTCATGATAAGTGTTAAAAATAGAACCAAACATGATTTGCAAAATAAACTGAAATGATTGCTTTCACACATTTTCAAACTTTTCCAAATTCCTAAAAAATCTCCCAAAACAGTCAAAAGTTCTGATCTAGGGACTAGTGTTTTTAATTCGGGGCCAACTTTTAAAAACCAGGTTTCAGGTAGCTGAAAAAAGAAACCAGGGAAAACTCGTTTTTTTTCCAGGTTTTGAAGTGAATGTGATTTTGAGCAATGAAACTCAATATCACTGTGAAATTACTACTGTTGGTCTCTGCACAATTTATTAGCGAATTACTAATTAAGTTAAGCACAGTTTTTCAATGATGTTTATAATACTTACGCATGACAATTAAAGCACACTTCCATCATTCAGTCTGTTTCTAAGTTTTGTGACAAATCCATTAGCTGAAAAAGCCCCCTCTGGTTCCATTGAAAAAGTCTTCTCCATAGGTGGATCCAGGATATTTTTTACGGGGGGGCTTAAGGACGAGTTCATCCGGATGTGTACTGACTGCATACTAGCAGTGAAGACCCAACTGCTCAGGAAACCTTTCTAAACAACCATGGTTAATAACCATGTACATTGTGACTAAATCGCATTCTCACCATTACCCAGGCTTACTGAGACATTTCCAGAGCAGAAGCAGCCTTCAAAACAATTCAGAAATTATTCTCAAACTTATCTAACCTTCAAAAAGTCAATTGGTGAAAGTCGAAAAATTTTATTATCAGCAAAACAAACACAGGTCCATGATGAAAAAGTGTGGGGCAGACATAGAATTGACACAAAAGTTCCATGAAGAAACCTGAAATGCCACCGGTAACCTCTGTCGACAGTCTGTGCAAGATCCATGCCGTATTGTGTTAGAAAATTGCAGATGTTCATGGAATAGAAGTTTATGATGTTCGGACTTGAAAATTTGTTTATTTTCAGAGAATTTTTTGATTTTTATTGCATAACACCATAGGCGTAACAAAGAGATGCAAAGGGGAATAATACCCTGGGTACCGAATCACTGTGGGAGGCCAAAAAGTTACGACAATGTCATATGCACTTATTTCAAAACAGCACGTTTGCTTCTGAAAGACCTCAGGTTCAAACATGGGGTCGCCAAACTTGTTTCTTAACTCTTCAATCGCCGCTTGTCTGGAAACTTGCCCAAGCGCAGAACGCCGGCCCATGGTATATTTGTGGCTGGCGTATGATATACTCGTACTTCACTTCAAATGCCAACCGTTGAGCGCTGGGGCGTATGTTTTCTTCTAGAAAGTACAAGCATTTCGTACAAGTCTCTAGCAACCAGAAACATGTGTTTATAATGTTTGCTGATGTACAGTGTGGTCAGGAGAGCATTTCAAAGCAACTGTAGTTTATTTTGCCTGCAACCATGGTAGTTTTGCCTGCAGTCAAGCACGCATTTCGCCGAGTGCAGAATTAAGATCGGCCTGCTGTAACCATGTGACTGTTTGTCTCGTCACATTACCCGAAGTATTACCCCTCGTCACATAAACCGAAGTAAGATCGGAATAGTTCGGCATCAACCTGCTTGTAACCCGAAATAAGATCGAAATAGTTCGGCATATGGTTGGCGTAAGATCGGACTGTTGTACACTGAAATATGTTTCATCAATTCCATTTCATTTCGAGCGGTTTCTAATGTGGATAAACAATCAATCAGAAATTTTCCTACTGACTTAAAACCTATTGTGTAGACTGTAATCATGTAGAGAGTTGACAGTTGTAGCTGCTGTAAAATTACTTTATTTTCAACAGCAAGTAAATGCTGGATCCGTATGTTTGGCGCTGCTTTAAAAATATACGCACTTGGCGATTAGCCCTGCTTTGCAAACATTCGCACATGGCAATGCGCGCTGCTTCACAATCATTCGCACTTGGCAGTCTTCAAATGGCCCATTAGTGCAAAGCCTTTCTAGGGCAGGAAAGGCATGGCGAAGAATAACACCCGTTGATTTGCGAAAAAGCAGTAATTCAGTGATTGCGGCTTGTGAATTTTTTGCTGCTTCCCAACAATACATATCAATAGAGATTTAGAGTTCAACAGACAACAACAAAAGATCCTGCCAACAATAGCTCACATTGCACCCTTGCCCTCGTTCTTTCTCATCGCAACAACGCCAAGCACCTGAACGTGCGTGCATAACTTTTTCACAAATCTCAAAACATATTTAGGATCAGCTGATGAAAATGTTGGAGTTTTTTCCTCTCGTTTCATGCACTACCATCTTGACATGCGGCCGCTACAAGGTAATCACAACATGTTCTGTGATATTCACATTTTTCCTGCAACAACAACAACAGCAGAAGCATTACATTTCAGCGTCCAAGAGCTGACAATTGCTGAATGCTCAGGCCACGTGCAAGTAAAATTTTGCATTGGTTTTTGTGCAAACAAAATTTCATGCGAAAATGAAACTTTGCGTGTTTTTTCATGGTACAATGTGTATAGTAATATTTTTTCGTAGTTCAGTTAGTGCAACGAGCAAGTAACTGCTTCACCTGTGTGTTCGACGGTGTTTGACAAACAATCGTTCTTGGCAGATTTCAAATGACCCTCTCGTGTAAAGCATTTGTGAACGCATGTTGCTGCAGTGTGCATAAATACATACTCAGAAACGTTTTCACTGACTTCGAACACAGTTATGTAGAGATTTGACGATTTTTGCTTTGGGACAAATATATTTTTCCCTGGCAAGTAACTGCTTCAGCCGTGTGTTCGGAGCTGCTTCACAAACATTCGCACTTGGCAGATTTCAATCCGCCGGTTAGGGTAAAGCATTTGTGAACGCAAACGAATGCAGAGTGCATAAATACATACTCAGAAACGTTTTCACTGACTTAGAACATAATGATGTAGAGATTTGACGATTTTTCCTTTAGGATAAACATATTTTTTCCCCGGCAAGTAACTGCTTCAGCTGTGTGTTCGGCGCTGCTTCACAAACATTCGTACTTGGCAGTCTTCAAATGGCCCATTAGCGCAAAGCTTTTGTATGGCAGGAAAGGCATCGTGAAGAATAACACCCGTTGATTTGCGATAAAGCAGTAATTTAGTGATCGCGGCTTGTGGAATTTTTGCTGCTTCCCAACAATACAGATCAATGGAGATTTAGAGTTCAACAGAGAATAAAAGTTGCTGCCAACAATAGCTCGCATTGCACCCTTGCCCCTCGTCCTTTAACATCGG
>Ga0210059_1012933_pt1 | contig 12536 bp, 7 predicted proteins | sample Ectturendosymbi2_FD_188042 | JGI IMG/M metagenome (GOLD analysis project Ga0210059, IMG submission 188042) | Ecteinascidia turbinata endosymbiont from Florida, USA - Sample 2 (SPAdes) (version 2) | ecosystem: Host-associated > Tunicates > Ascidians > Unclassified | place: Key West, Florida...
CGAGATTTCCCGAAAAATTATTATTATAGAAACCAGGGCGGGAAGCCGGTTTGAGCGGGAAACTTTAAATTCATGTAAGTCCAGCTCTATGACGTAAAACTTGTTGCCGTGGCAACATGAAAATACAAGTTTTGTGAGCATTCCAACACACTGTAAAGTTTGGTTGTTCTCGTGCGCTGGGGCGACTGTGCCATTGTTACGCATCAGTCAATCAAAACAAGTCACTCAGGAATGTTTGCCAAGTCATGATCAATGACGTTTTAGATAAAAAAGGTAACCTCTTTTGTGATTGGTCGCCCTCCTCTGCCCCGCCTTTTTCGACGCCCAATAGCAGTTTAGAGATGAAAGGACCGCACAACTTCGTCACGGATGGCAGAACATGCGATGGAGTCGCCAGGATCATCGACAAAGCTTCCTGTGAGGTAATAAAAGATTCAAATCGCATGATAGTTCTGCGTATACACACAAAATATTCATCACATGACGGACAATGCAACCAGCAGGACCGTAACTAGGGGGGTGCGGGGGGGTGGCTACCTCCTTGGAAAATTTTTCGACCCCCCCTGAAAAAATGTGTTGGACATAGTTTAAAACTATTGGACACAGTTACAAATTTTGGGCTCCTCTCAGAAAACTCTTTGCTGCCCGTAATGTCCCAAGCTAGTTACGGCCGGGTAACCAGACAGGGTAGTTGTCTTGGGACGTTTTTGTTTCTTCACAAACAGACACTTTGGCAAGCAACAACTGCATGTCTGATTGGCCACATTCATTAAAATTCTGGAACCTTTTTTCGGCCATCATTTACCCCCATCCTGCTGTGTAGTCTTGGGGATTGTTACTGGCCGAGGAAATCGACGGGTTTGATGGTCGCGTGGCCCGTACAAGACGACCTGCATGCCTGACTGTATCTCCAACAAGTGCGTTAATAATACACAACCATTGCCTCACCCCCTGCTGTGCGGCGCAGCACCCCGTGTACCCCCCGCTTTCCAACATCCAACTCCGGGAATCTTGGAGTTCAATCCGAACTCCACAACTGGAACCGACCACAGGAGGGCCTCTCACACTGCATGGAAACTGTCACTAGGGGATTGTGGGGGTGCTAATCGGCCAGATATGGCCCTGGCTCAAGACCGCACCAAATAGAGACCCACGAATACACTGATTGGTTGGTTCTACGCAGAATGTTCTATGAACAAACCAGCCAGAGACACGATGAAGATGAGGCATTCAATCACTCACAATCTATATTTGCGATTTTAATTGAATACTTCAAAATTTACTTTCAGAAATTAAAAGTATTGTTTTTTTCATAAATTTAAAACTCAGCACTTGTACCTGTCATGGGGAATTTCATTCTCTGAACAAACCTACAATATCACGGTAACAACTGAGAGACATACATGATAAGAGAAGCGCCAAGAATTGTCTAAAAAAGGGAAAACCACCAGTTCTCCCCCCACAAAAAGCTGTTTAAAGACGTCTGAGAAGGTCAGTTATATAATAACCACCGGTTCATAGCAACGGTTGTCTGGGTTCGCATCGTCCTTTCTACTTCTTATAAAAATTCCAAACCACGACACTTCTGGTATTTTCTTCCTTGTTACCTGCATTGCAGTCTGTTCTATCGACCCTTTCGTGGTTTCATCAACATCTTCGTCTTTCTTCGACAACAAAGGCAGTCCTGGCAACTGTGACGTAACACTGGGCGTTGTTTGCGTGACGCGATGAATTTCGTCACGAAGGTCTTCCGGCCAGAACTTGTGCACGGTCTGAATGAAAGCAGACGGGAAATTTACAAACTTCTGGGGAAGGTCTGAAAGATTATTCGCTGGTCATGAATGGGGCGGAGCTGAAATAATATCGGCGATCACCACAATGTCAACATTGCACATTTCACAAATAAGTAGGATTCGACCGCTTTCAACATCATCAAAATGCGATTTAAGTTTATGTTTTAAACCGAGACAATCGATTCTCAAAAGTTATTCGCTGACTGCGCACAGCTGCTTTTCGTAACCGCGTTGTTCACACGACTTTGCAAGAAATCAAAATTTCACTCTTGTTTTAGTGATTTTATCAATGATTTTTCGGTTTTACTTATTCTTGGGATTTGCACTTGAGTGAAAGAAACAACGAACAAAAGTCACATAAAGAAACTTTAACTCCGCTTCGAATTGTTTTTTTTTTTTTTTTTTCAGCAGACCGAAATATTTTCGAAATGACCGAAAGAATTAGTCATTTCGGTCAGAATGCCTGAAAACAAAGGCTAATGAACACTGCTATGGCGAGTCTTAATACAAACGCGAGACTAATGACCGAAATGTTTCAGTGACCGAAATGTCGCAGCAAAAAAAACAGGCTTCGATATTGGAACTTGTGTTGACGGACACATAGAAGTGAACAGCAGATCAAACGCATTTTCAACATACAGCTCCTGTGCTTTCTACGCTCCTGTCATGACCGTCAAACACGCCGCCACATCAAGCGACATATTTTAACAAATCCACACACTCAGCACAGAGGACTTGCCATTTGATCCGACACGATGTACAGTTCCGACGTAAGACTCCACTCAAACTTTCCATCTTTACAAGGAATGAAACATGCAGTCAGTGGTTTGATATTGAGCTTCGCTGAGAAAATGGGGAGGGCTTGATCCGGAGTGAAGATAAAAACTGCAAGCGAAAGAAAGAGTTAGCTTTCCAAAGGAAATGCTCAGCAGAGGTGTAGCTTATGTCTTCACAATCGGACAGGCACGTATAGCGCAGGTTTACTGCCCATGAGTCCGCGAAGGAAGACCTTTGGAATGGAATTTTATGGGTCAAAACCCAAAGTGCAGTTTCCGGGTGTCTTTCGCCCGCAGTAACAAGCTGAGGGCCGCCAAAGGGAGTGAGCTAAATAGACCACAGGAGCAGATGGTGGGAAGTGCGAGGCTTCAGAGAATAAACGTAAAAACTATACGTTTTCATAAACCATTCCCACCTGGAATATGAAAGGAAATTTATTTGAAGGTCAACACCTGAATGATGGATAAACAAACGTTAGATGACGGAACAATGCCTACTGTCGACGTGTGATTTTCACGCCTGAAACATTGCGTTTAAGTTAAGTAACAGTTTGGCACACGATGTTGACCAGAATGATATCGAACTTTCAGATAACTGTAGCTGGAAATCAGGTTGAGCGTTAGAAGCCGCCTGGCTTCCGCTGCGGTTCGCCTGTACCTGACATTACACCGAACTACAGTGCTTCCTTTCCACAGGCCTGATGCAACATGATGAAACCCACGACCCACAAAACGGTGCAGCCGCTCAAGCAGCAAAGCGCATTGACATCTGTGTCAACACGCGCGCGAAACGGTGTCGTGCGCAACAGCTTGTCGCTCTTCCAAGCGTCGCAACCAGTCAGTGAGCTCTAATCACATTCACCGAGGGCTGGAGCAGCATGTAATTGTCGCTCTAAAGGAGCCAATTACAACTGTTGGGGAAGTATAAATGCGTGCAAAGCATAAACTACAGCACAATCAACAACTGTGATATATTAAGAACATGGTGTGACACAGGGATGGCCAACACGTCGATCGCCGAGTCTCAGTTGGTCGATCACGCCTGATTTTGCATTGAAATGACAAGATACCTAAAAAGGACATTTTTCAATCAATATTCCAGAAGGTACATAAAAATTATGGCTCTCGATGGTAAATGTGTCGTAAATACAAATTCATTTACAGGCAAAACGTTGCATTTTATGACATTTTGTACTTGTAACTTTCTGACCGACCGGACGATCGTGAATTACCAAGTAATTTTCTGGTCGATCCCAGTCGAAGGCAAGTTGTCCGCCCCTGGACTGTAACACATGCAACTTGCTACAAAAGTAAATATATACAGGCACTCACGCAGTAGGGGTGAGCACACTTCATCGACGAGAAGTAGTTTGGATTACACATTCTTATTGTAAAGCAGCCTAGGCTTATTCCAATACACTTGGCAGTTTCTTGCGCGCCACAATGGGGTCACAGGCCTAGAGTTCGACACTTACGATCTACGATATTCCAGCTCAAAGATAAATCTCAGCCAGTAATGCGACTACGTCTATGCAGTGAATGCTTTCAACGCATATATTTCAGTGATGTGTAGTTGGGGGTACGAACCATTTTGATGTGGTATCAAAACTATGCTGCTTTAATTGTTATTTTTAGTGGAACTTTAACAGAAAAAACTTTCTGAGGTGTCGTGACCAACGCGCAAATCTTCTTTTCATGGGGGATTGCCCACTTCTATTTTTGGCTCTGCAACGGTAATACACCGCAAATGTAATCGATTAATCAGAGTTGCAGTATTTCCGTTGACAAGGTGGTTACCAGACACGAGAAGTGCAGTCAGGAAGTCGGTGGAAGAAGTGTCTTGTGTTTCAGTCCAGTTTGTAAAACCTGTCATTTCGCACCAAATCGCGTTTTCAATATTTTTTCCTCTCATTTAAACAATGGCTGGTGACCACACGACTACGTCACCAGCGGTACGGGCTGGCGGACTGAATGCATCTTTGGTCACAAAAAGAAAACAACCAGTTCACGATTATTCCATTCGCACGTATGTGGTTCTCATGCAGGACCCAGTCTGCCATAACTTTCACCAGCTAAGCAACCAAATAATTTGTAGAACGCGAGCTTGCTTTGTATATTTGTGCCATAACCCACTTCACTGATTAAGGTTGTTAACTCGGCTCGTTTCATCGGGCCTTGTCAGTGTTCATGTGAAAAAAAATATCGTTCGTAGTAGGCGTTCTATCGAATACCTTCGCTCGCGCTTTACTCAGGATCATCAATTAAAGCCCGAGCTGGCATCTGCAATTTAGTATTTTTTTACATATGATTTTATCAGATTGAACGTTTTTTTTTTTGAAGCAATGGATTTGTATAAAACATTGAATATTAATTCCAATCCAATGGACAGTTCCCATTTGAGAATAATTTCAAACGCACGAAAAATTGTCCAGTAACTTGTGTTAATATGAATGAGCCTAGTACGCAGAGGACTAACTGGCGGTATCATTGCTCTGTGGCGTACGTTACGTAACAATGGCTGAGTTCTCATGAGAACTTCCCATTGATTGTTACGTAACTACCGTCACAGAACAACGATAGCGCCAAAATGACAGCAAATGGAAATTTCAGTGATGCAAGCCTCGAACGGTTGCATTCTGTCAGTGTAGCTGCGCGATGAGTCCGAGTAACGCGTTTGACCTGGACTCGCCCGTGGTTTATGAAAGTGTGTCGTTTGTTTCAAGCAAAAGCATTTCAATATATTCGAAATCATTCCTTCCGTCACACCAACAAACAATCACGTCAACCAATCAATGCGCAACAGCACATTCAAGATGACGTGATGAAACAGAGCATTGTGCCGCAACAACAACGCAAAGCAGGAACTCGCCATAAATAACTATCACTGTTGCCAGCGCTATTCTTGACCAGGTGATTTCAATATTGTGCCATCCGGGACATTTTGTTGGTTCCGTTTTTGTTTAAAGGGAAGGTCACGTGATGGTGAAAGCGTTGGCAGCAGTGCGCAGCGGACGTCACGCAACGCGCGCGACGACTTCCGCAAACGAGGCTGTTGGCGGAATTTTAACAAATAGAAGATACCACCGTACCGTTTGCGAATAAAGTAGCATTCATTTCACAACAGTAACAATTGTCCATCAATGTCTATTGTAGCGGAGTGGGTTGCACTTACCAACCTTACTGCAGCAGGCTTTATGACATCACTTAACGCACAGTCAGGAAATGCACCACTTCCGTTGTGATCTCACGCCTTTTTATGATGTAACAAACGCGGTCCAGCCACACTGCAGGGTATGCGAGAAACGAGAGCTGACAACGGAAGATGTTGCATGTACTTGTGTATATTTTCATAGCAAGCAACTTCGCAGAAAGCAACAACAACACAGGTTTTGGGGTGAGTTGATTTTGCTACAGCGCTGTTTCAAACATATGTTGTGAGTATGAGCGGATCTATTTTAATGGGATAAAAACTGTGCAATTCAATAAAACAGAAAGCTCAGAGGGCTGCTCTCACTTATACACGTTCAGCTCCATTTTATTTGCTTGAAGGAAACAGTTGATAGCAATATTTGAGACAATTAATTGGAAGGGTTGATTTAAATGAAGCGGCTACAAACTCACACAACACAGAATGCGCGTTTAGCACCAATCACCAGCGGAAGCTACGAGTCGTATGAAAAGGTTATTTTAAACATATTGTCGCGTACACGACACCTTCACGTCAGGTCAAGGTTTTAAAAATTCGAAAAAGTTGTTCGTGAAACTAGTTAAATTTGTATCTCACCATACAACGCGTTTTTGCGATTTTTTCGCTCACCGCGTTATCTTCAAAATCTAACGAATATTCGCCCAAAACTTGGACAGAAGTTTTGCGTTTCCGTTTTGGTCCACGGATCAATCCTTGCGAGCAGGAAGGGCAAGCATCAAAACATTTTATGAGCTGAAGACAGGCAGATAGTTTTTATTCAAGAGACAGTTTCTGCCACAAAGCTATGACCGCACGTTGCAAATCTTCGAAACAGTCCAAGACACCCATCAATCAATGTTGTTGTTTGGTCACCGAAGCCATTTTTATTTGAATGGTGAAAATTACTGAAATCAAAGACCAAGACCCGGCCCGCCCTTGAATCACTGTTGAAACTTTGTTTAGATCGTAGAGCATTGGATGAGTCCTGATATGAACTAGGGGAGGTTTTTACTTGTGCTCGTAATAAAAGTCTGAGGTTAGAGAACTACGTCATTTCCTCAGCTTGTGTAATAAGCCGCTGTTTTGAGAACCATTGCTAGCACGCAACCACGTGACCACAGCAAAAACTCGGTTTTCAGACATTCACGACATCATTTCCCAACATGGCAACAAAGCATCACTAGTCCATGTGTGTTGAAACCAGAGTTGTCGAGTCAGAGCGCAAGTAATTTTGGATCCGGTTGGAACCAAAAATTTTCAGATGGTTGAGCCTGAAATTTGGGTTCTAGTTCAACATAGTTTGTTGGGCAAACGAGTAGTGCAAATAATACAATGGTTATCAGTTTTTAATCAAATCGTTCTGGGGCCGGAGCCGGAAATTTTAGATGCCCGGAGCTGGATTTGAGTTCCGGCTCCATAACCCTGGTTGAAAATATTATCGGGTTCCGCTATCAAAAGTGGATTGGTCACATTGGCATGGCAACACTAGCCATTCAGTGTGAGATTTAACAGCCTAGGCATGTGGAGTTGCTTTTAGAAAAAGTTCAGTCAAAACCATAGATATAAATTGCAAAACAAATGCAAAGTGTTCACCAGCTGTTGGCTTTCAACGGCTTTTCAGAAAAAGCACAGTAGCACCCTGAGCCTTGAGCAGTTTTTTCTTTTTTTAACATCTTAGTAACCGTTCATTGCCGAAAAGCACTTCGAAAGCGCAATCTAGCTCACTAAAATAAAACTACTGTCTCGTTGCATCCAGTGACGTTCACTCAACAACGCCGGACCTTTCAACAATCGCGACATAAACCCAGGAATTCCAAGTTACGACGTCGTTAATTGGCAGATGATCCTCGCAAAAAATCTCTCTATTCTTTCACTTAATCGGAAAAAACATCAATAAACGCGTTGGTACAGAAATTGCTTTCATGAAGTTTAAATACAAATCAACGACAGGATGCCGTTGTATGCGAACGGTCTGGTGTTCCACTGTAGAAAAGTAACCGTTCGATCAACAATTCACAACCATTCCATGTCTATCGAAACGTTGTATATCGTTGGAGGGCTAGGATGTCACGTCATCGTTTGTCAACTCAAAATCAAAGAAGCAGACATTTTGCGAACATTTCTTATGATTGTATAAAAAACACACCAATCTGTTTACTAACGAACAGAATCATGGCAATACTTTGCTTCGACATTTCTCACAAAATATATTCGGACAGTAAATCAGACGCAGTTCATCGGAACTTCAGAGTCTGATCTAATGTTTCATTACTTGTCGTGCGCAGCACAAACAGTGTTTCACTTTCAACTTTAAGTATTGACAACCTGATCACAATGGAGGTGTCCAATATCGCTTAAAAATTTTTACGATACTTCAAACTTAAAACTGAAACACATGGTGAGAATAAATTGTTGCTTAACATGATTACGTAACAAACAGTGCTCTATTAAGTAACAGTGCTCTTCGACAACATAGACCAAAACAGGCGACTGTGACGTGAAGGGGTCGGTACAAAATTCACGTGACTGATCTTTACCGAAATAAACAACCATGACGTATTTGTGCGCAGTATGACGTGATAACGACAAAGAAAGTCTGAAAGGAACTTCTTTTCTTGTGAACTTTCGTTCCGCTTCACCTCAATTCAAACGCGAAGGCTTTGACAATCGGACTGGAAAGCTTGAACCGAAGTGAACATATCGCACAGGACGCAGCAAAGCGAATTATATCTTTGATCAGCTGCGTCATGGTGAACCATCCAACCGTCAAACCACTAACACCACAGCATACCACTAACTCCGACAAACGACAGCAAAGCGCCAGGGAGTCAAAACACAACATTGCCGGCGGTGACCGTATTTTGCGAAACTTATGAAAAGATGTGTATCTGAAACACGTAATTTAAACTTTTAGGGCAGCGTCTGTGATTTGCCGTTCACAAAAGGAAGAATGCAAGGCCACATACCACTCGATCATCAGATCCATTGTGAACCCCCTCCCCTCCCAGACCACCGCGTACATGGCATTACTGCTGGAAATAAATAACATTCCGGACATTGCTGCAAAATCACGAGGTCTTTACTCGGCGGCCGAGAGCTGTTGCTGCTATCTTCACACCATCTAATCTGCACAGGATCTTTAAGTAAAATCAAGTTTTCATTCAATGAAAAGGAAAACAAAACAAGCGCGGGCCGGCGAGTGGAATTAACCCCTGTATGTTTTCAAATAACATGCCTTGCACATTTGTTAATTAAGTAGTTTCACTGTGCTTGTAGATATATAGGTTTGTGAGTGACGAAACAAAATTCATCATTTCATTTGAAACAGTAATTGACGGCAACAATTTCGCGACATTGCATGGATTGTAACATTGTTTTTTTTTAAACAAAGTGCTCATGGGGACTGTGGCATAGAATAGCAGCATCGTAACACAGCGTCTCCATCAGGGCAGCTGAAGAGTTCTGTCTGCGCATCATATCGATCTGGTATGGTGTTCAGTAAATGTTGGCGATTAATGGTGCGAGCAAGAAGAGACGGTGAACTGATCTCAGATTGGAAGGCAGTGACAGAGTCATACAGATAATAATTCTTGCCGTTGCCACAATGAAGGTGAAACTGCTAATTTAAACAACTTTAGATCCATTAGTTGCTGAGCTTAACAGTGAAGTTTGCACATCGTCATTACCATCATCACAGGTTGAGAAAAGGTTACAAAAAATACCTCTGCATCCAGTTGTACCACAACATCCCTACACAAGTGTTGCAGCTAACAGACTAAACCACCGATGTTATATCAACAGTCAACCAAATTTCAACCAACCTTTGTGTCAACTAAATTGAACCACTGACAACAATATTAAAACTAAACCAACCTCCCGCGCAGAAACTAACTTCGCAGTGGTTGCCATACCAACTATGCCAGGACCAGCACATCTGTCAATGGGAACGCTTGCACAAATGTACGAGGAAAGCTCAGCCATGGATTGACTGTGGAAGCGAAGCATGGAAGGAAGAATTCCAGGGTTGCCAATCCTGCACCTCTGGCACATGGGTGAGCAGAGACTAGTAGCTCGTGTTCGACAACACGTCAAAGGTTTGAGACATTCGAATTTTTTGAATAGTCGCGACCTACTATGACGCAATTGCCCTGAAAGCTGGACACGCATGGTTGGCCAGGAATGACGTAACTAAACCTTGTTTCCTAGGAACTCACGACGTCTTGGTCGCCATGCATGGGAACGGGCTGCAGTGACACTGTGCAGCAAGCCGGCTACAGCTGTTCCAACGCTATCGACCAACCAAACTGCAAGAAGGTTGAGACGCGGTATTGCAAGCAAGAGGTGATATGCAAAGGACAGTGGACAGCGTGGACGAACACAGCTTGCGTCTGTGCAGGAGAGACAACAGTGGGTTTTTTCAATTTCTTTTAAGATCGATAATTGTTTTACGAACTAGTGTTTACACCGAACCAATCAATCACAAAGTGTAAATAATCAAAATATTGTTGTTCTATAATATTGTCACCGCATTGTGTATTGATGATCTGTGTCTGACAAGAAAAACGATCATTTTTGCCAAACATAGATATTCCACTACATGACTGAAGACAGGTAAAAATTTCAGTCACAGTGTCCCGCAGCATAATTGCAGTAAGATAGTCACCCAACACAGCAGGTGTCAACACATTAGAACAGACCACAGCTGGAAGGAATCTACTTCATTCGCAAGTGGTTTCAATAACTAGCGCCGTTAATTATAACGAAATACACAGACAACTGACGTCATCAAAGGGTGGTGGGAGTTTCATAACGAGTCGTTTCAAAACGAAACGCCGATACGGTTATTATATAAAAGCACGGTGATAAAAGTCTAACATTTGTGAAGGTGACGGCATTTCCGTGAATGAAAAACATTTATACCCGTATAGCTTGGCTTTTTGATGTTTTCAAAAGAGCCCATCCCGTAATGTGCCTCGCAAGTATCAGGTACAAAAAGGAACCACAACTTTTTCTCTATTTTCTCCACTTCTGCAAAAGTACGGCGAAATCCAAAGCTTGCTCAAACCTGGAATAACTGGCAGGATTTTGTTCAACTTGACTCAGACCCAACAGAGCATGGGACGTCCGTGTGCGATCAACCAATAGGAATTCATTAGCTTTGATTTAAAAATAACAACAGTACATAGCTCGTGGAGCGCGCTGACAGGGTGATTTGACGCAACAGTTCTGAATTCCCAGCCTCTGCGCCGAGACGTTTGTCAAAACCATCGCCAGTTGTTGTTTGTTTTTCACAGACCAGGACGAGAAAATGCGAGTTGAACGGAAGAGACAGTGGGAGCTGTGCTTTACCCAACACCGCTTACACTGAGACTGGAAAGACTACGTGCAAGGCGCCAACCACCTGCAATCAAGGTCTCTGTGATTATGAGCAGCCGAGTTGCATTTACGAGTACCCGGGTTGCATTTATGAGTAACCGAGTTGCATTTACGAGTAGCCGAGTTGCATTTTCGCTTTTGCGCAAAGATTTCTTTGGACTGGAACTAGTATTAAACAGTTCCACTTTGCACGTTGCATATCTAAATGAAAGATACTTAACACTACAGAAGTCACCACCAGTAAATTTGCATTAGCTGCGCATTTTAGTGTCGGAATTGTCCATCAAATGTATGGCGCCGAACATATTTCCATTTTCGGGTAGGGCTACATGGCATTGACAGGGAAGGCTACTTTCAAACTTGAAAACGCGCCACAGATATTGTGAATGCTGGCATTTATCAACGTGAATGCGAATGTTGACATTTATCAACGTGTGGTGTTTACAAGTTATTGTTTGTCAGTGACGTCAGCGCACTTCTTCAAATGTCTAAACCCCCATTTACCCCCAGACCACCGCATCTATGAAGGCGACCCACCCTGACGCGTCCCCCTTTCTGAATAACACAGCATTGTTTCTATGCAGGGAAGCTGATAACCTGGGGCAGTTGGTCCACGTGCGGTTGCGCTGGGGCGAGAGGGTTCAGACAAAGGACGTGTCTGACCAACTGTCGGCCTCAAGACACACAACAGACCGAGGAGTGCACGGATTGTCCGACAACAACAAGTACAACAACAACAGCGACAACAACAGCGACAAGAACAACGAATCAGGAGATTGTGACGTTTCATGCAAACCCACGAATTGCGAAAAAATCCCTGGACCAAGAAGGTACGCCCGGGCCCAGCAATGGCACCACTGCAACAGTGGGGGGGTTTGAGAAAGATAGCCAAGCAGTTGGATCAGACAGGGCCGTCATCATAGTGACAGCGTCAGTGGTCGTGGCGGTACTTTTGATGGTCATTGTCGTGCTATTGTGTCGTGTGAAACGAAACCACAATATAAAGACGCAGGCGTTCCCGATCCACGTCCAGGCTGAACCGGCGGCCGAGACCACTTGGCTCCCGGAGGTGGCCGTCTATCACATGACCCCCAGGAGCCCGTCCCGGTCCTGCCCTAACATCAACAGGCCCCTGCCCGATACCCCACCACAAGGGCGTCGACCAACGAAGCCCCCAAGAAGGAACCGTCCGTCGGGCCAGACCCTCCAGCACTCCCTCTCTGCGGACAACGTCTTGCTGGAGAACACTTACGCCGAATGCGGACCCAGCCAGACCCCCCTGGGAACCAACAGTCCCACGATGTCGAGTAGCAACCAGTACTTGCGCCCCATCAACTGACCACACGCGTTGGGGATTACCCGCAAGCAAGAACCTGCTTCTGGGGAGGATGGAAGGTCGACGTG
>Ga0210059_1012934_pt1 | contig 12536 bp, 14 predicted proteins | sample Ectturendosymbi2_FD_188042 | JGI IMG/M metagenome (GOLD analysis project Ga0210059, IMG submission 188042) | Ecteinascidia turbinata endosymbiont from Florida, USA - Sample 2 (SPAdes) (version 2) | ecosystem: Host-associated > Tunicates > Ascidians > Unclassified | place: Key West, Florida...
CTTATTTTTTATATTATTATTAAAATGATTAGGACTAAAAAAAAACTAAGATTTTTTTTTATTAGAAAAAATTTTGAATTCCAGGAAATATTTAAGTTAGGAAATAGATTTAATTTTCAAGAAGCTTGTATTTTTTTTAATAAAAAAACTAATCATCGGTTTTTAAGATTTGGAATAGTTGTTTCTAAAAAAATAAAAAAAAAAGTAACCAAAAATTTAATAAAGCGTCAAGTTAAAATGATTTTAAGAAACTTTATTAAAAACAATATTCAATTTTTAAATCAAAATATTGATCTTGTTATTTTAATTAAAAAAAATTTTTTAAAAAACTCATTTTCTTTAAACGAAAAAATATTGTTGCAAAAAATAAAAAAATTAATTACTAAATAAATGTACAAAGATTTTCTTTACGCAAAAACTAAAAAAGAAAAAACTCCATGGTATAAAATATTATTAAAAATAGTTAAGTTTTTTCTTTATAGTTTTTTGTTTATTTCAATGCTTTGAGGCTGCTCTCAAATGTATATTCCAAAATATGGAACATTTGAAATTGTTGATGCTAACGGGCAAAGTGTTTATAAATCAGGAGTTTTATTTGAATTTTTATTTGGTTTTTTTAATGCTAACAAATTACATATTTGGCATTTTTATCAAAATCAAATTTATGAATATTCATACTTAAGTATTAATTCTTGAGCTCAAGCCTTTAAAATAACCCAATCACCTTTTTATGGTTTTTTTGTATACCCAGTATCTTATGTTTTAGTTGCATTTATATACCTTTTTGGTGGGATTAAAAATTATCAAGGTAACATTGATACAAAAGTTGTTTCTGGTGCTTCTGTTATTTTTAGTATTTTATTAATTTCAATTATTGTTCGAATGATTACCTTTGGATTTTCGTGAAAAATGCAAATTAATCAAGATCGGATGCAAGTTTTACAATTAAAACAAGCTGAAATTAAAGCAAAATATAAAGCAATGGAGAAAACAAAGGAAACAAAACGAAAGCAGCAATTAGAAGTTATGCAACTATATCGTAAAGAGAAAGTATCTCCTTTTAGTGCCATTGGTTCAATTTTTTTATCGGGTCCGTTTCTATTTGCGCTTTATGTTGCAATTAGGTCTTCAAGAGCTTTAAAATCTGCTAGTGTTGGTTCAATTTTTTTAATTCAAACTCCTTTTTCATCAATTTCAGCTGGTCATCTTGTATATTTAGCAATTTTATTTGTTTATATGCCAGTTCAAGTTTGTTCAATGTTATTACCAATGATTTTAAATTGAAAAAAAACAAAGTCGAAAACTCAAGAAGCTAAAAAAGCAAAAAAGAAACAATTGATCATGCAAGGAGTTATTACATTAGTATTCTTTGTAATTGTTGGAACAATTGCTTCAGGGGTTGCTCTTTATTGAATTTTTTCTGGGTTTTTACAAATTGTGCAAACTCTTTTAATTCATTACATTATTGAATACCGAAAGAAAAACAAAAGAAATCGAATTATAAAATTAAAAGCAACAATTAAAGAAGAAACAAAACAATTACGAATTGCTCCATTTAAACGCAAAAAGAAAAAAAGAAATCATAAAAATAATTTAAATAATAAAAATTCTAGAAACAAAAAAACAACGATATCAATTTAAAAAAATAAATGAAAGATAAAAAAAATAAGTTTGTAATTTCTAAGGAAGGAAAAAAGAAATTAGAAGTTGAATTACATACTTTAATTAATATTGTGCGCCCTAAAGTTATTGATGCTTTACAAAAAGCACGATTACAAGGTGATTTATCAGAAAACGCCGATTATGATGCTGCTCGTAATTGACAAGCAGAAGTAGAAGCAAAAATTAAGGAAATAGATTCATTTTTAAGTAATGCTAAAGTTGTTTCTAGTTCAAAAAAACAAAATAAAATTGTTAAACTTGGATCAAAAGTTGAATTTTATGAATATGATTTAGAAAACAACCTTATTAAAGAAAAAAAAAGCGTTAAGATTGTTGGTTTATTAGAATCAGATCCATTTAAAAATTTAATATCAAATGATTCTTTGTTTGCAAAAAGAGTTTTAAATCATAGTGTAAACGATATTGTTGAAATTAAAACAACAAAGAAAAAATATAAAATAAAAATATTGGATATAACTTAATGCAATTGTTTAAAAAACTTTTTAAAAACAAAACAACTATTCAAAAGAAAAAAGATCATAAATTAAGTATTTTTATGTTTTTCTTTTTAGGTTTCTCTTATACATGTGGAGGTGCATTGTTTACAATTGCATTTGCTAGTAATATTTCTGATCCTCAAACTGGAATTGGTTATTATATATTTATTGCAATTTTCTTAGGAGCATTTTTAATTGGAGGAACTTCTTTAGCATATTCTAAATGCTCAAAAGTATTTTATAAATCAAATGGATCTGGGTATATTTATGTGCGCTCAACACTTGGAAGATTTTGAGGTTGAATGGCTGGTGTTTTTCAATATGTTACTTTGCCAACTAGTGTTGTTGTTGCTATTGTTGCAATTATTGATCAAAATTTTGGCCCACTTATTCCAGACACCATTCCTTTAATTGGTAATGGCAAACCATATGCTCATTTAATTTTAAATTTGATATCTTTAATTATTTTTGCACTTTTATTTTTTGTTTTATATTTTGGAATGAAATGAATTAAAATCGCAGCAACATTTGCAAGTATTTTACAATGAGGAACAACTTTTATTGTTACTATTTTTGCAATCATTTGATGTTTTAATTCAAACGCTGCTGGTTTTAAACCTTCCAAAACATCTTTTTCACTTTTAAATTTTAATTCCTGTATTATTACTTTTATTTATTTTTATGTTGGTTTTGAATCATTTTCAGCAACTTCAAATAATGTTAGAACAAAAAATAAATCTTCAATTGGGAAAGTAATTTTTGCAATTTTAATTACAGTTTTTATTTTTTATATGATTTTGACATTCATTTTTATTTTCGCGCTTGGAGTTGATAATTTTGAAAATTATTCAACGCAAACAAAATCTGGAATTCAACCAATGAATGCAATTTTTAAAAAGTTTGGCAAAATTTATTATAGCGTTGGAATTGCTCTTACTAGTTTTACAATTATTGGAACAAGATTAAATTCAATTATATTATCGGGATTTTATTCTTCAGCTATTTTGCAACCTTTAGCTCGTGAGCATTATATTAACGATAAATTTAAAAAACTTAATCGTGAAAAAATTTCAATTAAATCTTGTTTTTTACACACATTAATTACAATTATATTAACGCTTGGAATCGTTATTATTCCAAATATTTTAAAGGATGATATTGATGTTTCAAGTGTAATTAACTTTTCTTCTTTGTTTACAATTGCAATTTATATTTTAGTTATTATTGCAACTTTAAAACTAGAATATGAAAAGAAAATCTTTTTAAATATCATTGAAAAAGGATTTTTATATATTTCAGCAATTGCCATGGTTTGAATTGGATTCTTTTATTTTTATAATTTATTTTATGATTTATTTTATGATTCAGACAATTTAACTATTTATATTATGCAAATTGTAATGCTATTTGGTTCAATTATGTTTGCAATAATTTGATATTTTGCTTACTATATTCGAAAATATAATTTATTATTAAAAACAAAGCCAGAATTAATAACTGAAAACGAACATTTCTTTATTGCGGAAAAATATCAAGAATTTGAAAAAAAATTTGCTTTAAAAAATGAAAAAATCGCGTTAAAAAAACAAAAAAAATTATCAAAATTAAATAATAATTCTTAATATCTTTTAAAAAAAATGATTATTGCTCAAATAAATAAAATTCAATATGAAGTTAGTTTAAATCAATATTTGTATTTAGACTATCAAAAAAATTGAACAAATAATGCTCCAATTTTTGTTGATGAAGTTTTAATATTAAATGAAGAAATTGGAACTCCTTATGTTAAAGGTGCAAAAATTCAACTTGAATTTATTAAACATGGAAAACATAAAAAAATTATTGTTTTTAAATATAAACCGAAAAAAAATTATCATAAAAAAATTGGTCATCGCCAAAAATATACACTAGTTAAAGTTGTGGCAATTTTTTTAAATGATAAAAAATTATTTGTTGAAAAAAAAATAGCACCAACAATAAAAAAAGAAACTAAAGTTAACAAGCAACCAATAAAAAAACAAGTTGAAAAAAACAAACAAAGTTCTTTAAAAAATAATGCGCCAAAACAAAAAGTTGTTAAAAAAGTAATTCCTAAAACAACAAAAAAACAAATTAAAAAACCTGTTAAAAAAACAACTGTTAAAAAATCTAGCAAAACAATCAAAAGTGCAACTAAATCAAAATCAAACGCACTAAAATCAAAACCTAAATCAATTAAAAAAGTTTTAAAACCAAAAACTAAAGTAACAAAAAAAGCTAAATAGTTTAAAAATGATTAAGGTTAATATTTATTATTTTAAAAAAACAATTAAAGCAATTGAAATAAAAGGTCATAGTAATTTTGCAACATTAGGAAAAGATATTGTTTGTGCTGGTGTTAGTTCAGTATTTCAAGGAATGTTAAATGCAATTTCAATTATGTTTAAAAAAAATCTTGATTGTAAAGATGTTTTTTTACAATTAAATATTAAAAAAGGTTATGGTTTAATTAAACTTTCAAAACCAAATCTTATAAGATTAAATCTTTTATTAAACGCACTTTATTATCAATTAAAAACAATTAGTATTCAATATCCAAAATATCTTAAAATAAATAAAATAACTTAAAAAAAAATGAAATTTTTATTCGGATTACAAATTTTTGCTTCTAAAAAAGGAGTTAGTTCAACTAAAAATGGCCGTGATTCAAAATCAAAACGATTAGGAGCAAAAGTTACTCAAAATCAAAAAATAAAAGCTGGAAATATTATATATCGTCAAAGAGGAAATCGAATTTTTCCAGGTTTAAATGTTAAACAAGGTGCTGATGATACATTATATGCAACAAAATCAGGCTATGTTAATTTTAAAAAGTTTCGCAACAACAAAAAGAAAGTTGAAGTATTGTCTAAAATAAATTAATTATTTTTTTCATTAATATCAATTGAGCCTTTCGGATCAAAAAAAACATAATAACCTAATTTCATTGCATCAACAATTGTTGCTTTTATGCAATAACTTATTGCTAATCCAACAACATATAAATGAGTTATGTTGTGTTTTTTTAAATATTCATTTAAATTATTTGATTTACCTTTTTCATCAAAAAAAGCGCTGTAACTTTCAATTTCAGGATCAATTCCTTTTTTAACAATAAAATCTACTTTTTCTTCTTGAATCATTAATGAAGAACCAATTGTATTTTTAATACAATGAATTGGTCAGATATTAAAAGATTTATGATTTATTGGATGAAGATCTTTACTAGCTATAACTTTAGCGTTTTTTGATTTAAAAATAGTAATTAAATTTTCAAGGTATGGTTTTAATTTAATTGCGTTTTTTATTTTTAAAAAGCCTTTATTATTGACAAAATCATATTGATAATCAATTATTAAAAGAGCTCATTTTTGCGAAATGTTTAACAAATATTTTTAATTTAATTTTTAAATAACTTTATTTAAAATTAGTATACTTTAAAATTAAACAAAATACAAGAAAAAGAAAAATTTAAATATGAAGTTTATTGATCATGTTTTTTTAAATTTAAAAGCAGGAAAAGGTGGAAATGGTGCAATTTCTTTTTTACATTTAAAAAATAATCCCAAAGCTGGACCAGATGGTGGTGATGGCGGAGATGGTGGTGATATTATTTTTAATGTTAGTAAAAATTTCAACACCTTATTTCATTTAAAAAATGTTAAAGAAATAAGAGCTCAAAATGGTGAAAATGGTTCTTTTAAAAATAAAACTGGAAGAAATGGTGCTAATACAATAATTAATGTGCCAATTGGTTGTGTTGTGGTTCAAAAAAAAGATAATAACGAAGAAATATTATTTAACTTGGATCAAGAAAAACAAGTTTTATTTTTAAAAGGAGGAAAAGGTGGCAAAGGAAACAAAAAATTTGCCACATCGAAAAATAAAACTCCTTATATTTTTGAGGTTGGTAAAATTGGTCAAGAAGCAAGCATTAATTTAGAATTAAAATTATTAAGTGATGTTTGTTTAGTTGGTTTAGCTAATGTTGGCAAATCAACGCTTTTAAATAATTTAACAAATGCTAAAGCTCAAGTTCAAAACTATCCTTTTACAACACTAGTTCCTAATTTAGGAGTTGTTAATGTTTTTGAAAATAAAAGTTTTGTCTTAGCTGATTTACCAGGTTTAATAAAAAATGCTTCGCTTGGTAAAGGATTAGGATTGTTTTTTTTACAACACATTGAGCGTTGTAAATTTATTGTTTTTGTTTTAAGTTTAGAACCAAATTTTATTGATATTTCTACGCAATTTCAAATTTTACAAACCGAATTAAAAAATTATAATTTCAAATTAAGCAAATTACCTTTTTTAATTTGTTTATCTAAAACTGATTTAGAAAATAAAAATAATAATATAAATGAATTTATAAAACAATTACCTAGCAATGTAAAAGTAATAAAAGTATCTTCATTTACAAAATATAATTTAAAATATTTAAAAGAATTAATTTTTAAATTATGATCAAATTGCAAAAATAATTCAATTTTGCAAGATTTAATTAAAGAGCAACTAGAAAACAAAGTTAATGTTTTTTCAAGCAATCAATTTATTCAAAATTATTTTGAAGTTTTAAAGGTAAATAAAAATACTTGAGAATTAAAAGGGGAATTAATTAAAGAAATTTATTTAGATTTTGAAAAAAATCATAATTTTTTGCTTTTTAATATGAAATTACGAAAAATTGGTGTATTTAACCAACTTAAAAAACAAAAAATTAAACAAAATGATGTAATTAGAATCCAAAACTATGAATTTAATTGAAAAGAATAATAATAAATATTGAAACTATATTAATTATTTAATTGATTTTATTAAAAAAAGCGTTCAAAGTGCAAATGCCAAAGGAGTTGTTTTTGGTTTATCTGGTGGTGTTGATTCAAGTTTGTTAGCCTTAATTGTTAAAAAAACAAATTTAAATTATTTAGGATTAATACTACCCTTAAAACAAAATAGTAATGATGATTTAGATTTTAATTGCGCTTTAAAATTAAGTCAAAAACATAAATTAAAAGTTAAAGTAATTGAAATTGAGCAAATTTTAAATTCATTTTTAAAACAAAATGAAAATTTTTTTAGCGTTAACAAAAAAACACAAAATTTAATTAAAGGAAATTTGTTAGCTCGAATTCGAATGATTCAATTATATTTTTATGCTAATTTAAATAATTATTTAGTTTTAGGAACAAGTAATAAATGTGAAATATTTTTAGGATATTTTACTAAATTTGGCGATAGTTGCGCTGATGTTCACCCATTAGCCAATTTAAATAAATCTCAAGTTAAAAAATTAGCAACACTATTAAATGTTAATTTCGAAATTTTAAACCGAAATCCTTCGGCTAATTTATGAAAAAATCAAGAAGATGAAAAAGAATTAGGATTTTCATATTTAAGTGTTGATAATTATTTAAATTCAAAAAAAATTGATCTAAATATTCAAAAAGCAATATTATTAAGAAATTTAAGAAACAAACACAAATTAAATGTTCTTAATAAACCTGATAAAATTTTGAAATAAAAATAAACAAAAATTAAATAATGGAAAAAGAATTGCTTTTAACTAATGCACGTATTATTTTAGAAAATTATGAAATTGAAAACGGTTATTTAAAAATAATTAATTCAAAAATTGTTGAAATTAAAACAATGGAAGAATTTAATCAAAACAATATTTTAAAAGAAAGCAAAATAATTGATTTAAATCATTTTATTTTAATGCCAGGATTTATTGATCCTCATGTTCATGGTGGTTATCAATATGATTTTGAATCATCTAATCAAGAAGATTTTTCAGCATTTGCAAGAAAAATCGCTCAAGAAGGAGTAACTAGTTTTTGTCAAGCAACAGTTACTCAAAGCTTTGAAGTTTTAAAGAAAAGTTTTCAAATCTATGCTAATTGAATTGAAAAAAATAAGCTTTCAAATTTAGAAGCTAAACAAATTGGAATTCATATGGAAGGACCATTTTTGTGTGTTGAAAAAAAAGGGGCTCATAAATTAGATTTACTAAGAAAGCCTGATATTAAAATGATGCAAGAATTAATTAAGGCATCTAAAAATAATATTAAAGTAATAACTTACGCATTAGAATTAGATGATTCAAACGTTAGTTTTTCAAAATTTTTAGCACAAAATAATATTTTAGCTTCAATTGGGCATAGTAATATTTTGGCCAAAAGTTTTTTGAAAAGAATTAAAAAAGCTAATATTAATCAAGTAACCCATTTAAATAACGGAATGAGTACATACTCTCATTTTACAAAAGGACATGGAAAAGAAGCTGGTTTAGTAACTGGAGCTTTATTAAATAATAAAGTATACACTGAATTAATTTCTGATGGAGTTCACAATAATAAAGAAAGTGTTCAATTAGTTTATAAAATCAAAACATATAAAAAAATTATTTTAATAACTGATGCGATGAAAGCAAAAGGATTAGAAAACGGATTTTATAAACTAGGTCCTTTAGATGTTTATAAAAAAAATAACCAAGTTACTTTAAAAGATTCTGATATGTTAGCTGGATCTGCAGCTAGTTTTGATCATTGTTTTCGAACTTTTAAAACATTTTGCAAGGCTTCATATGTTAAAATGGGACATGTTGCTTCTTTAAATGCAGCTAAACAATTAAAAATAAATCATTTAGTTGGTTCAATTGCTATTAATAAAGATGCTGATTTAGTTGTATTAAATCATCAAAATCAAGTTGTTTTAACAATTTCAAAAGGAGCTATTATTTTTCAAAAAAATGTTTAAACAAATATGTGAAAATCTTTATTTAGGCGATAAAGATTCAAGACCTAAAAAAACTAATTTTGAAATTATTGTTGCTGATGAACTTTTTATAACAAATTCTAATAATAAGAAAAGTTCTTATACTTTAATTGATGATAAAATTTATTTTGATTTTTATTCATTTAGCGTTGATATTAATCAAGTAAGATTAATTGTTGAATTTATGTTTAAAAAAATTAAAACCCATTGCATTTATATTCATTGTGTTTTTGGTGTTAATCGATCTCCATTTATAACATTTGTTTTTTTAGTTAAATATAATTATCTTGTTGAATCAACATATAAAAAAGCATTAGCAAAATTTAAACAAATTTATCCATTTATGGGAATTGGATTTACTTTTTTAAAATTTATTAAAAAATATTATCCATTTTCTAATTTATAAAGATAATAATAAAAAAATTAAAGTGAAAAAAAATCAAGAAATTCTTTTAGGTTCATATGTGCAAATGATTCAAAAATACAAATATTTAATTGGCGTAATAAATCAAATGAATCTATTTAAGGCTAATACTTGTATGTTTTTTTCAAAACCACCTCAATCTTGAAAAAAAGTTGCAACCTCTAAAATGTTTGTGCCTGAATTTTTAAATTTAATTGCGAAAAATAAATTTGAATTAAAAAATTTTTTTATTCATGCTTCATATTTAATTAATTTAGCAAATTTAAAATCCGAAAAAACACTTACAAATTCAATTTTTTTAATGGAATTAGAAATTAAAAGAGCAATAAAACTTCATGTTTCAACAATTGTTTTACATCCTGGTTGTTATTTAAATTTTCCTAAAAAAAAAGCTTTAGATTTTTTAATTAAAAATTTAGATTCAATTCTTGCAAAATATCCAAATATTAAAATTGCTTTAGAAACAATGGCTGGTCAAGGCACACAATTATGTGATAATTTTGAAGATTTAAGTTATATTTTAAAAAATTTAAAACATCAAAATCAAGTTGGTGTTTGCATTGACACCTGTCATATTTTTGCTGCTGGTTATGATATTAAAAATAATTTCGAGCAAGTTTTAAATCAATTTGAGTTTTTAATTGGAATTGAAAAATTATTTTTAATTCATTTAAATGATTCTAAATTTAATTTAAATTCTAAAATGGATCGTCATGAAAATATTAATCAAGGTTATATTGGTTTAAAAGCGCTTCAAAAAATAGTTTTTCATCCTAAATTAATAAATGTTGCTAAAGTATTAGAAACTCCTTTTTTAGATAAAAAACCAATTTATAAAGAAGAAATTTTATTATTAAGAAATAAAAAATAATATAAAAAAAACAAACAAATGAACATTAAATTAAATCTAGCAGATAAAATAAGTGTTTTTCGAATTATATTAGTTCCAATCATTTTTGTTTTAATGCTATTAGGTTACTATTTACGATTACATATTGTTGTTATGATATCAAAATCGTATAATTATCATTTTAATATATTCTTAATAATTGCTGGTTTAGTTTTTATTATTGCTGCCTTAAGTGATATTTTAGATGGTTTTGTTGCGCGACGAAAAAAAATTGTTTCCAATCAAGGGAAATTTTTAGATGCAATTGCTGATAAAATTCTTTGTAATATGGTAATTATTACGTTTTTATGAATGAGTGTTATTAATATTTATATTGCTATTATTTTAGTTCTAAGAGATTTTTTAGTTGATACATTAAGATTAATTTCCAAAAAAAATAACGTTGTAATTGGTGCTAATTGAATTGGAAAATTAAAAACACTAATTATAATGATTGGATTAAGTATTCTTTTTTATTTTAATAATTTAAGTGTTTTAACATCAAGTGAAAAACCATTTTGCCCTTGATATATTCAACAATTTTTACTAGTTCTTATGTATTTAGGATGTGTTTTTTCATTATTATCAGCTGTGATATATTTTTATTCAAATTTTAAATATTTAAAAAATGACAAAATAAAAATAGTTAAAAATGATTTATAATTAATATAGTCTTGTTTTTTTAAATAAAAAAAATTTTTTTTTAAAAAATTTAGGGCACTGTTTTCTTTAATAAAACAAGATTTTAGTAAAAAAGGAATGAATTATTTCATTCCTTTTTTTTTATTTTTAATCTAATAAATTTTCAATAAATCTTATAATTAAAAATAAATTAATTAACTATTAAAAAATTAAGGTGTAATGAAGGATTCAAAAAAAACAAATTTTAAAGATGTTCTTAATGAATTAAATAAAAAAGAACACGAAATAACAAAAGTTTTTACAAAAGAAGAAAAAATAAAAATTTCTGATGAAGAAAAAATTGCAATATGAGATCGAACTTCTGTTATTTCTTCAAAAAATTCAGCAAATTTTAGAATTGATGTTGCTGGTGCTTTGATTAAATTATCAGATTATAATGTTAAAAATTCTCCATTTGGTTGAACAATTCAACCTGTAGATCTTTTTAAATTACCAATTAATTACAATATTAACGATTTAATTGCAATTCAATGAATGAATGCTGAAAGTAGACTTGACACAGTTAAAAAACATAATAACGATTTTATCGCAGTTGTAACAAGAAAAAACGATCCTTTAATTTCTGAAAATACATATCTTGAAAAAAAAATAAAGGGTGTAGATATTAAAAGTCAAACTAAATCAACACTTTGATCAAAGAAAAAATAAATATTTAAAAAAATAAATTATTTTTTTGTTTTTTTTAAAAAACTATTTATAATTATTATGTAAATTTTAAAAACCAAACTAAATTTTAAAATAAAATTTATTTATAACGATTTTGAAATTTATAAAATAATAATTTTTTGTTTTACTAATTTAAATCTTTTTTAATTATCAAAAAAGAAAATAAATTAATTGCTAAAAAAAATAAAAAAAATATTTATTTTTTTTGTTATTTTTTAAAAAACTATATATAATTATTTTATAAATTTTATTGTTATCATAATTTTTATAAATTTTTAAAGTTACACAAATTTTAAAAATATAAAGTTTTTTTGACAAAATTTAAAATTTATTGTATAATTAATTTTTGTACTTTAAAAATGTTCTTTGAAAACTAAATAAAACAATAATGTTTAAATGTTAATTGTAATTAAATATCATTTTTGATATTAAAATTTAAATAGTTGTATTAAAATAAAAAAAATCATCGTTTAATAAGAGTTTGATCCTGGCTCAGGATTAACGCTGGCGGCATGCCTAATACATGCAAGTCGAACGAAATACATTCGTATTTAGTGGCGAACGGGTGAGTAATGCATATTTAATCTACCTAAACGATAGGAATAACAGCTAGAAATAGTTGCTAATACCTAATAGGATAGCAATATTTAAAGGTCCTTTTGGATCGCGTTTAGATGAGAATATGTCGTATTAGCTAGTTGGTGGGGTAAATGCCTACCAAGGCAATGATACGTAGCCGACCTGAGAGGGTGAACGGCCACATCGGGACTGAGACACGGCCCGGACTCCTACGGGAGGCAGCAGTAAGGAATTTTTCACAATGGACGAAAGTCTGATGAAGCAATGCCGCGTGATTGATGACAGCCTTAGGGTTGTAAAAATCTGTTGAGAGGAAAGAAAA